>Ga0181574_10001149_pt1 | contig 24752 bp, 27 predicted proteins | sample 101ome_24_FD_145600 | JGI IMG/M metagenome (GOLD analysis project Ga0181574, IMG submission 145600) | Coastal salt marsh microbial communities from the Groves Creek Marsh, Skidaway Island, Georgia - 101410AT metaG (spades assembly) | ecosystem: Environmental > Aquatic > Marine > Intertidal zone... | reverse complement strand
AACACCACTGATAGGCGTCGAAGGACATATTAAAATTTGGGATCCTGATTCAGGCGAAGTATTTGTTCGCAGACGCAATGCAGTGAACTATGAAAACATGAGTATAGCAATTGCTAATTTGCTAGCCAACGCTAGTGGCAGCACCAGTACTTATGAGATTAGTACCATGCGTTTTGGTAACGGCGGTACTAGTATTGATGGTTTGGGTGCAGTTACATACAAAGCAACTAATACCAACAGTGCCAGCGGAGCACTGTACAACGAAACACACAGTCAGACAGTTGATGATGCTATTACAAGTTCAACAGACAATCAAGTAGTAGCAAGTCATACTAGCCCAAACAATTACAGTGATGTGATCACAACTTGTACATTGGATTATGCAATTCCAGCGGGACAAGATGCAACAGACGCAGGCACCGATATGAATGGTACATATGTGTTTGATGAACTAGCTTTATATACAGCCAACAACGATTTGTTGACTCATGTGGTTTTTCACCCAGTGCAAAAAAGCGCAAACAGAAAAATTCAAGTAGTATACACTCTAAGGATAAGAAGTTCGTTCGCGGACTTATAATAGGAAAATAAGATGCCATATACAATAGATTATTCAGATCCAGGAAAATCACCAATAGTAGTAAACGACGGTACAGCAGATACCAGTACAAGTCTGACCTTGATTGGTAAAAACTACACAAGATTTGGTGAAATCCTAAACGAAAACCAGCTGCATTTGTTGGAAAATTTTGCCAACGGTACAGCACCAAACAACCCAACAGAAGGTCAACTTTGGTACGACACTTCAACTAATAGACTGATGTTGTACGATGGACAATGGTATACAATTGGTGCTCCTGCAGGCACAACACGTATAGAATATAGACAGCGTCAGGATACACTGGGTATATATCACTGGACTATCGAAACTATAGTGGATGACAATATTGTTAGTATTATTGTAGATGATACTACAGCATGGACACCAGCAGCAACAGAATTTTTAGAAGACGGTACCACATTACTTAGCACACAGTTCAATGTTATTCAAGCAGGCATCACAATGAATAGCACAACTGATTACAAATTTAGAGGTACTGCTACTAGTGCTGAATATGCTGACCTTGCAGAACGTTATGCAGCAGATGAAGCATACGAAGCAGGTACAGTTGTGCGCTTAGGTGGCACACATGAAATTACACAAACACTTCAAACAGGTGACGCTGATGTATTTGGTATTGTTAGTACGGCACCAGGTTTTGAAATGAATGCAGGCGCAGGTACTGACGCTACACATCCATTTGTAGCACTAGCCGGGCGTGTACCTTGCAAGGTTGTAGGACAAATTACAATAGGCGAAAGATTAGTAACTAGTGTATATCCAGGAACAGCTAGACGAGCTGATCCTTCAGAATTAGATGATTACAGAAAGATAATTGGTAGAGCTCTTGAATCAAAAGATACCGATGATCAAGGTATAATTGAAGTAGTAGTAGGAGCCAAGTAATGCCGCAAACAGTGGGCCAATTAGCTGAAGCAGGACACTACAATGATGTAGCGGAAGTTGTCAACAAAATCTTTGGCGACAAATATCCGTCTGCACTAGTCACAGATTCTAATAGAAAAGCCACACACAAATTTGGTTGGGGTGCTGTTAATATCGATGACGCACTGTTACAAGGTACACTTATTACTGCTGATAGATTACAAACATTGGTAGATCACACTAATCTTAGTATTGACCATATCAATGTAACAGACAGTATATTGGTTTTTGCAGTTCCTGTTAATAGAACTACTATTTCTTCAGCTACACTGGTGAGAGCAGAGGATCTTAATTTAATTGAATCAAAATTTAATAATACCATACTTGCCAATGATAATCATGCATATGTAGACCCCACTGATGCTAGTTTATTACCAGCTACACCACTTAGTGGTGCTGTATACAAAAGAGTTACACCATGGATCAATGAAATTTCAGGTGAACACAAATTTATATTTGATAATTATACTCACGCAAGACACTTTTTTAATGGAGGCGGACAGCTACAACTGTTTTTAGAAATGTCCGGCGGATGCACAGCTGGTTATTTTAATTGGGCTGATATTGTTAATGAAGCAGGAACATTAGTATTCAATTGGAATACACTTTATCAAAGTGAAGGTTACACTACCGCAGGTATAAGTCATCAAAAAGGTTTTTATGATTTAACAAATCGTTACGGAGATGGCAGTGACGCAGATGGTATTGTAGATGATGAAGGACTATTGTTTACTAGTGCAGGCACTACAGTACAGGCCTCGAGCGGTTACGGGTATGGATATGGATATGGATATGGATATGGTGGCTATACAGCAGGTATATTTGTAAGTAATCCAACAGCAGGTTATGGGTATGCATGGAGTGGATCTTGTTTTGGTCAACCAGTTTATATTGTACCTATCAGTGGCTATAATACCGGATATGGTTACGGTTACGGTTACGGTTACGGTAGTTATGGTGGTTATTCTAATAGATATCTTAAAGTTTATGGAAAATGGGCTAACAACGGTTCAGAAGTACATTTTAAAGTTGTACTAGACAATACTACATTTAATCAGCCTGTTGATGGTACAATCGAAGCAACTTGTAATTATCTTATGCCTAATGTTATGACATTGAATCAAAGTGAATTTGATGTCACGCCAGAGCCTAGATTTGATATCATTGATAATTTTAATACTGGGGATGACAGTTAAAAAACTGTTGACAAAAACCACATAAATAAGTTATAGTAGCATATAATTATAAGGAGAAACTCACTATGGATGAGAGACTCGAGAAAGCACTCGAATTTGCAAATTATCGAACAACATTAAGCAACCAAAAACGCAATATTAGAAGCCGTATGCAAGTATTACAAACTATGCACTATCAAGGTGGTAGTTTTATAGCTGATGCGGTTACTATTTCGTTTATTAATGCATTAATAACTGCTAATAAAGAATCTGCAATTGTGATCGATATAAAAGACAATCCAATCGAAGTTGAAGACTTACGAAGTTTTTACAATGAACTAATCAATGCTTATCAGCAAGCTAGCAACGAATACAAAGTTCAAATGGATAAAATCAAACGTGCTCGTAATATTAAACAAGTAATGGATTGGTAACATATGACAGATTCTGAAAATCAATTTGAAGAAGAATCTGGTGTATGTATGTTTGCTTACAATAACGAACAACTGGATTACATACAATATGCACATGTTGCTGCCGCTTATGTTAAATTAAACATGAAAAATAACAAAACATGTTTGATTACAGATGATGGCACGTATGGTTGGCTTAAAGATAGTATAGATTCTAAATGGCATTCCACTTGTTTTGATCATGTTATTATAAGCGATCAACCAAAAAATTATAATCCTAGAAGACATTTCGATAGTCCATGGACAGAATTTAAGGCTCCCTTTTACAACAATAACAAAGATGAAATTGTTAGTCTTACACCATTTGAAAAAACACTGTTAATAGATACTGATTACATTATTCAAAACAACTTTTATGATTATATTTTTGATACAGCTATTCCTTTATCTATGCACAAAAACGCACGTTATTTAGAACATCAGTTGCCTTATTCCAACGAAATTACACTAAGTGACGGCGGAGTGCATCATTGGTGGAGTACTGTGGTTTATTTTGATCAGAGCAATGAAAGCAAACTGTTTTTTGATATATGGAGTCATGTAAAAGACAATTGGGACTACTATCATTTGCTTTACCAATTTCCTCCTTCACTTTTCAGAACAGATTTTTGTGTAAGTATCGCTGCTCATATTATGAATGGATATAATGAAAATAATTTTTTCCATGATTTTTTGGGTATACCTCTAGTAAATATGGATCAAAAAGATGATGTAGTAGAAGTACAAGATCTTAACAATTGGATATTGCTCAGTCATAATAGACACGAGCAGTGGAAAAATATACTAACTAAAAATATTAGTACAAATTTGCATGTGATGAATAAACGTGCATTAAGTAGGCACACTCCGACAATTATAGAAAAATTACAGGAAGCAATTTTATGAGTAAACGAGGATTTATGACGATTGGTATTGATACTGATACAGATCAAATAAAATACAGTTATGCACTTGCTCTTAGTATTAAGAATTGTGATTCAAAAGCAGAAGTTTGTTTAGTGGTAGACAAAGATAAAAGTGATCTAGTTGATAAAAATTATTTTGATGCATTTGATTATATTGTCGAACTGCCATTTGGCAATACGGCTCATAATGATGGTTTTCACGCAAGTAATTTTTGGCAGTTATTACACTGTACACCATTCGATGAAACAATTTATGTTGATGCAGATACTTTATTTTTAAATGTCAACATCAATTTGTTATGGCAACATTTTTACAGAGTTGATATAGGAGTACCTGCTGTAGCTAGAAACTTTAGAAATTCTATAGCATCAAAAAATCAAGTTTTTGAAATTGAAAGTCATTATGACCTTCCTCGATTATACAATCAATTGTTTTATTTTAACTCTAGTCCAGATGCCACTGAGTGGTTTAAAATGGCTGATCCTATCTTTCAAAATTGGAGAGATACGTATAACGCATTCTTCAATGAGATAAAACCTCAAACTTTTGATAAAAATCTACTGTGTAATATAGTAACACATAGTTTAGACAAACAACTTGAAATAGGCATTGTTCTTAATAATTTTTATGATCTAGAAATACAAGGACAACATCTATGGAATAATGAGTTGTCTACTAAGTGGACAAATGTTTTAAACAATTGGTATACAGATAAAAAAGAAATAATTATCGAAAATAGCACGATAAGTAATGGAATTGTTCATTATAGAGATGAAAATTTTTTAACACAAGAAATAATAGATGACCTCAGAACCTCTTTTAATACAGAAAAAATCAGATCCCAGCTTAATTGATCCTAATTTTTATGTTTATTTTGACGAATGGCATGGAAAAATTATATCTATTACAAATAAACCATTGAGTAAGTCAGATTACTCTATGTTAAAGACTCAAGATAATATAGTTAAAGATCTGATGACAGGTATTAAAAGTATTAAAAATTACGTAGTAGCAGAAGACTATCAAACACAAAGTTTTAAAATAGTAGAAAGAAAGAATTATCTCAGACTTAAAAAAGAAGAAGACTTTTTAAGTAAAATTATAGAAACACCATTATCAACAGAACAAGATATTAATATTGTAGCTTATCTAGTGGATTATAAATTAGAATTTAACATAAGTGACGAATTGTTTTATTCGCTAACAGGAGTTAAAGGAAATGCTGATGTTCATATTGATAGCCAGCATCAATTTGAAGATTTAAAATTTTATATAACTAAAAAAAATAATCCAAATGTATTGTATGATTCAATAAGAGTAAATCCCAAAGACCTTGTTCAACAAGGAAATATTGTACATGATATTTCTAATTTAAAAACTAAAGTAGAGATAAAAAATATTGATATATACACTAAACGAGTGTTCAAAACATATGGGCTAAAAATAAAACACAATTATGTAAAGACAGTTCCGAGAACAGTTAGAAAAAGAGTTTATACACATATTAATTCAGAACAGTTTATAGATCAAACAACATTTAGTGTAAGCTCGAGTACACAAGGATGGATTATACGCAGTAACTTTGAACATGCACATGAATATAAAATATATCATGATTTAAATCTATTTTTAATAGGAAGCGACCCTAATCATTTATTAGATAAAATTGTAATACCATTTGACAAAATAGGAAACTATCAAGAGTATATTGTCCAAACTCAAGTAGATCCTACTACTTGTAAAATATTAATAGGAGAACAAGGCAAGAACATAAGTTTTAAAATTGAGGATATAGAAAATGTCTAATTTAGTAAGCATTAATGAGTTTGACATAGTATACATCAGTTATGACGAACCTAACGCAGATGAAAACTATGCAGACTTACTAGAAAAATGTCCCTGGGCTAAACGCAGTCATGGAGTATGGGGAAGCGATGCAGCACACAAAGCCGCCGCTGCACTAAGTGAAACTGAACGTTTTATCACAGTTGATGCTGATAATATTGTTAACGACGATTTTTTTAATATTGAACTAGATATGGATAGAATTGCTCCCAGTCATGTTATTAGTTTTGCAGCAAAAAATGTAGTAAACGGATTAGTATACGGTAATGGCGGTATTAAAATGTGGCCAGTTGATGTTGTTAATGCTATGCGTACACACGAAGCAGCACCTGAAACAGACAAACGAGCACAGGTAGACTTTTGTTGGAATATACAGTATGTTCAAATGAATAACTGGTATAGTTGGGTACACAATAACGGATCCCCTCTGCAAGCATGGAGAGCTGGTTTCCGCGAAGGTGTTAAAATGGGATTGGAAAACGGAGACGTAGTTGATCCCGCAAGACTAAAACAAATCTACAGAGAAAACTATAGACGTTTAATGGTATGGATGACTGTAGGTGAAGATATTGAGAACGGATTATGGGCTATTTACGGTGCTAGACTTGGATGTCACATGACTAATATACTACGTCATGAATGGGATTGGAAAAATGTGAGAGATTTTGATTGGCTCACAAGATTTTTTAACGAAGAACTTGCTCCACAATTTGCTGGAGGAGATCAACTGTGTTCTCGTACAGGCATGAATTGGGACAGTACTAAACTTAAACAAGAAACTGTAAGACTGGGAGATGATCTCAGGGGTAAACTTGATTTAGAAATTGCTGATATTGGTATACCTGGAAGCCGTTTCTGGAAAGCTGTGTATCGCAATCCAGCAAGAACAGGTGCTCAAGTAAGAGAAGATCAAGTTGATGAATCAATTGAGGATTAAATGTCAAAAGTTGTACTAGTAACTGGAGGATTTGATCCTCTGCACAGCGGGCATATTGCTTACTTTAAAGCAGCACGAGAATTAGGCGATCACTTGATAGTAGGTGTTAACAGCGATGCTTGGCTTACTCGTAAAAAAGGTCGTCCATTTATGCCATTTGAAGAACGTGCAGCGATAATTAAAGAACTTGCATGTGTAGACGAAGTGATTGCATTTAAAGATGATGACGATAGTGCGTGTGCAGCTATCGGCTTAGTACTATCAACTAAAAGTGCTAAGTGGAAACTTGTATTTGCAAACGGTGGCGATAGAACAAATACAACAACACCAGAATATAAATTATACGGAGATCACACTGATATTGAATTTGCGTTTGGTGTAGGCGGTGAAAATAAAGTTAATAGTTCTAGCTGGATACTAGACGAATGGAAAACACAAAAGACAGAACGTGATTGGGGATACTGGCGTGTACTAGATGATAAGCCTGAAAAAGGATATAAAGTAAAAGAACTTGTAATATATCCAAGTAAAAGTTTAAGTGATCAAAAGCACTATAAAAGATCTGAACAGTGGATAGTGCTAGAAGGTGTAGTTAAAATGAATACTGAATGGGAAAACAAATCAGATACTGTTCATTTGAAACCACACACTATGCCATATGAGATAGGTAAAGAAGTATGGCATAAAGCGTCAAACCCCAATGGCGAAAATGCACATGTATTAGAAATACAATGGGGACACGAATGTATTGAAGAAGATATAGAAAGAAGAGACAATGACTAGCGTAAAAGATGTAGATTGGGAACATGATCACGACAATAGAATAAGTAGCAACACACCAAATGCATACAAAATGAAAACTTTACTAGATAGTAAAGGTTGTGGTTTTTGTCTAGCAAAATGGACACAATTAACTTTACATTTAGGAAGCGGGTTAACTCACAGTTGTCATCATCCTGTTCCGCATAAAATTCCATTGGAAGAATTAAAAGATAATCCTGGTGCGTTACACAATACTTTGCGTAAAAAAGCAGCTAGAAAACAAATGCTTAATGACGAGAGACCCGATGAATGCGATTATTGCTGGCGTATAGAAGATGGTGATCAAAGCGGCAATAATTTTAGTGACAGAGTTTACAAAAGTTTAGCAACTTTTAGCATCAACGAACATGATAACATTTCAAACATGAGCGGAGATGAAGATGTATATCCTACATATTTAGAAGTTAGTTTCAGCAATGTGTGTAATTTTTCCTGTAGTTATTGTAATCCAAATTTTAGTAGTAAATGGCAACAAGAAGTTAAAAATCTCGGATGGTATGAACTACCTTATGAGGGATACAACTGGGTATCAGAAGAAAATTTACAGATACCAAAAACTGAAGATAATCCTTATACAGATGCTTTTTGGAAGTGGTTTCCTGAAGCAAAAAAACATTTACATACACTAAGAATTACAGGCGGTGAGCCTTTGATGAGTAAACACACATTTAAATTGCTTGAAGAAATCAGAGATAATCCAACACCCCAAATGGAACTTTGTATCAATACAAACGGCAATGCACCTACAAAAAATTGGAAAAGATTTTTAGAATTGATTATTGATATATCTAACAATAACAAAGTTAAAAAAGTAACACTATTTGCTAGTTGCGAAGGTTGGGGTGAACGTGCAGAGTATAGCAGAGATGGTCTCGACTTTGACACATTTTGTAAAAATATAGAAGATTTCTTAGAAAAAACAAAAACTTCACGAGTTGTTTTTATGTCAGCATTTAACATTTTTGCTGTTACAAATTTTTTGCCTTTCTTAAAATGGGTATTGCAGTTGAAAAAAGAATATAATTTTAACGGATTACATCAATGGTTGGAAGATAAAACACAAGGACTATCAACTAATGTAGTTTTGAGAAATAAAAAAAATAATCCTGAGCTAATACCTGATAGACCTATTAAATCGATGTCAGATAGGTATAACGAAGCAAATCAAAATCCTAACGAAAGAGTTGGTATTGATATTGCTTATGTTAGATATCCAGATTTTTTAGATGTAACACAAATAATAGGAAATGATGGAATACTAATAAACTATCTTATTCCTGCTTTACATTTTATGCATAGTAATAATCAAAATACTAAATGGACTGAATTTTTAGGATTTAATGATTTTGAAATTGACAAGTTAGATAGAATTGTCAATCGAATAGTATTTGATTATGACAGAATCTGCAATGGCACACTTTCTGAAAAATATGTCAGGCATCGCTTGCAATGTCGAGCTAGATTTTTTTCGTTTGTTAAGGAATATGATAAGAGACGTTCTAAAAATTTCTTAGAAACATTTCCTGAATTGGAAAATCTTTATAAACGTTGTGAAATGGATTATGATGAGATTGAAGCAGAAGCGGAGATATTTAAAAATGTCTGAAAATAATCCCACACTATTTGTTGGAGGTTGTAGTTTCAGTGATAGATTTAATAACTGCACTATTTGTTGGGGTGAAGTGTTAGCTCAAAAACTCGAGATGAATTATAATCATGATGCAGTTGAAACCAGTGGTAACAATGATAGAATATGGCGTGTATTGACAGAAAAAATAATGAAAAATGAAATTACTAGCAAAGACAAAGTATTTTTGCAGTATACCGGAGTAAATAGAAAAGAATTTTGTACATGGAAAAATCCACAAGGTCCTGTGAAATCAGTTTTTAAAACTAGCGATGAAGATTTATATATTGTCAAATATAAGGACAACTGCCATCATTGGTATAAAGAAAAAGATATTAATTCATTTTTAAAAAATTATGAATTTTTATTAAGCATGGACGAATACGATAATTATATTTTTAATCAAAGACAATTTCAATTTCAAGTATTACTCGATTACTATAACATTGATGCGTATATTTTAGTATTAAACAGTTATCAGAATTGGAAAGATAGAACAGATTTGCAAACTTTTTCTAATAGAATATACATAGATAACGATTATGGATTTGCCGAAGATGAAAGATATTCGCCTGACGACCCTAATCATTTGAGTGATAGTGGTCATAAAAAATTAGCACAAAAGTTGTATGAATGGCTACAAAAATAAAAATATCTCAACTGCCAGAAAATAATTTATTTTGTCCATTGCCGTGGATAGGTGCGCATGTAATGCCCAATGGTGTGTTTAGCTATTGTTGTGTTCAAAATCAATTTGACGATGATTTAATTCAAGCAGGTAATTTAAAAGAACAAACAATAAATGAAGCAAGAAATAACGAGTGGTCAAATCAATTACGAAAAAATTTAATAAATGGTGTTCAGCACCAGAGTTGTAGAGATTGCTGGAATTTAGAAAATCAAGGTATTCCAAGTCTAAGACAACACTATCATAATCAATGGTTCAAGGATGCAGGATATGAAAAAGATTTTGAAATAAATGTAGATGGCACACTAGATGATCAAAGCATAATATATTGGGATGTTAGACAAACTAATTTGTGTAATATGAATTGTGTAATGTGTGGATCAGATTACAGTAGTGTGTGGAATAGAGATGTACTAAAGAGTCAAGATAAGATAGTAACTAATGCAGGAGTAGTTGATGCTGTAGAAATAAGCAAAGATAACATCTTTGATATAATTAAAAAAGACATAGACAAAACTTATAAATTTTACTTTGCAGGCGGCGAGCCTCTCATAAGTCCGATGCACTGGAAAATATTAGAAGAGTTAATAGAGCAAGAACTTTTTAATGTGGAGATTGCTTATAATACAAATCTACTTAAACTTGATTATAAAGGTAAAAATATAATCGATTATTGGAAAAAATTTAAAACAGTTTACGTTGGTTGTAGTATTGATGCAGTAGGAGCAAGAGCAGAAACTGTTAGGTCAGGAACTGTTTGGGAAACTGTACACAAAAATTTCTGTAGATTAAATGACGAATTATTTTATAGTAAAGCATTAAACATAACTAGCACCAATATGAGTATTGGCGGACTTGCTGAAACTATTGCATGGGCTAAGAGTTTTGAATGGGATCGTGAGGAAAACACATTACTAGCAAACAATATAGTATACTATCCAAATTATTTGAGTATAAATGTGTTACCCGAGTATCTTAAAGAAAGTATATGGAAAGATATCAAAGATCCTCTCAGAACATTAAAAGACAAACGAAGTTTAGAACAAATAGAAAACCAACTTTGGAAAAAAATAAATAAAGATGAATTCGAAGTGCTTAGTATTAGTTTTGCTCATCATTTACAGTGGATTTCCGGTATGAGGCAAATAGATCCAGTTGACATGTTAAAGAATGGTTGTCCAGAATTAACAAATTGGTTCGAAGACATTGTAAGCAAATACCATACAGAATTACAAACGTGGAAAAATTAAAATGTTTGATAAAAAACTTCCTTGTTATTTTGATGCTGTTAGAGAGCCAGACAATTATGTCATGGGTATTAACGCAATCACTATAGATAATCTTAAAAAATATAAACTTGAATATTTTGGAATAACCGAAGACATGGATGTACCTTTTACACACATGTATTATACTTTTGGACAACCCCAACCTTTTTTCCAATTTAGTCATTTTGAAGATAATGTCCGAAACTATATTCCTGGACAAGAAACGTTTATATATCCTATTTACTTGTATCCATTTTTATTAAACACAACAGCAGAAGGGACTATAGCATATTGGAAAGATTATATATCCATTCCAGATGATGTGCTGGATAAAGTTTGTAACCAAAATAACGGAAAAATTTGTTTGGTTAATGTAAACGAAGCATTTCCACTAACTGCGTATACTAATATTATGGGAATATTATTAGAAAAATATAGCAATTGGAATTTAACCAAATGGCATTTTATTGTTGTTAGCTGTAATGAAAAAATCATATGTGACGATATACCATTATCGGTTACTAACAATCTTTGTAATCTGAGAGTATTTCACAAACATATACAAGATGAGATTATTGAAGGTATAAAAAATAAAAAGACAAGACCTAATAAATTTATATGTCTTAATAGGGTTTCAAAACCACACAGATTAGCTGCTATTTCTGAATTATGGCAAGATAGAAATGATGGAATATTAACAGCAATGTGTGTACATTACGGTGATCCTGGTATTGAAGGATTTCAAAAATCAATAAAAGAAAAGCCAAACGACAACGAAAATGATAAATTAAACGAATTTAATCACAGTGATAACCAATGGGCTGAATATGTAAAAAATAATATAATGTCAGACACTGTGTATAACCAATACTTTAAATCGGATTATCCCGAATCATATAAAAAATGGGAGAATTATAATGTTGCAGAGAGTATGCCTTGTTTAATTCCAGAAGATATTAGTCCAATAAAAAATCCTGTACCTGATCCAATGAGTGCAAAATTCTTTGAATCTAGTTTGAATATAGTTACAGAAACATATGGTCAAGAATATGAACAAAGTATATTTTTAACAGATAAAATATGGAAACCTATAACACATTATCAACCATTTGTTATAATAGGTGCCAGAGGACATTTACGATCATTAAAACGTTTAGGATTTCAAACATTTGATACATGGATAGATGAAAATTACGACAATATTATAGACGATCAACAAAGACTAAATGCAGCAATCAATAGTGCAAGGAGATTTTACAGTAGAACTCGCGAAGAAATTGCTGAAGATATGTCACAAATGATAGATATATTTTTACATAACAGCAACAACTATCAAACGTTGTTCGAACACAATAGAATAAATTTAATAGTACAAATTGCAAAAAGATTAAACTATTGCAATGTTTAAATAAGGAAATATAAACCAATGAAAATAGGATGGATAGGACTAGGTAAATGTGGATTACCTATAGCAGAAAGAATTGCACAAACATGCAATGTTATAGCACATGACAAAGTATTAAAAGAAACACAAATTTATACAGATGATATTAAAAATCTATTAGATACAGAAATTACTTTTATATTAGTAGAAACACCACATATCAATACTAAATTAGATGGCAGTGTTCCTGTAGACATGTCGACAGTTGATGATTACGATTATACTGCACTAAAAAGTGTGTTAACATCTTTAGAATCACACAGTTATGACGGAGTTGTTGTTATTAGTAGTACTGTAAGTCCTGGAACTACTCAAAGTTTGGCAAATAAATTTCAAAGTCTTAATATTGTTTATATGCCAGTGATGATTCATATTGGAAGCGTAGCAGAAGATTTTGTTACTGCTCCTGTATATTTTATCGGCGGTAACAAAGTACACAGCAATAAAGTTGAGAAATGCATTGAACAATTTGTCACAGGAACTATTATGCATGGCACATACGAAGAAGTAGAAATGTACAAAATGTATGGAAATATATGGGCCAGTATAAAAATTGGATTTGCAAATACTATAAGCGAAATGATCGAATATGGAAATTTTAATGCTAGTAGTTGGAATGTTATGAATGCATTGTTAAATGAAAAACAAAATTTTAATACAACAAGATACTTAACACCGGGCAGCGGTAATGGAGGTCCTTGTCACCCAAGAGACGGTGTAGTGCTAAGTTGGTTAACAAACAAACTTAACATGCAAAGTCATTTATTAAGAGACATCACACAAGTTAGACAAGATCAAGCACTTGCACTTGCAAAACATTTGGTCAGTTACGAATTACCTGTTGTAATACTAGGCAAAAGTTTTAAACAAGGAGTGGATCTCACAGTAGGAAGCTATAGTGTACTAGTAGGCGAATATTGCAAACAGCTAGGTAAAGAGGTGTATTATGATTGTTCAATAACAGATGATGCAGTTGTATTATTAGCTCATCCTGATACAAGTTTAATAGAGAAGTATCAACCAACTAAACAAAGCAAGATTGTTGATTTATGGAATTTAGATGTACCAGGAGCGAAAGTCTGGGGCAATAATTTGCATGAAGTATAAAAGATTATATACTTTTGGTTGTAGTTTTACAAAATGGTTTTGGCCAACTTGGGCTGATATAATTGCATATGACTTACAAATTCCTCACGAAAACTGGGGTGAGAGCGGCGCTGGCAACGTAGCAATAGCTTGCAAGATGCTAGAATGTGATTTAAAAAACACGTTTAACGATACAGACTTAATAATAGTAAACTGGTCTTCGTGGTCCAGAGAAGACAGAGTAAATGACTCTGGCACTTGGAACAGTGGCGGTAATCTTTTTAATAACGGGTATTATGATAAGAAGTTTATAGAAAAATACTGGACGATGGAAAATGATGTTGTAAAAAATTGTACAGCAATAATATCCTCAGATAAAATGTTTAACATTAATTATCAAAGCCATATGATTGATTATGAGGACAAAGGGGAAAATACAGAAAATATTTATAACTTTTCTAATTATGATTATTATTTAAAAGCATTACCTAAAAAATATATATTTGATAATTCTACTAATTCTAAATTTAGTGATGCTATCGACGATCATCATCCCGACATACTAACTCATTTATCTCATACTAAGAATATATATAAAAATTTAGGTCTAACATTAAACACTTCCACAGTGGAAAAATATACATCGTTACAAGTTCATATTACTAACAAAATAAAAAATAATAGTATTGATGTTAATAAGAACTGGAAAAATTTACGAGAGTTTTTAGAGAGTATACAATGATCGATGATACAATAATATTAGGAGCAGGAGCATTCAGTCATGCACACATTAGATGTATGCTTGAGTTAGGGATTTTAAAATGCACAATAGCAAAACATTCTGAATGGACTAGCGAGCAAAAAAACAAATTTATACAAGACTATCCTTCGATGGCATTTACTTTTGATAACAATCCAGATACCACAGATAAAAATGTACACATAGTAACACCTAGTAATACACATGCACGATTATTGTATCGTAATAATCAATCCGCTAAAAAGATATTTGTTGAAAAACCCAGTGTGCTTTACAACAATCATGATGATTTTGATTATGCAAATGCAGTTAACGGAACAATATACCAAAATGACTGGTTAGCACAAGTTCAAATGCATAGAACTTGTAAAGATAAACCTAGTGTAGTGAGTTTTACATATGATGTCAAGAATAAAAATGAAATAGATCATATTACTGAAATATGGAGTCATGTTATAAACTTTATAAGCATATGGATAGAACCAAATTGCAAAATTATTACACATAGTCAAAAATATAAAAATAGAACCAGCAGTATTAGTTGTATTATAAACGATGAACTTGAATTAAACATTAATAGTACAAACGGATTTGAGGAAAAAAGCAAATGGCATTTGCGTGTAGATAACGATGAATTTAACAGCGAACAGTTTGGAGGAGATCTGCTTATAAATACATTAAGTACTATGTTAACTAGTAAAGAGCCCCTCACTGATTGGTACAAGTCTAGTTGGCTTATACATAGATTTAGATTGTTGTCAAGTAAAGAAATATTTGATAGTCAATTTTCATTAAATTATAGGAAATAAAATGGGTAGTCTCAAGGAAAAATTTAACAGTGACGGATATATTTTAGTTGAAAATTTATTAGACTATAACGAAACTGCTAGATTGCGAAATATATGCGATGCTATGCCATCGGGTGTACATGTTAACAGTGAAGAATGGTGGACTGATTATAGTCATCAGATAATGGACGAAGATAAAGAATTTTTAGATACAATTAGACTAAAACAAAAAGATATTGCTGATATACTATATGACGGTAGTGAAAATTATTCTGTTGGTGCTGTTGGATTTAAAGTTACAAATCCAGGAGGAGGAAAAGTTTCTCCACATTTTGATACTCCTTATGATAGACCTAAACACTACAACGATTTTGGTTTTACTAAATGCATACAAGGATGTATACTAGTAGATAAGTTTGATCAGACAAATGGTGGTACTATGATATGGCCAGGTAGTCAGACCATTGAGTTTGATTATGAAAAAGTTTTAGCAGGTGACTATAACGAACAATTTTTAGAAAATGGTATTCCTGTTGTTGCAGACGAAGGAACGTGTATGTTCTTTCATGCTAGAGTTATGCACAGTACAATGCCAAATAAATCTCAACAACGTAGAAGACTAATGTTAGGTCTATATATATCTACTGACAAGGAGTTCCGAGATGAATATCAAAAGAATTAAAAAATTAGATCCTGAAATAAATCCTATTACATTTAAAGATGGTAGGGGTATTATACAAACATACTATCCAGAGCAGTACAATATAGTTGAATGGAATTACATTGTAACACTTAAAGGTGCTGTGCGCGGTCACCATTATCATAAAGAATTTGATGAGTATATCATGTTTGTTGAAGGCGAAGGCGTGTACACAGAACTCACCGACGGCGAAGAACTAGTAACACCGGTTAGTGCAGGCGACTGCATTTATTTGCCATTGGGTGTACCACACACATTTTATCCAACTGCTGACTGCAAAATGATTGCAATGATCACCAAACGTTGGAATGACTGTGAAGAGCCAATTACAAGAGTAGAAGTAAAATGAAAGTATTGATATCCTCTTTGGGAAGATGTGGTAGTAATTATCTATTAAATTTATTTGAACTAAACGGATATTATGCTGTACAACATCATGATAAAGATGAGTTAGATGAAGATAAGTTTTCAAATAGCAGTAAATCTGTTTTGTTTAATCATATACCAACAGGTGTTACCCGCCTTCCTTGGGTTCCTAATACAAGAATAGATAAAATTATTTTTTTATCAAGACGAGACAAGCTAGCACATGCATTTAGTTTTGCTACAGTAGACTATTTAAGTAAATTAAACATAGAAGACGAAATACTGTCAGTATGGCATCCCTCTAATTTACACAAAACAAAAATACCTAAGACAGAAGTAGATCCTGCAAAGTTACTACATGAAATGGAACGTATAGAATATGGAAACAATCGATGGAAGAAATGGGCAGATCAAAATAAATTTCAATATACCGAATTGTATTACGAAGATTTATTTTCGATAGAAACAGCAGACATACTTCGTAACGATTTTGATATAAGTAGTTTCCCTTTGCCATACTTGCCAGACTGGAAGGTCAAGAGCAGTAGTAAGAAAAATCCAATTCAAGCAAAAGATATTTTTGAAAACTATGAAGATGTTGTATGGAGTTTTAAACAAGGATTCATTAAATGACAATTTTTTCTGCAGGATGTAGTTTTAGCGATGGGTGGGGCGGCGCTACTCCTTTTGGACAAATAATAGCCAATAAGTTTAATCAAGATTGGAATCGCGACGCAGTAGAAACAGCAGGATCAAACGACAGAATATTTAGAATATTAACACAAAAAATTCTAGACGAAGAAATTACAAGTGAAGATACAATTTTAATACAATATACAGACTCGTCTAGAAGAGAATTTTGTAGTTGGGAAAGACCAAATCGTCCTGGGTTTAGGGCAGAAAACTGGAATAATGATTGGCTTGTTAAATACTTTGGTCAAGAAGAAGATCATTTGTGGACAGAGCAAGATCCAAGATTTTATATTGATAAAAAGGATATGTTACGAGCATTAAATGACTATCGTATCTGGTTTGATATAGGCAACTATGACTTTTATATTTTTAATCAAAGACATTTACATTTCCAAACTTTTTTACAGCATTATAACATAACAAATGTATATTTTTTATTATTAAATTGCTATTGTAGAAATACTCAGTATGATAATAAACCATTAGATTTTTTAGTTAAATACAAAGATAATATATATGAAGATCGATTTATAGGTACAACAGACGATCAATGTTACTTACCAGATGACAGAAAGCACATGAATCAAAACGGACATAGTGTGCTTGCAGATAGAATTTATGAATGGATGAACAAATGAAGAGAATAGCAATAACAGGTGGAGCAGGGTATATAGGATGCAGGCTCTGCGAATATTTTTTACAACAAGGATATACAGTTGATTGTATTGACTGGCTAAAATGGGGAATAGATCCCATACTTAATATCATAGATCACGAAAACTTTTATTTACACAGTATCGACATTTGTAAGCCTGAAGTTGAATCTATATTAAAAAATGCAGATATAGTTATACACTTAGCTGGTATAATTGGCTTTCCTGCATGTAATGCAGAGCCTGACTTGGCTTATAGAATTAATGTTGAAGGTTCTAAGAGAGTTATCGAAGCAAGTGCAGGTAAACCTTTTGTGTATGCAAGTACCGGAAGTGTCTATGGAGCATTAGATAGTGTTTGTACAGAAGAAGTTGAAACTAATCCTATCAGTACTTACAGCGTTTACAAACTAGCAGGAGAACGTATGCTAGATGAAAATGCTGTTATTATTAGACCAGCTACTGCTTTTGGAGTGAGCAATAGATTAAGAAATGATTTGCTAATAAATGATTTTGTAAGAAAAGCATGTAATGGAGAACACATGGTATTGTTTGAAGGTCATTTTAAACGAACATTTATAAGCGTCAATGACTTAGTAAGATCATTTGCATGGACAATAGAAAAATATGATCAAATGAAAGGAAATATTTGGAATGTTGGCGACGAAAGATTGAATCATACCAAATTGGAAATATGCGAAGCTATAAAAAAACACATACCAGACTGGACTTTTGAAAATAATACAGATTTGTCACATGATCAAGATGGCAGGAATTATTTTGTAGACTACACTAAAATACGAAATTTGGGATTCGAGGCTGAGGAGACCTTAGACAGTGGAATCAAAAACCTAGTAAAAGTATATAAGGCATTACGATGACAGTAGTTTTAACAGGCGGAAATGGATTTTTATTAAAAAATTTACAGCAAGATTATAACAATGATTATTTTGCACCAAGAAGTAATGAGGTTAATTGGATAACCGGTCAAGGTATTGATACTCTGCCAGACCAACCAGACGTGTTCATACATAGTGCTGCTATATACGGAGGATTAGTTTTTAATCAAAATTATCCCGAACGTATATTATTAGACAACATGCAAATGTCGACAAATGTTTTCAAATATGTATTGACTGCAAAGCCAAAAAAAGTTATAATAATAGGTAGTGCATGTAGTTACCCAGGTAGTGCTGCAGGTATACTTGATGAGAGTATGATAGGTTCAGGACGTATGGAAAAAACTGTTGAATTGTATGCTATGAACAAATTATGGTTGTTAGCAGCCAGTGAAAGATTGCTAGACAACTGGACACATCTTGTTCTTGCTAATATGTATGGTCCTGGCGATCACTTGTCTTTAGAAAAATCGCACGTAGTAGGAGCACTAATGAAAAAAATATCAATAGCAAAACAAAAAAATGAAGATGTTCATTTATTAGGAACAGGTGAACCCAAGCGTAGTTTAGTTTATGTTAAAGATGTTTGTGATGTAATTAATTACTGTATTAATAATAATATGCCAAATCAAGCAATTAATGTTGGACATGATAAAGGTATTAGTATACGTGAATTAGCAGAAACTATTTCAGATGTATTGAATTTTAACAAAAACATAATCTGGGGAAATGCAGCAGACAATGGTGCAATGGTTAAAATATTAGATTATACAAAATTAAATAATTTATTTCCTAATAGGCGTAAAACTTCTTTACGTGATGGTATTGCTCAATCAAAGGAATATTATAATGTCAGATGAACAAATTTTAATCTGGACCAGAGATTTTAATTCAGGAAGTTATATTACAAATGGTTGGAAAATGTGGTATAACGGTTATAATAATGAAAAATTAAAATTATACCTTAACAATCACAGACCAGATCTAATGCAAAATCAAACTTTGCGTGAACTATATTCTCCATTATTAGGACCTTATAGCCAGCCGTATTTAAAGTGTGTAGAAGATCTAAGTACTAATGAAAAACCATTTTATTATCCTATAGCTATTCCATGGTGGGTAGATGCTAGATTATTAAAAGACAGCGTTGAAATTGAAGATTTTATTTTAGAACAGATAAAAAAGAACAAAGCTAAAATACTACTTTATAATAATGAAGAACAATGGGGTTTTGATTATTGGAAAATACTAATAGACACAATAATTGATCATTATAAAGATTTAACATATGATGATTTTGTAGTATCATGCAATAATCCAAAAGTAAGTAACCTAAAATCGGTTCCAGGCTATCATAATCAGTTTACTCCTGACAACAATTTCGGTTGGTGGCAAAATGCATCAGAGATGTGGACTGCACTGTCGGAAAAAATAACCAATCCAGTACCCAATGAACTCAATGGTGATGGATCAAGGCCGTTTAAATTTGTATGTTTATTAAGAAGACCGTCGCCTATTAGGTGGGCTTTAAGTGCAGAATTACTAGATTATAGATTAAAAGGAGAGGCACTTCTTAGTATGTCGTGTGACGTTCAAGAAATTCAACAAAATGGCCCAGTTTTTGAAAATTTAGAAGATGGTTATTATAACTACATGAGGAACCGACATTGGGTTGGCAGTAAATGCTTAATACCAGAACACGATCTCGCATTACATTTGTATCCTGGCGTTGCTGAAAAATTAATAAACTATGATCATCATTATCCTTTCTGGATTGGTAATGATGTAAATCCTTTAACTAATCCTGCTTCAGGTGACAGTGCAATTTGGAAATTTACTGATAGCTATCTACACGTTGTAAGCGAAACACTCTTTTCAGATGTGCCTTGGGGTCCGCAAGAGTGGGTGCCCGATTGTAGATATTATGATCAAGGTGTGTGTTTAAGCGAAAAAATTTATAAACCTATTTACTATATGCAACCGTTTGTTGTTTTTGGAAGTCCTAATACACTTAGCTCTTTAAAAGAAATGGGATATAAAACATTTGACACATGGATAGATGAAAGCTATGATGAAATTTTCGATTATGAACTAAGATTTAATAAAGCAATTGCTAGTGTTAAAGAATTTGCAAATAACTCTGCAAATGATTTAGATAGAATAATGCAAGAAATGCTTCCTGTATTGCAACACAATACCGATGTATTAACCAAAAACAAAAAAAACTATCATACAGATTTTGTAAAATCAGCAAATGCTATGTTACTATCCTAAACAAAGAATATGAATAAAATTCGATTTTTACAATATTTTGACAAGAGTAATACTCCAAGATTGGGTTTGCCTCCTTGCGAAAGAGACCCATTCAACTCTAGTATTATAAACTATATACTTTCTGAAAAAAGAAGCTTTTCAGATTTAGTAGAATTTTATGACTTGGAAACTATGCCAAAAGGTGAAAAATATGTTGTTTTTTTAAGTTGGTATAATGATTTTACAAAACAGTTCACAGGAGAAATGTGTTTTGATTTTGGTGTAGGCCCATCTACTGACAGATTGGTTTGTTATCCAATGCCTAATAGGGTATGGGAAGATAGTGGTAATGGTTTAGTGCATTGGGTAATAGATTATAATCAAGAAAGTGATATTTTACATCCACTTTTTAATAAAGATCCTGATAAGTTTTTTAGTACATTTAACATAAAAGATAGTAAGGACCTAACTTTAATTATTGGCGGAAGCTCTGTATATTCAGAAAACGGAAAAGAACTACTTCGTTTATCTCAAGAATACGGATATAATATTTTAAATGGGACACTTTGGGGAGCTCATTCTTTGTTTGATCAAACAGATTTTTCCGAATATTTTACGAATAAAATAGATGATATTATTAAAAAAGTTCCGCTGAAATATAAATCTAGTTGTCATAATAGAACTCCTAAGATCAATAGATGTTTTGCAATTGCATATCTACAAAAACATGGGTTGGATAAGTCTTGTTTATACACGTATGGAGGCAAAGAATTAAATCAGATCCATACTGAAGATTATGAAGATATATTTAACAACATATCTGATAAAGACTTAATTTCTTATATTTTAAAATTATTTACTAGTGAAAAAATAAATGCTCACATTGACGAAAAACTAGATCTGCATATAAACTTAGCTGATGTAGTTCCTTTAATACACGGAAAAAATTCATATTTTAATATTGTTACAGAAAACTTCCATGAAACATCAGACTGGACGATGATAACAGAAAAATCTCTTAAACCTTTTTTAATGCTTCAGCCTTTTATATCAATCGGAAGTGCTGGCAATGTTAACTGTTTAAAAAAAACAGGATTTAAAGTTTTCGAAGAATGGATAGATCACAGTTACGATGCAGAATCTGATCCTATAAAAAGATGGGAAATGGCTTTGGCTGAAGTTAAAAGGCTACACGAATTGTCTGATACACAATGGAATAATATGTTAGTTGATATGTTGGATGATCTAGTTTACAATCATTTAATGGTAACGTCTGATACATTAAAAAATATCATGAAGTCTGATTTAGAAAAAAAATTATACTTACAACTGTTGAAAGAAAGTCGATGAGTTTTAAATTAATAATGCCAATGGCGGGAGAAGGCAGCAGATTTGCACAAGCAGGATACACTGTACCGAAGCCTATGATAGATGTACGTGGTAAGCCTATGTTTGTGCGTACAATAGAAAGTATAGGTTTAGAGTTTGATGAATACATCTTTATTGTGCGCCAAGAACACAATCTCAAAGACAGTGTACTAGAACACTATCCTGATGCACACATAGTTGAATTGGATGCACTAACTGAAGGTGCAGCATGTAGTGTGGCAACCGCAGCACTGTACATGGATGCAGATGATAGTTTTTGTGTGTGTAACTGTGATCAGTTTTTTGAATGGGATAGCAGTCAATTTGAACAACACCGCACAAATGATGGTGTAATATTGTTATTTGAAGACCTGGAACGCAATCCCAAGTGGAGTTTTGCAGCATACGAACCTACAAGCCAACACATATTCAAAGTAGCTGAAAAAGATCCTATCAGCAGTTATGCAACTGCGGGATTATATTATTGGCGAACATGGGATATGTACACACAAAGTTTAAATATGATGATGGAATCCAACGACAGAACTAACGGAGAATACTATCTATGTCCTGTTTACAATCATACTCTTAGATTGCAAAATAAAACAATATCAGGTATAGTTATTGATAAGATGCACGGAGTTGGCATACCAGAGGATTTGGATGCATGGTTAAATTCATAGCACACAGAGGAAATTGGCAAGGTGTACAACCTACATGGGAAAACACCAAAGACTATGTAGAGTTTGCATACTATGACAAAGGTTATGATGTTGAAATAGATGTACGAGCACACCGTGGGTTGCTATACCTAGGACATGACGAACCTCTACAAGTTGCTGACATAGGTTTTTTGCAACAGCAGGGTGTGTGGTGTCATGCAAAAGATTTAGATGCATTGGAAATGTTATTAAACATGCGTACTCGTTGCTTTTGGCACGACACGGATACAGTTACATTAACAAATGATGGACACATATGGTGTTATCCGGGTGCCTTTCCTCGTCACCGTCGAGCAGTTTGGTTAGATTTAGAAGATATACCATTACCAGAAGATACAACAGGTATATACGGTATATGTGGAGATAAGGTCGATGAAAATATTGATTTTTGGACTGCCAGGTAGTGGTAAAACAACTCTTGCAAAACCTTTTGCAGAACTTATAGGCGGTGTACACTTAAACGCCGACGAAGTACGAGGCCATTACGCAGACTGGGACTTTACACCCGAAGGACGTATGCGTCAAGCTGCACGTATGCGTTATCTAGCAGACGGTGTTGTACGTGCAGGTAAAGTAGCAGTTGCTGATTTTGTGTGTCCTACCGAACAAGCACGTATGGAGTTCAATCCAGACTTTACTGTTTGGATGGACACAATCAAAGAAGGCAGATTTGAAGATACAAATGCTATGTTTGTGAAACCTCCACATTGTGATTATCATGTGGCTAAATGGTTTGATGATACTCATGCTCAATTACTGCCTGTGGTACAAACTTGGATGGAAAGAAATAATGTCGTTTAATTGGAAAAAACCTACTGCACAGATGTTAGGACGCTGGCAACCTTGGCATGACGGGCATACTGCTTTATTTAGACAAATACACAAAGAGCACGGACAGGTTTGTATTATGGTGAGAGATGTTCAAAATGCAGATGCAGGAATGGGTAATAAAGATAATCCATTTAATTTTCATGATGTGCGATTGGGAATTACAAACGGATTAAAAGCAGCAGGATACAAATATGCAACAGATTATATTATCATGCATGTACCCAATATAGTTGATATTAGTTATGGAAGAAAAGTAGGATACACATTTACTGAACATGACTTAGGCAAAGAGATACATAATATCAGTGCCACAAAAATAAGAGAAAAAATGAGGAAAGATGGCAAACTTGAATAAAATAACCTGGGGTTGGACTGGCATGAGTCATGATGCCAGCTTGGCTGTATTCAGTGAAACGGGATTAGAGTTTGCTGCACACAGTGAACGCTACAGTAGAATTAAAAATGACAAAAACTTAGATGTACTGTTGATCGAAGAAGCAGTTGATTTGTACGGCAAACCCGACAAAATCTATTTTTACGAAAAACCTTTGCTTAAAAAGACACGTCAGTTTAGTGCAAAGCAATACGCACTACTAGGTAAAGAATCACCTACTACATATATACGCAAATTCATTAATAACGCTCCTAAATGCACTACAACTAGTCATCATTTGAGTCATGCAGCATATGGATACTACACAGGTCCTTGGCACAGTGCATTGATATTAGTAATTGACAGCATAGGCGAATGGGAAACTGTGAGCATATGGAGCGGAGATGATGGCAAGCTCAAAAAACTGTGGAGTCAAAACTATCCACACAGTTTGGGTATATGGTACAGTGCTATGACACAGCGTATTGGACTAAAACCACAAGAGCATGAGTACATTCTCATGGGCATG
>Ga0181574_10001148_pt1 | contig 24754 bp, 17 predicted proteins | sample 101ome_24_FD_145600 | JGI IMG/M metagenome (GOLD analysis project Ga0181574, IMG submission 145600) | Coastal salt marsh microbial communities from the Groves Creek Marsh, Skidaway Island, Georgia - 101410AT metaG (spades assembly) | ecosystem: Environmental > Aquatic > Marine > Intertidal zone... | reverse complement strand
TTCACTTGATGCCTTTCAACGTGCATCCCCTCCCCGTCGTTTGGAACAAGGAGATGTTTCTCTCGGGACCGTGTTCGGTACGACGTTTGCATACCATCCGCCACATGGCTTGAACGCTCATCTACCTTCCCTTCTGGACCGGTCCTTGGTACTCTCTGCCCTCGGTCAAGGAGCGGTTCAAATCAGTGACCGGTGGGCGACACGCAAACGACTGCTTCCTCTTGCGGTTCTTCGAGCCTGGCTTGCTGTCAAACACAACCGCATGTCCGTCGAACGATTGGAAATTATGCTGGGGGAGTTGGTTCAGCAACTTCAGGACCCCACCCAACATCCTCCGCCATCGCTGAGAAGGGAGCTGTCCATCGACTTCGGCGAGGTTGAATGGTCAGCGGAACCATGGGAAGCAGGAGAGGTTGACATTTACGGTATGGCCCAGCGTGGTGTTGAGGCCGTGCTCTCGTCTTTGTTGGAAGAGCACATTCCTTTTTGCGTGGACTGGCCGTTTGAGGTTTCGTCCACATCACTCAGAGAGCGAGTGCTTGCTCACCCCTTATGCCGTGTTTGGATAACTCGAAAAGACACGAAACAAAGTGGCTTAGTTGGTGAAAATATGATTTTCCCTTCCTCAACCATAGCCACTGTTGGCTTGGCCCTCGGAAAAGGGAGGACTCTCCCGCTTCAACTTGAGCCAGCCGACCATCAAGTTCGAATCTCCGATGTTCCAACTTCACTTCCCGCAGACGCTCTTGAATTGTTACGTTCAGGACCTTTCTCGTCTTCTCCAACCTACAGTTTGACGGCTCCGAGTGGAGAGGCGGGTCGCCGGGTCGCCTCTGCGGTCAGCATCTTTCCAAACGGTGACGAATCCCTTGCGAACCAATGGGAGTTGGAGGACGCCCTCGCAGCTTGGATTGCCAGCACACCTGAACAACGCCCTCATCGCTGGGTGAGATTGCACAACCGTCTTCCGAGGGCATGGGTTGACCTCATGAACGTGGAAGATACACCTCTTTCGCACCTGCCACACGCCCTTGCCAACGCCAGCCCTGGATGGCAAAGCAAAGCCCTTCATCGCATACGCAATGAGGTTCACCGTTCGCCCACCCTTCTCCTCGAGTTGGTTGCAGGACTCGAAGACCGCACATTTGCTCCTTGGTACGCAACGTGTCTGCTGAACAGTTTGGAGCCAAGCACACCCGAGCACGCACCTCTCCTCGAGCAGGCGATGGAGGTGTGGATGCAACAGCCAGAAGCAGAATCGCATGTCCTTGAACACCTCTTCGGGCGTCTGTCGCTTCGGGATGGCCGGGAACATCACCTGTTGGGTTCGTGGTTGGCACGAGCTCGTGAACAACCGAAAACCTCGCTCCTTTCCTCTTGGGCGGTGTTGGTTGACCTCGTGCGCACGGGAGGCCCTTGCTTGCCAGACAAACAACGCCAATTGATGCAATCCTTGCCTGAGGTATGGTGGTCACCGTTCGCAAGTGAATGGCTTGCCAGTCAACTCAGCAGCGCCTCCGGGCGTTCATGGCTCAAAGGTCATCCTGTCTCGTGGCTGTCGCAGTTGTTCGGTCACGAAGGAATGCTGGTCGGGTTGCCAGGGGCACTGATTCCCTTTCCTGAGTTCACGCTTTCTGCAGACCAATTGATCACCGTCAATCTCCTTGGAGAAGGACCTGGCGTGGCCATGCTGAGCGATGTTTACGAGACCGTGTATGCGCACGAACAGGGTCTCCCTGTTCCCCCGCTCAAAAGCCACCCGCTCGGTGGCTGGTTGATTCGGCCCGTGACGTCGTGGCCCCAGTTTGATGCGAACGTCTTGGAGATGGGCGACCCCCTTGTCGGGAGGTTGTTGTTTGCGAGGAGTTTCGCACAACGCATCTGAGGTCCTGCCCGCTGGCTTAATATGCACTCGACACCGGCCTTTTCTTACCGTACCTGCAACATCGGGCTGAGCTACTGTGAAATTGCGATGATGTCTGACACCATGAGTACGGCCGCAATCGAAGACCGAGAAGACCCTTCGGGGAGTGATTTTCGGTGCAAATGCGGTAAACCACCGGTGGGTTATGGGTCCTTGTGCGACGCAAGAATGAACGCAAGACAACCACCTTACCGGACAGCACGCCCCGCCACCGAGGGTCAGGCCTTCGAGGAAACAATGAACGAGGCCGTTAGGTGGCGGGGCACAGTTTTCAGAATCGCTTTCTTTTGCATCCAGCATGCGATGACATCATATTCCGAGGACGAAAGCAAGGAGCATGGAAGACGAAGCCGGCTTCCGCTGTTGTTTGGTAGGCGGCACGTTTGACCGCCTTCACGCAGGCCATCGTTTGCTGTTGGATGCAGCGGTCAAGGCGGCAGAATCAGTTGAGGTTCATGTCACCAGCGACGTCATGGCTGACCAGAAATCCAGTCACATTCAATCCTTTGAGGACCGCCGAGCTGCACTGCTTGATTGGATTGAAGCGCACGCACCCGGCCGGGTAACGGTCCACCAACTCAACGATGTGCACGGGCCTGCTCCACACCACGCCGGTGCGGACTGCATCGTTGCAACACCCGAAACCCGGGGTCAGTGCGAGGTCATCAACCAACAACGGGCGGGTAACGGACTTTCGTTGCTTTTCATCATTGAAGTACAACACATGCTGGATGTCAACGGTGGCATCATCAGTTCCTCTAGGATTCGCAACGGACATATTGACTCCGACGGTCATCCTTGGGTGTCTCCCGAATGGACCATGCAAACGCTGAGGATGCATCCGCGGGCAGAACCTGAATTGAAAACTCCTATGGGTGTGTTGTACAAAGGTCCAGAATCCTCCCCGGAGGTCGCCATGTACGCCGCCCTTGACGAAATGGATGTGGCTTCTTCGCTTCTGGTGGCGGTGGGGGATATCACGGTCGCCACTCTCCTTTCCATCGGTGTCACGCCGGACATCGCTGTGATTGACGGCCAAACCAAGCGGGAGGCGTTGGACGAAGCCTCTCGAGTGGATGTCGCTCCGTTTGACCATGTTCTCCATGCTGTCAATCCTCCCGGACAACTCACTCCCTCCCTTTTCCAGGCCATCGGTGACGCTATTGGAGCCAATCAACCCACCGTGATCGTGGTCGAAGGAGAGGAAGACCTTGCTCCGCTCTTTGTCCATTTGCTCGCTCCTGTCAACACGGTTGTGCTCTATGGCCAGCCACGGGAGGGTGTCGTCGTGCAAAACAGCCAGCTCAAAACAAAACAACGTTGCCGCCGTTTGTTGGAACTTTTCGAGGTGCTGTAGTTGGACACGCCGCTAGTCTCCATTACGGTGTGCGTTCGGGACGGAAAGCACTGGATTGAAGGATGCCTCCAATCCTTGCTTGCTCAAACCTATCCCAACATTGAGATTCTCGCCGTCAACGACGGCTCACAAGACGGTGCAGAGGCCGTCATGGAACCCTTCCACGACCCAGAAGGCAAGCGGGGCCATCCAGTTCGCGTGCACAATCAACCCGCCCTCGGCCTTTCTGCTGGCCGCCAATGGGCCGTTGAACACGCCAACGGAGAATGGGTGGCCATCACGGACATCGATGTCCGTCCGGAACCTGATTGGGTGGCCAACATGATGGCAGAAACGAACCCAATTTCTCATGTGGAACGGGTTGTAGCCGTCACTGGTCGAACGGTTTTTGAGCGAGCCAATGACCTCGTTAGCCGATTACGTTCGGTTGAGATCGCCTCAAAGTACAGGTCAAGACCCAGGAGAACCAGTTTGGCAAACGGTCCTTGCTCCATGTTTCATCGCGCTGCGTTGATGGAGGTTGGTGGTTTTGATCCTGCCTGGTATCACGCTGAGGACATGGAAGTCAGCCTTCGCCTTTTGGATGCAGGAGGAACCATCGTTTACGCACCTGACGCCATCGTTCGGCACGTGCCCGAAACCGGAACACGTCATTTCTTGGCCAAACGAAAGCGCGATGCAAGAGCTCACGTCCGAATCATGCGTCATTTCCCACGAAGGAAGCGCCGAGGCCCTGGTTTTGATTTTCTCGGAAGTTCATCGATGGTGCTGTGTTTGCTCCCTCTGTGGGCGGCCATCTTTTTCACGGGCATCCCGTTTCTCCTCGCTTTTGGTACCGAAGGCCTTCAAGGTCAAGACCTGCAAGCGGACCGATGGGAAGTCAGCGTCCTCGGGCTTGCTTTGGTGCTGTTGTTCATCCACGAACTGCTCCTTTGGAGGGGTCCGCTGGGTGTGGTCAACCGTGAAGTGATGCGAACGACCAATGCAAGCAAGATCGTGGCCATGTTTGGTGTTCGGTTGCTCACCTTGCGTTGGAGCGTTGCTTTGTGGCAGGGGCTTGTGCTCGGTTTGGTTGATGCGCTGTTCAAGCGCAATGGTCACTGACGCTTTCAGTCAATGTTCTCGTCACCCGGCGGGACTCGGCTTGCATGGTTGAGCGCAAAACCCGTAGCGACCAAAGCGATGGTCACCGAGTAGACGCCCACATCAATCCAACCGGAGTGAAGGACACCGAAATAAAAGTAGAAGGCGAGGCCGATGAGCAAGCACCAGGCGGCCGTGGTTCGCTGGCCTCCACCAATTGAGACATCGTTGAGAGCAGGCCACGTGTCGTTGATGAGCAATCCTTTGAGCCAAGATGGGACATCATGGTGCTGGTTGATGGTTTTCAGGCCAAACCCAATCAGGGCAAAACAGGCGGCCAAGAACACGGTGTCGCCCATGACCTCGTAGTGGAATCCATCAATGGCTTCGCCGAAGGCTGCATTGGTCATTTCGAACGTCAACAATCCACCCCAAGAAACATGCTGAGTTGGATGGGCCATGCTAAACATGTTGAGGGCTGCAAGAAGCACGCCCCATGCGCCGAGGAAAACCATGGCTGGAGCGTACACGGGAACGGGTCCCGCTGACTTTTCCGAGGTAGAGGTGGAGGCACCGTCGTCGCTCATGTGCCCGCCGACGAACGAAGGGCATTTAAGCACACCGAACAGAACAACCTGCTCGGTGATGATGATTTCACAGTGAGGTTTGGTGGTGGTAGTTGGCGTTGAACACGAGACGCATTTCCTCTTCGGCGGTGATCATGATTTCCTGAGCGTTGATGTTGTTTGGGATTGAGGAATTGATTTCCTTTGAACGCCCGTAGCGTCCCTTGCTCACGGTCCTCGCAGTGACCAAACCCAGCATGTCAAGGTTTGAGATGAGGCCAGAGATACGACGTTGTGTCAGCGGGTTTTGGCGGATGTGTTTGCATGCTTGCCGGTAAATGTCGTAGACTTGACCGGTCTGTACGTTTCGAAGACCGTTGAGTTCGTTGAGAATCACTGCGGCGAGGACCAATTTCTGCTGGCTTGGAAGCGTTGCGATGACCGGTGTCATTTGGTCCGATTCAATTTGGCTCTGGGCCACACGGACATGGTTTTGGTTCACGGTCTCGTCTCCAGCCTGTTCCGCTTTCTCTGCTGAGATGCGAAGCAAATCCAATGCACATCGTGCATCGCCGTGCTCTTGGGCAGCAAGCGCAGCGCAAAGTTCGATCACACCAGCGCCAAGCACGTTCTCGTTCAGTCCATCTTGAGCGCGCTGACGCAAAATATCCTGAAGTTGTTCGGCATCGTAGGGTTTGAACAAGACATCCAATTGGCCCAATCTTGAGCGAACGCGTGGGTCGAGGAAATCGGTGAATTTGAGGTCGTTCGAGATGCCGATGACGCAAGCCCGGGCAGATTTGAGGGACGAATTCATACTGGTCAAATTGTAAAGAAGGTCGTCACCTGCCTTGCGAACGAGATGGTCAATCTCGTCGAGCACGATGACGAAGACACCTCCTCGGCGGTCCATTCGGCGAACGAGTTCGTTGAACACACGATCGGTTGGCCATCCGGTGAACGGGATTTCATCCCGCTCATGATCTTCGAGGAGCGAATTGCCAATGTGGCTCAAGACCCTGTATTGGGTGTCAATTTGGCGGCAATTGACCATGATGGCTTCCACTTTTCGATTCATGGTTTGACCCTTGATTTTCAGGTGGTGGCATACATAATCGGTGACGGCGGTCTTTCCCGCACCTGTTACCCCGTACAGGGTCATGTTTGAGGGGATGTGTCCTTTGAGAGCCTCCCACAGGTTGTAGGAAATTTTCTCGATTTCCTCCTGACGATGAGGGAGTTGATTTGGGCGGAAATTGTGGCGCAAGTTTTCTTTATTCCGAAAGAGGGTTTTTTGGGAAACAAACTTATCGAAAATGTTTGGTTCCACGATTTTCCACCCCCCTATTTATACCAACGACGAATGAGTCTCGTTCAGAGTCATCGCCATGGTTTTGGTGAGTCCGAGTCCCCCTTATATGCCTGTCCACGGTTGAAGTTGGAAGGGCATGATTTCCCAAACAATGAGCCATTCAATATACCATATAAATGAACCATAGTTTTTGCAAAAAAGAACAATTTGCAACCATCACTCAGGAGGTGAGAACGACCAATGTTCGTCCTTCCATTTCATGGAGTGGCCGTCTCGGAGATGGATGACATGTTGGGGCATAATGGGAAGTTCATTGGTGAGTACCGGGGGATGCTCGCTTTGCTCATCCACGTATGTGTGGGTAATTCCTAGCGGGGTCAAACAGTCGTTGGCCAGCGCCAACACATCAGAGGGTTTGTGGTGGTGAGTTGAAGGCACCCAGTCTGGAAATCCCATCTCGAGAATGGCGAGGTGAGAACGGCGAATGGCATCGTAGAGCGCATCGCAGGGGCCCGAATCACCGCTGTGGACAAAGCTTGCACCGTCGTTGTGTTCGAACCGATAACCATGAGGTTCGACGGCATCGTCGTGGTGCACCTCAAACCGTTCCCATTTCCATCCATCATCGGTTTCACCGATGTCTCTGTTGTCCCACTGAACCAGTTCAAGCATGCTGTCAAGTGATCCTGGGAAGGCGAGCTGACAGAGGTGCGTCAAGCGTTCCTTCACAAACGGCGTTCCGACAATCCGCAGCGGCTTGATGCCTTCACGGTCTGAGATGTATTTTCGCTCAAGCAACAGGAATGGAAGTCCGAACACGTGGTCACCGTGTACGTGGGTGATGAAGATGGTTTCAATCTCGGCGACGTTCTGACCATGTCGTCGAAACCCAGCAAGGGCCGTGGGGGGTGCATCAATGACATGACGCTCATTGAGCATGGCAAAGGAGTGATGGCGACCATGTGGGAGAAAGGCGTTGCCCGTTCCCAGCATGTCAATTCGGTGTGCCATGCTCGTGGGAATCCCTCGCTCTTCTTGTTCTCATCGGTGCGGTTGGATGGGCATGACGATGTGAGGTCATACCAAGGATGATATAGCGACCTTTGATGGAAAAACCATCCCCAAGGGGATGAGGTGAGGCAATGGCAGCCAATTGGTCCGCAAAGAATCCCTACATGACACAGATTACAGAGAATTTTATCCTCAACGGTGAAGGCTCCCGCAAGGAAACCCGACACATCGTGTTCGCCCTCGGCGATTCAGGCATGGATTACAAGGTCGGCGACGCTCTTGGCGTACTCGCTGAAAACCCTCCCCACATCGTGGAAGAACTCATCGAGGTTCAGGGCTGGGACCGTGATGCATCGGTGACCACACACAACGGAGAGCGAACCCTCTACGAAGCGCTGAAGAAGGATTTTGAAGTTCACATGGCCAACAAAAAGTTCGTGAAATCCCTTGCTGAAAAGGTGGTATCAAGCGGGATGAAAATCAGCATGAGCATGGTTTCTCGCACCAGAAACGATTCTACTTGGGCGGCGACGGAAGACGAACCTTCGCCAACGTCTTTGAGGCCCTCAAAGCCCTCGGATGACCCCTCGTCTCAAGTCGAAGCCATCAACGCCGATTCAAAGTCGGTTGAGGACTACCTTTGGACCCGTGATTATGTTGACATCATGCGAGAATTTGAGGTTAAGTACTCACCCGAAGAGTTCTTGGAGCTCGCCGACCGATTGAAACCGCGTCTCTACTCCATCGCTTCCTCGCACGACGCACACCCAGGTTTTGTTGAATTGACCGTTGGTATTGTTCGCTTTGAATACAACGGTAGGGCGCGTGGCGGCCTCTGCACCCAGTTCATGGCTGATGAAATTGACACGTCCGGCGCTCCCATCGGGGTCTTCATGTCGCCGACCAAATCGTTCGTTCTGCCCGAAGATAAAGAGACGGACATCATCATGGTCGGGCCTGGCACAGGTATTGCTCCGTTCCGTGCATTCATGGAACAGCGTATTCACGACGGCGGTGGCGGCAAGAACTGGCTCTTCTTCGGTGACCAGTCAGAGAAAACCGAGTTTTACTACAAGGATGAAATCGAATCGTGGATTGACGAAGGCCATCTGTACCGATTTACCACTGCATGGTCCCGTGACCAAGAAGAGAAAATCTACGTTCAACACCGACTCAAAGAGCACGGCGCTGAGGTGTGGGAATGGTTTGAGCGCGGTGCGTACTTCTACATCTGCGGCGACAAGCAATACATGGCCAAAGATGTTCACCGCGCCTTGATTCAAATCGCCATCGACCACGGTGGCATGTCCGAAGACGACGCCACGCACTTCATCGAGAAGACGATGATGCGTGAGGAAAAGCGTTACCTTCGTGACGTTTACTGATCACGCCATAGGCAGCGGGACGCTCATCACCGGCAGACCGGCCTCGTTGGCCATCGCTTCCATGTGTTTGGTCCATACCGATTGAGGTCCGGGAAACGCCAGCATGTGAGTGGCGTGCTTCATCATCCGGTCGCCCAAATCGGCGACGGCTTCGGGACGTCCAGAATCTTCGGCACTGTTCGGACGCGGTGCGTCCCAAGCCTCCGTGAACACGGCGACGGGGATGTTGTTGTTGTCGGCCCATCGTTCCGCAAGGTAGTCAACACCACTGGCTCCTCCAAGAATAATGACATCGGGGTAACCGTTGTATTTGCACCACATGTTCATCTCGCCCTCAAAGAAACTGAAATCATAAAATTTCGAGTTCCCGCAGACGATCAATTGATGATTTTTCCATCTTTATTGAGGTCCTTTCCTGCAAAGGCCTCCAACACTTCGCTCCCGGTTGACGTCGTTCCGCTCATGTTGGCCCATAGAGGTGTCTTGGTATGAAGGTTCGCTGAAAAAATCAGTGAAATTACCGTTTCCCGGAATAAAAGGGCGCAAATATGTCAAAAATTCGGTGGGTTACCTAGGTTATTCTGCAGACTTTACACATCACGACGAAGCAATAAAACCACATCCGACACTGCCGAAGGTATGGATGAGGCATCGATTGGGTTTAAGGCCCGATTGATTTCGATGCTCCTCCGTCTTGTGACCCTGGGGTTGATCGCTGTCGCCATCATGATTTCAACCGAGGGCATCTTCATTGTGATTCTGTTATTCGTCCTCGTGGTGCCGTTTGAGAAATTGTTTCCTCGTCATCGAGGCCAAAAGGTAAGGCGCCCCCATTTGGATACTGATGTGGGCTACGCCCTCGCCTCACCGCTCATGGGCCTGCTGACGGGTTTTGTGGCCATCGTCATCGGTCTGCTCAGCCTCGCTTGGATTCCCGGCCTTCTTCTCGCCCCCTATGTCGCCAAAATTCCCGGGGTCTACATGCCCGTGGTTGGGTTCCTTCTGTTCGATGCGCTGGTGTACTGGACGCACCGCTTCTATCATGAGATACCGGTGTTGTGGAAGTTCCATGCCATTCACCATTCAACCGAGCATCTGGACTGGGCCAGTGGATTTCGGGCTCATCCTCTGGACGGGACCATCCTGGCCCCGGCGTTTGTGTTCCTCGTCACTGCTGGCTTTTCCTTTGAACTGACTGGGGCTCTTGCAGCGGCTCAAATCATCTTGGGCTTGTTCCTCCATGCGAACGTGAGGTGGCGTCTCAAGTGGTTGCACCGTCTCATCATCACGCCCGAATTCCATCATTGGCATCATACCAATGAACGGGATGCAATTTGGACAAATTACTCCACATTCCTCCCCTTGTGGGACCAACTGTTTGGGACCTACTTCATGCCAAAAGACCGGCGACCGCAGTCCTATGGTGTGAACGAACCCATTCCCGATGGCATTCTGCGTCAACTGCGTCATCCGTTCAAAGGATGGCGAAACCCGTTGTGGTACGTGCTTCACCCATTCCAGTCCATCAAGAGGTCGTTGAGGTTCACGAGGGGCATTCTCCGTTCAATGCGGAAGTCCATGTTTCGGCGCAGAGGGACGAAACCGTGGGATGTCTATCCTCCGGAAGACGCCGCCTCCACGCAGTGATGTTTGGCACGAAGCAGGGTTGACCATCGCGTAAACTTCTCGCTATCGGACCGCTTTCCTCATAGATTGACTCGGCTGACAAGGGGCCATGGGCTTCAAGCGCGTGCTGATTGCCAACCGTGGCGAAATCGCTCTCCGTATCCTGCGAACCCTTCGTGATATGGGCATTGAGGCGGCCATCATCCACGGCCGAGAGGACCGACTCTCTCTGCCGGTTCAGATGGCGGACATCGCCTATCCGAACTACCGAACCAACCCACTCGATTCCTATCTTGACATCGAGGCGGTGGTGCAGGCGGCCAAGGAACTTGAGTGCGATGCCGTTCACCCGGGTTATGGATTCCTTGCGGAGAACGCTGCCTTTGTGGCTCGTCTCGAGGAGGAAGGCATCACCTTCATCGGACCAGCCTCCGGGGTCATCACCTTGCTTGGCGACAAAATTGAGGCTCGAGCGGCGATGGAGGCGGCAGGCCTTCCGACGGCCAAGGGTTCCTCAGAGCCCATCGCCAGTGCAGATGTGGCCAGTGCGCTCGCTGACGAAATCGGTTACCCTGTGATCATCAAAGCCGCAGCAGGCGGTGGCGGTATCGGCATGCAGATCGTTGAGCAAGCCGACCAGTTTGAAAGTGCGTTGAAACTCTGCCAGTCCCGTGCGAAGTCAGCCTTCGGTGACGAGCGCGTCTTCGTTGAAAAGTACATCCAGGGGGCTCAGCACGTGGAGTTCCAAGTGCTGGCCGATGGAAAAAACGCCATTCACTTTGGTGAACGGTTCTGCTCCATCCAGCGTCGACACCAAAAACTGGTTGAAGAAGGGCCGTGGTTAACCGATGAAAAACGAGCCGAAATCGGGGCGTTGGTCTGTAAAGGCGCAGAATCGGTCGGCTACAAGGGCTTGGCCACCTTTGAATTCCTTCGGGACGCCAACGGGGACTTTTACTTCCTCGAAGTGAACCCACGTGTTCAGGTTGAGCACACCGTGACGGAACTGATTACGGGCCATAACCTCGTCGAGCTCGGCATCAGGGTTGCTCAGGGCGAATCGCTCCCCCTCAAGCAAGAGGACATCACCTGGCGTGGACATGCCATCCAATGTCGACTCAACGCCGAAGATCCCCGTGAGTTTGTCCCAAGTCCTGGTCGCTTGTGGGAGTGCCATTTCCCGAGTGGCTTTGGAATTCGCTGTGATACGCACGCCCATGCGGGCTACGAAATGCCGGGATGTTTCGATTCCTTGCTTGCGAAGTTGTTGGTTTGGGGCAGGGACAGGGAAGACGCTGTGCGTCGTATGAAGACCGCTCTTGATGAAACCATGATCACTGGGGTTGAACATCTCATTCCACTTCACCGTCGAATCATGGACGAAGAGGACTTCAACAACGGCGATATCACCATTCAGTACATCGATATGCACCAAGAATTGCTTGGTTGATGAGAAGAGGGTGTGATTTCATGGGTGTTCTGATCGTTGGCAGTCTTGCATACGATTCCGTCGCTTCACCGGCTGGGCGAATTGATGATGCCCTCGGTGGTTCAGCCACCTACGGGGGGCTTTCATGTCAATTCCACCTTCGCCGATTGAATCAAGGGGGTGCAGCGCTGGTGGGTGTGGTTGGCGAAGATTTTACGCCTCAAGACCGCAATGTCCTGGCTTCGGCTGGTCTTGACCTCACGGGTCTTGAGGTAGCGGCCGGGGAAACGTTTCGCTGGGAGGGAGCGTACCACGGCGCCATGGCGGAGGCGGAAACCCTCGCCACGCACCTGAATGTCTTTGAGCACTTTCAGCCAACCGTTCCACCGGGGTTGACGACGCCAGAGGTCTTGTTCTGCGCCAACCTCCATCCGGCAATTCAAGAGAGTGTAATGCAACAAACGAACGCCAAGCGATTGACGATGTTGGACTCCATGAATCTCTGGATCTCTATTGCTCAACCGGCTCTCCTGAAGGTCATGAACGAGGCTGATTTGGTCATCATCAATGACGGTGAGGTTCGCATGCTGATGGAGGATGAAAACCTCGTCCGAGCCATGAATGAACTCGCAGCGAAAATCTCCTGTCAAACGCTCGTTGTGAAACGAGGTGAGCACGGCGTCATAGCGCTGCATGAGGGTGCTTTTGTTGCCCTGCCTGCCTACCCTACCGCACAAGTCGTCGATCCGACGGGGTGCGGTGACACGTTCGCAGGAGCCCTCGCTGCTCATCTTTCTGCTGGCGAGGGCCCGCTGTCGCTGTCGGAGTTGCGTGAGGGATTAATGATGGCCACCGTGTCGGCGAGTTTTACCCTCGAGGCGTTTGGAACCACTTCGCTTCAATCGCTTTCAGAGCAACGATTTTCAGATCGATTTGAGGCTTACCGGGCGATGATCGAAGGTTGATCAATCCTCATCCAAGCGTGGAATCTCCCTGACATCGCTTGGTGGTGTACTGGGTTGCAGGTCGCCGAAGGAAAGCGAATCAAGCGCCGTTTCCTGTTGTTCTTGAATTTCTTCTGCTGCAGCAAGCAGGGAGGCGACACGGCGATTGAGTCGTGCAGCGTCTTGAGGGTCCATCGTGCCCTCATGTTCCTCGAAGGGAGACGAAGTCACTTCGTTCGGTTCTGGCCGAGATGCCTCCGCCTGCTCTCTTAGCGCTCCGGAGGTTTCCGTCGTGGCGTAGGGGGAGGGAGATGGTTGGGCGCCCAAACGACCGAGCAGTTCGGTGGAACGGTTTCGTACGCTGGTGAAAAAGCCGGTTCGTTCTTGATTTCGAGGATGCAAAATCCGAGGCTGGCGTTCAATGAACATCGTGTCGTCCAGGGTTCTCGCTTGTTTGGGTTGGAGCAAATGTTCCCGCTCGGGAAGCGGTTCAAGCGGAGTCTCCTCAATTTCAGCATCAAGAAGTTCGGCGTCCATCAACTGTTCGATATCCAAGATGGGTTCAACGACGGGCTCGTCTTCCTCGGGTGGTTCAGACTGACCTGGGATGTGTGCTTCATTTGGTCCAAAAAACGACGGAATGAACACCGGCTTTCCACTTGGGTCGACAATCGATTGGTGAAGCGGTGGAGTTTGCACGGGGATCAAGACTGAACGGTTCACCGGAGCAGGTCGATGGTCGGCGGGATACGTGGTGGCGTGAGCGGTGGTTTGGTCGGCGATGTAACCGGGCACGAAACTTGTGAAATGGGATTGAGGTGCAGGTTCGGGCTCCTGTGTCGGTGTCCATTCGGGTACGGCATCGGTATCAGCCGCTTCCGCCACTTCAATGTCCATGCCCGTTGAAGCGAGGAATTTGTCCAAGGGTTGTGGGGTGTGAATGACCACCGGGAGTTCGGGTGCAGGCAGCACGTTTCGCATTGCGGCATGGTTGGCGAGGTCCCCTTCGAGAGCTTCCATCAAACGACGAACATCCTCCATACTCTTGCCGTTGGCAAGGTGATGGAACATGAAACTGATGCGGTTGAGAACGCGTTCGTTGCCGTAGACGACATGAGTGTCGCCGGAAGTTGTTTGCAAGGTCAGTGTCGGTTGTTTTGTCAAAAAGCGAGCAACGACCATGGCGCTGCCCGCTCCGATGAAGCCGAGTCTGTAGAAGGGAGGGACCACCAGTCGGTACCCGATCCAGATCAGTGACAACCCCAAAATGACCATCCACGGGGGGACAAGTTCTGATGAGTGGTGTTTCATCGTTTGAATGGAGTTGATTCGGACGTCAACCGTGGCTTTTCTGCGTCCTTGAATGCTCAGCATCCGCTCATCCAGCGTGATGTTGACCCGTTCTGATGATTCCGCCAACCGGAGCGAAGCGAACGTCATAGCGCTCGGCTCGTTGGTTGGAACAGAATTCTGTCCAATCTCGTGCATCCCGTCGCGGCTCGTATCGTGCGAGGTTATCAAACCACCGCAAAAGGTTCTGCAGCATGGTGTGAAAACGGGTCGTCGAGGCAAACGCCACGGCCTATTCTTCAAGCACGGTTGCCGTTGCTGAACCCATGATTCGGGGTTTTGAATCAAGTTGCGCAACCAAGACGGGCGGGGCATTGTTTCTGCGGATAAAGAGCGGGTTCTCCCATTCCACATCGACGGATGTGCCTTCCACCTTGAGCACCCGGCCGACCACAAACTGGAGGTCAACGCTGCCGTGGATCACATCGCCTTGTTCGAGAACTCGCTTTTGGAACGGCGAGACAGCCAAGGTGAGGCGTGAGCGCTGGTGCGATTCAAGAGCCAGGGGCTTGGTGGTGTTGGTTTGCTTGTCTTCCACAGCAGGATGGACAATGAGGGTGTTTCCACTGAGGTGCTCTTCCTTGGCGTTTCGGAGCGCAAGACCAACGCGGTCGCCAGCAGACGCCACCTCCACATCGTCGTCCATGACTTGGAGCGATTTTGCGGTGCCTCCGCCGTTGGCCGGCAGCAGCACCAATTCGTCATGAACGCGAACAGCGCCGGATTGGACGTAGCCAATCGCAACCAAGCCGATGCCTTTGACATTGAAATGTTGGTCAACGGGCAGCACCAATGGAGCCGAGGCGTTCTCGACAAGTCGGGCGTGGATCTCATCCATTAGCCCGTACATGCGCTCCCTCAGATGGATGCCGTCGTTTTGTTCGAAGGTCCAGTTGGACAGACCTGCTTGTTTGAACAACATTTTGACCTGGTCTTCGTCAATCCATTCTCCCTCTGGAGGATTGAGAACCGCCAATCCCCGCTCCACGCCAGCACTCGCAAAGGCAACCAGCGCTTCGCCAAGCGTTGCATTGACTCCTTCAACCTCAATGATGCCCGCTTGTGCGGTGGACAGCGCGTTAAGGAAAGGGCGCAACCGTTCGGGGTATTTCGCCGGGCGAATGAGGGAGAGAATTCGCGCACCTTCGGGGCTGTTTTCCTTGTGAACATAGGTGTGAACATCTCGCTGGTCTGCTGCTTTTGCAATGCTTTTTGCGAGGTCATCCGAGGCGATCACGGCGATGTTTAGCACGACCATGCAGCGCCCACCTGCCTCGGCTTGAAGAATCAATGGGTGGTCATTCCTTGCGCTTGGCCTTTTGCGCCAGCATGTTTTCACGAATCGCCTTGGCTTTCTCCCACTCTTCGGTTTCCTCGTCGGTTTGTGGCGTAAATTGAGGCACTGGAATGGGGCGCATCATGGAGTCAATGGCCACGAAGAAGAAGTATCCCTCACAGATGATGCTCTTCTCCCATGTCGCTTTGCTCATGGTGTAAGCCGTTACCTTTGTGCAGGCGGTGTGGCTGCTGGTGTAGACCACCTGGCCCGTGACTTCCAGAAGATCGCCCTGACGCGCAGGAGCGATGAAGGTGAGTGTGTCGATGGAAATGGTGACGAACTCACGGTGTGCGAATTTCGCACAGGCGATGCCGCCCGCTTTGTCCATCAACGACAACAAGCGTCCACCAAACAAGGTGTTGTAGGCGTTGGTGTCCTGGGGGAAGACCTCCTCGATCAGCGTAACGGGCTCGGTGGAATATGGCTCCATGGTTCTCGCATTTGGTTCCCCCTCATAACTCATCTTCATGGAACCCCGCACGACCTTTGCATTTAAGCGGCAGAGTCGGCGAAGCGACGAGATTTTAGGGGGAAAAGGCCTCGGGAAGTCGTAGGTGACACCATGTCAAACGAATCACCCCGCAGATTGAAGCCAGTTTTTTTGATGTTGTTGATGGTACTCGCGCCGTTCGCTTCGGCAAACGTGACGACCTTTTCAGACGGTTCAACCTCGGTTGATATCGAGGTGAGGGACGGAAATGATCTTGAAAACCTCGTCGACGGAAGCATTGACCTCCCGGACGGTGAAACGGTTACGGGTGCAACGATGAAGGTCTCGACCTCGATGGTGCATCACGGCGCTCATCAGCGCATCGATGTGGACACCATTCCTCGTGTTTGGAACCCACAATACAACAACCAACTAACGGAGTTCTCAGATGAGTCACTGTTCCGCTATGAAGACGGTTCAGACGCCACCCCTGTCTCGCTGGCTGCTGAAGGCTTCCTCACGGATTTTGAGGGCACCGATGGTGGCTTCGTTGATGCAACCGAGCCAAACGACATGCCGGCATCAGGAATCGGCTGGGAGCACGGCAGTTTGGATGCGACCAACACCCCAGCCGGCTGCAAGTCCGGTTCGCAATGTTGGGGTACCAACCTCCCAGACACCAACTACACCGACGATGATCTCGGCAGCTCAGACCCCGAATTCCTTGTTTCCATGTTCAGTGCGGAACTTTTTGTCGACCCACTCCTCAAGAGCAAGACGGCCTACTTTGATTCGTGGCACAACCTTGAGACGACCACAGGCGGACAACCCAACTCCAAGCGATTTTCCGATTGCGCTTACATGGAAATCCGCTCTGCACCGAACCCAGGCTTCCCTCCAACCTATGTCCCCGAAGATTTTGATTATCTCCCGATTGACGAACAAGCCAGCACCGGACTTGTTTACGGGACAAGCTATGCTCAGGGAGGGTCCAACCAAGACGGTCGCATTACCACCGATTGCAGCGGCCTTCTGAACGGGTCGTCGCCGAATTGGGGCCTTGCCGGATCCTCGACCACCGCACAAAACCCAACGGGATGGGCCACCATTGCCGTTGATTTGACCGACTTCATCGATGAGTACATCCAGATTCGCTTCGTCATGCACCACACCGCCCGAGGCCTCGGGAACATTGACGACAACATGTCCGGCTGGTACATTGACAACTTCCGCATTGGGGATTTGCTTCCACAGAGCGCCAGCATGACCGTTCGTGGCATGACGCCTTCGATTCTCGGCGGGGACAATCACCCTAACGGATACGGTATACTCACGTTGGAAGCGGAGACGACCACTTCTGCTACCCTCACCGTGGATGTGCTTGACACCAACGGCAACCAAATCTACGGAAAAGACGGTTCCGCAATGGCAGGTCTTGAAGGCCACATCATCGAGTTGTGGAACATCGACACCGAGCAACACCGAGCTGTAAATTTGAAATTTAACTTCGATTCAGGGCCGGACCGCCTTTCAACGCCTATTCTCCACGGCTTTAGTATTGGTTCTAGAGTCGGAACGGGCTTCAACATGACGACCGTGGGTCCGTCGGACATCAACGATGGCGTTTGGTCGACCATTGGAGGGGGCTTCCCGATGATCTACTCGCCGGACCTCCTGCTCGATGCCTACAATCCAGTGCAGGAGCGTAGCAAATTCTCCTACCCCATCACCTCCATCACGCCAATGGTTCAGGACGATTGTTCCGAAACGCCAAGCATCGAGATCACGCCAACCGGTTCGTCAACGCCACTGAACCTCACGGTCGGTGTCAAGACCACGTTTGAGGCACCGTTGTTTGGATTCGGGTCCATGATCGCCTACCAGGGTGCGTGCAACGTCGCTGGCCTTTGGTTTGATCTTGAGTTTGGACACCACGCCAAGCACATGCGCATCGACGTAGCTGATGACGGTGACATCGATTACGGCTTCACAGAACCCGCTTTTGACATGTTTGGCCGCCAGACCATGTTCGTCTCGAGCACGGTCGACGGCATCAACTACGCTATGGACCAAGCCACGCTCACCCTCGACCTCAACGGAGAAGCAAGCGGTGGCGTATTCATGCTGCCAGAAGGTGCTGAAGTGTCCTCTGCAGACATTGGGATGGACCAGGTAACCATCCACTCCAACACCGACATCAACGAAGGATTCGAGTTGTCGTTGATGGCAGGTTCGCAGAAAGTGGTTCTGGGAGACATGCCCAACAGCACCGTCATCTTCCCTGAAGCCGTTTCCCCTCCATTGGATTTCAAAGGAGCCCTGAACTCGCTTCTCTCCAACCCATCGGTAGCGGGTACGCACGAAGACGAATTTGGCCGATATTGGGTCAAGTTCAGGTTCACGGTTGATTCACCGAACGCCTCCTCTGGAACGTCCTTGAACCTCGTTGACATGGACATCGTGTACAACTATTCGACCACGCTCAACGCAGCTGACGGTCTCGACATTGAACTCAATCAAGGTGTTGCGCTGTGGACCGGCGGAGCAACGGCAACCGTTCCTGTTGCTGTCTACACCGACACCGGAGGCGGTGTGACCCTCAGCGACCTGAGTGTTTCATCGAGCACCGGCTACGCCAACACACTGTCGATGACCAACAACCCCGTTGGCTTGTATCCCACGGGCGAAATTTACGAGGTTGTAACCACGCACACCGTTGACCCAATGACAGGAACGACGCTTTCGGAAGCCTGGTTGACTTTTGAGTCCGAATCCGCTTTCATTAAATTCGCCTGGAGCGACTTCATGTCCTTCAGCGAAGCAAGCGACGTGAACAACTACCTGACGCTTGAATCAACTTCGTCCTCAGCCGCCATCACCAACGGCTACGAAATCACCTGGCACTTCAGAGTGAATCCAACGTGGGACGATACGTCTGCGGTTCGCATGTACTCGGGGCTGACGACGTCAAACAACATCAACGGCTTGCCAGATGCTATTCTACTCGACCCAGCGGTCGGCAATGCCGTTGAGAACGATGCAGGTATCACCATGTTCGAACTTCAAAACAGCATCGGTGTTGCACAAGCACTGACCGGCGCTGAATCCGGGCAAGACATCAACCTCATCGGCGAAATTCGCCTTGAGGACTTGAGCGAAGCACCTGACCCAACCGCTTACTTCCTCGTCTTGGAATTGAAGCATGTCAACACCACCGACGGGAACATCACCGTTGAGTGGGAAGAAATCGCCAATCGCTCTGGCGTGATTGGTGGCAACTTCAACTGGAACGTCGATCTCGGCGATGCTGCAGGAAGTGAGACCTATCGGTTTGCAGTGCGCGGGTACGAAGGGGGCGACCTGCTCTGCCCGCCTTCGGAATACAACCCCGACGAGACCTGTGCGATTCCTTTCGACATCACCATCGATACCTACGAGCCCAACCTTCTCGCAATTCAGGTCCTCAGTCCTGGAACGGATGCCAACGTTGAGTCCAACTGGCGAACGCTGCTTGATGACACCTGGGTGGTGCCACAGCAGGCTCAGAAGATTCGCATGTCCAGCCAGGACCTTCCCAGCCCACCAGCTTCACTTGACCTTCACCTCTGGGTTGAGAACGATCACGATGCGAACAGCGACGGCTTGCCTGACGCAAGCGAATACACCACCATCACCTTGAACGGTGATGGGGAGGCTCCAACCGCTAACTATTCCGGTGAATACAGCGATGTCGCCAACGAAGGCTTGGAGGGCAAGGTGTCGATTTGGATTGAAGGATACGATTTGGCAGGAAACCCCATCGATGGTGGTGGCCCTGGATTTGACAACGATCAAGTGACCTATGTGTCCATGTCATCCAAATCTCCGGTGATTCGAAACTTCTTTGTTGAGGATTCAAAGGGGAACGGCTTCCTGAACTCCAACGAACTCCAATGGGATGGAACGTGGAACCAAACCATGTATGCTGGAAACACCTACCACCTCATTTTGGAGGCGTCTGACGACAACGGTTGGCGTGACGTGGACTTCTTCCAAATCAACCTCGACAAGACCGCCGACGACATGACCATCTGGTATTTCCCACGCAACCAAACTGCATGGACCGACAGCCCGCACATCGAGATTGTCTACGATGGAAACGTCGTTCCGACCATGTTGACCATGGACAACACGGCACTCATCGACCCGTTCGAGGGGGACTTCATCCTCAACATCCCAATTCGCCTGAACTGGGGTATTGTTGGCATGGACGGAAAGGATATCGAGCCGAAGTTGCAGATGCAAGACCTTGACAACCCACTCTACACCATGCTATCGGGTGTGCCTGGTCGATACATTCAGATTTGGCGATACGCCGATGGCATCCAACTCGACTTCCGAACCGACGAGGTCAACAACAAGATGGTCACGCCGTACTTCGAAGACATGAGCGAACCCTTCACAAACGACGTTCGGGAAGGCTTCATCTATGCTGGTGACACCGTTGAATTCCGAGGACAGTTTGCTTTCAGAGAGGGTATCTACGACAGCGTCTACATCAATCCAGAAGTGGAGTTGACGTTGGAAATTGTGCGCCTTGATGCTGCTGAAGACTTCGCCAAGGGCTACATTGCCACGCCGGGAGAGACAATCTACCACTCGTTTACCGGTGGCGAATTTGTTGTCAACATCACAGCGCCCGTGTTCACCAACGAATATCAATACCAGTTCCGCTTGTGCCCGCCGGCCAACGCTCCAAACGCCTGCGACCCAGCGTTGGAGGTTGACATGCCCGACGGTGCAGAAGACTTCACCACGGCCTTGTGTACAACCTCCACCTCGTATGGTTGCCAGTCGTTCACCCTCAAGGTGGATCGAAGCCCTCCAGAAGTTGTTGCCAACACCTGGCTCGCTGAGCGAGGGGCTCTTGCTGACAACGACGAGAACCGCCCAATCGCTAACGTTCTCTCGACCGCTACCTACCACTGTGTGGATATTCAAGTGCAAATCAAGGAACAAGAAGCGTTGTTCCCCGGTGACTTGCAGGTGAATTGGATGTTCTACAGCAACACCATCAACTACATGCCTTGGCTTGAGTACACACGCTACTTCGAAACCGAACCAGCAGCGCAAACACTCACATTGACCACCATCACGGGTGGTTATCTGGCCAGTGCCGATTGCGTTGATTTGTGGCCGCTCGACGACAACACCTACGAGCCAGATCAACAGAAGATTTCAGAGGAAGAACCCACCCTTGTGTTCTGGGTGTCTGGTGTGGATTCAGCGGGTTCAACCGTTCGTATGGGTGGTGGCCCGCAAGAAGACGGGTCAGTGCTCTCCATCTTCTCCAGCGAAGCCAAGTACAACTCCCAGTACACCTTCATCCACGAAGAGGCAACCTTCTCCGTGCAAGACCTGCTTCTCGACGATGACCCTCGTGTCGGCGATTCGATGAAGATGCAGATCAAGGTGAAGAACACAGGGACCATGGCCGGTGAAGCCGTAATGGTCATCAAATCGGTGACCGACGGCGGATTCCCTGTAGAGGAAACCACCGTGAGCAGCGGTGAACTTGGCATTGCAGAGGTCAGCGACTGGATTGTCGTGGACCTTGAGCCGTTCGGCGAACAAACCACGGGTATGTATTACATCATCACGCTGAATGGTTCTGGAGACACCATCTACGACGGCTCTGAAGCGCAATGGGCTGATGTCTTCAACGTCAAGGTTGGTGAAGAAGAAGATTCTAGCTCGATGTTGTTGATTGTTGTTCTGCTTGTGGTTGTGGTCGGCGTTCTGGGGACCCTCGTGTTTGTTTTGGCTCGCCGTGGAAGCGGCGGAGGTTCAATGCTTGACGAAGAGTACGAAGAGGAAGAAGACGATGAAGACGACTACGGCGGCGGTGGCGGCAAGGTGCTTGCACAAATCCCAGCCGATGTTGATCCTGAAATGGCTCGTGCTATGGAGCAATTCCCACAGTGGACCCAGGCCGAAATTCAAGGTTACTTTGACCAAGGATGGAACATTGAGTCGCTTCAAGACTGGGTCAACAACCAGTGAGGCACCTCGATGACATCGTCGCAGGACTGGACGGATGTCGTCTGGGCCGACCCCGATGGGGGAACCGTGATTCTTCACGGAACCTTACCGACGGTCGTCTACCCCAACGTCATGCGTCCACGTCAGGTCTGGCACGGCCTTGCGCTGTTGGAAACCGACGACGTGGTGGAACTTTGGGAACAAGAGGAAGCCGATGAGGCTGAATCCCAGGGCGTCAATCAAACGCATGCAATCCTCACGGGAGGGGCCTTTGGCCGCTACATTGAGGGCGTCTCCATGCTTGAAGACCTTCAAGGCGGACGTTTCCCCGACCCAGAACCACGCCGCTTGCAACGAAACGCCTCACGCCACGGGCGCCCTGTGTTCTTCGTTGAGCCCATGGCGGATGACCCTGACTGGAATGATTTTCTCACGCTTGAAGCAAAAGCCATGTCGCACTGGAAGAAGTTACTCAGCATGGTACGTATCGGTAAGCGATGGAAAAAACAAGTCAAGAAGCACGTGTTTTCTGTGGCCCCGCCTCCAAAGAACCAGTCGATTGACTATTCCAGCGCCAGCGTGATGGCTTCTGCTTGGTGGGACATCAATCGTGAGATGAGTACGCCCGAACTGAACAAAAGGAGGGACGAGCGTTACGCAGCGCGAATTCGTGGGGCTCTTGCCCACCTCCGTAACGAGCATGGCGATGATGCAGTGTTGTTGGTTCCTCTTCATTTGCCCCAGCGCGAGAGCATACTGTCGGCCTTGAACATGGGCCCCTCACCTGAGGAGATTTCATCAACATCCACCGACACCCGTGGACCGGAGGAGGAGTGATATGGCAGGTAGTTCCATGGACGTGAGGGTTGAAAACCAACTCGTTCGCTTTGTCTGCCCCACACCTCTGAACCACGACCAAGTGGTGAAGGAAGTCGGCGGTCAACGCAACAGTGGCGTGGTCATCAAAGCGATGGAGCGACCCCGAGCAACGCTCGTTATCGACGAGGAGGGGCGCATCGTGGTCCACGGCACGCATCGTATTGAGGCGGCTCGTGCAGCAGCAAAGGAATTGCTGCTTCGCCTTGGAATGGATGACAGCGGTTTGGTCGCAGAAATGGGCCCCGTCGTGGCCTCGTTTCAATTCGATCACGATGTGAACTTGCAAGCCATTCCAGCCACGTTGCCCTCGGGCTCAGCGGAATACGACGCCAGGTTGGGCTGCACCACGCTCAGTGACGCTCGCCACAACCTCACCGTGCAAATTTGGCCTAACGGCAAATGCATTGTCGCAGATGCCCGCCATCCAAACATGGTTGCCATGTCCGCTGTGTACTGGAAATCCGTGTTCACCGACCGAGGCTTCTTTGTTGAGCGAATTTGAGGGAATTCCATGGTCTACGATGGCCCTGTCCTCGACAACCACTTCCACCTCAACCGACGCGGCCTCTTTCTCAACGCTGCTCGGGATTTTCAACGAGCAGGTGGAACTGACTTGGTGCTTGTCCACTGTCCTGATTTTTCCGCCCCCCCCGAAACCTACGAAGGGCACGTGGAAACCTACCGTGACACCGTCCGCATGGCAGAGGAAGTTCGCTCAGAAGTTGGACTTGGGGTTCGTGTGGTGCTTGGTCCACATCCTGCTGCCTTTGCTCACCAATTTGAGCGATGGGTGGAAGATGAGGGTGATGCTGGTCGGGAACGGGCGGTGGAAAACTACCGGCATTCCATTGATGCAGCCCTGCATTTCGTGCACGAAGGCCAAGCCCATGCCATCGGCGAAGTTGGCCGCCCACACTGGCCGGTTTCCTCAACGGTCTGGGACCTTTCCAACCTGCTTCTGGAGGAAACCATGCACCTTGCTGCACAAGAAAACATCCCCCTCCAGCTCCATGTGGAAGGCGAATCCGAGGCCACATATCCCGATTTGGCCCAGCGTGCCCTCCAACAAGGCATGGATTTGGTGAAATTGGTCCGGCATTATTCTCCACCCGATGTTCGTTCGAGCCACACACACGGTTTGACGCCCAGTGTCCTCTGCGGGAAAGGGGCGTTAGAGCGCCTTATAGAGACGCATGCACAATCAAGCCACGGCTTTTTCTTGGAAACGGATTACATGGACGACCCTCGCCGACCGGGTGCCGTATTGGGTCCGAAAACCGTACCGAAACGAACCCGTCAACTCCTTGATGCGGGCATCGATGAAGATGTCATGTGGCACACTCATCACGAATTGCCGAACAAGGTTTACGGTGAAATCGACAATGTTTGAATTTCAGGTCAAAAGAGGTCCCAACTCCCCATCACATTGATGAAAGAGGATTCACAGGCGGAGGTGTGAGCGACATGCAACCTGCACGCCGTTGGCCCCTGCTCTTTGTGGCGTTGATGCTGGTGTGCTCCGCTCAAGCGGCCACTGCACAAGTGCCAACTGCTCCCGGTGTTGAAATCGATTGCGAAGAGAAACAACCCGAATTGGACGTTCATCCGCTGAACGATCCGGTGGTTGAAATCACGTGCACGGTGCGCAATCCCTCGTCGTTTCAGGAATCCATCAGTGTCGAAAAGGAATGGGACGGCGTTGAAGTTGACATGATGCTTGAGGAAGACACGTTTGACCTAGGGCCAGATGAAGAAGAGGACTTCAAGGTGACCTTTACCGGACAAAAGCGCCTGTCCTCATCCTTGTCCTACGACTTTGCCCTGGTTGCAACGGTCACCAATGTCGGGATGTTGGACTGGCCTGAAGGCCTCACCTCCAACTCCTCAGTCAGCGGCGATTTGAACATCGCTACGTTTGGGATGGTCGACCTTGAAATTCCCGACAAAAGCACCCGAACCATGCAGGGGGGTGACGAAGTGAGTGTGTCGTTCCAGTTCCAAAACAACGGCAACGACAACGACAAGATCAGCGTAACCATCACGAACGCTGCAGAACTGGAGGAAGCAGGCTTTTCATTCCCAGGTGGAACCTTCCTCG
>Ga0181574_10001142_pt1 | contig 24782 bp, 26 predicted proteins | sample 101ome_24_FD_145600 | JGI IMG/M metagenome (GOLD analysis project Ga0181574, IMG submission 145600) | Coastal salt marsh microbial communities from the Groves Creek Marsh, Skidaway Island, Georgia - 101410AT metaG (spades assembly) | ecosystem: Environmental > Aquatic > Marine > Intertidal zone... | reverse complement strand
CGTTGACGGCACCTGCGCGATGTAGTTGCCGATAGACGAACGTAATATCCCCATACCGAAGACCCCCGCAGAACGTACACACCGTGTGTGTACGTTCTGCGGGGAACAGGTACTGCTGGTCACCCTCCGCCAGCACGAGCACGGCCTGTACGGACGCAGCAGCTACTGTCGCCCGTGCGAGGACATGCTGAACAAGAACATGGGCCACCCGCCGGGGGTCTACTGCCCGATCTTCGACCTACATGGGTGGCGTGCTAGGCTGGCAGACTGACGTGGATGGTGTCAAGATCCCTGAACCCAATGAGCTCAGGGCATCGCTGCCCTAGCTTCCAAGTGAACCAGTTAGGGTACAGAATCCAAGGGCAGTCGTACCATGCCCGCACCATAATACCGTCATACATATATTACTCCTACCTTAGATAGTAGCCGATTAGGCTCTCTAGGAATGAGTTAGACGAGCCGCCGAGATGCAGGTGAGGCCCGCCCCCGGTGCCGTCGGCCAGCCCGCCGAGCAGGGTGCCCGGACCCACCTGCTGCCCTGGCTTGACTGCGACATTGCCGAGGTGCTTGTAGAACGCAAGGTTGCCATTGCCGTGGTCAATCGTGACGCCCTGCCCACGGAACTGCGCCCGGTCGTCCCAGTCGCTGACCTTCACAACCCGGCCCGGCAACGGCGAGTAGATCGCTGTGCCTGCGGGCCCGCCGAGGTCCCACGCCGTGTCTGACTGCCAGTTGCCGAGCGCCCGCTTGCCGTGGTCGTGTGGCCCGCCCCACTTCGACAGGCCCGGCTGGGTGCCGTCGTTCGCAAGGATGCCGACGCCTCCGCCTCCGTCCCCGTGATCGTGGCCCTCGTGACCGTCAGACTGTGGCTCGGTCTGGCCCTGCATCGCCTGCTTCATCGCCACGTTCATAACGGTATTGAACAGCGACTCCTTTTCGTCGTCCTCATCGTCGCCGCTGGTGATGCTCTGGGCGATGGCCTGCTGCATCGGGTCACCCGAACCCGACGGCGACAGCGCCTTCTTGGCAGCCGCAGTGTTGTCGTCGCCAGCAGTTCCCTCGTAGCCTGTCGGGCCGTCAAGGAACACCTGCGAGGCGTCGCCACCTGTGGCCCGGCCTGCGTTGATGATGTTCTGAATGTGCTGGCCGGTGTTGTTCGAGCTCGGCGGTGAATAGGTGTTCATCACGTCTGCGATGGAGCGCTTGCCAGCACCGTAGTACAGGTTCCCACGAAGCCCCTTGGTCATGGCCTCCGTTGCATCGGCATACGACCCATACCCGTTGTTCGGCCCGCCGCTGAACACGCCGTAGCCGTAAGGGTTCTTCCGCCCCCGCGCGAACCCGGCGGTGCCGTAGGACGACTCAGCCTTGGCCAGCCCCGACACGAACGCAGGGTTCACACCGTTACGCATCGCCACGTCGTAGATGGCGGCAGCCTCCGAGTACATGGGTGTGCCCTTAAGGGACTTCCTAAAGCTTTCTAGATTAGGGACGGCCATTTAGCCTCCGGTGTAGTTAGGGACCAGTGCTTCTGCATTACGCAGCCTTGTAAGGTCCGCCTTCTTACGTGCCTCACGCACCTTGGCGGCGTCTGCCCAGTACGGGCTAGGTTCAACAGTACGACCGACGCCAGCAATCTGGGTTATGATACTCCACGTATCGTTCTGCGGCCTAGCCTCCGGGCCACCAAAGTTGGCCGGGAACCTATCGCCTAGCGTCGCCAACGGACCGAGGAAGCTGCCCAAGGCGTGGTCAACGCGAGCATTCATTGCGGGCACAAGCTCCCCGCCCTTGCGCTGCCGCTGGTAGCCAACCAACGGGCCCAGAATCCCAGACTCTACAATTGGCTTGTTAAGAGGACCAAACGGCATCTCTTTCTTCTGTCCGGGGAACTGTCGAACAGGAGCACCAGTAAAGATGTTCTTGTTCGTAGCAAGCTCGAAAGGAATCTTTGCAATGGGGTTCAGTGCGGACAGGTAGTCAGAAGTATACGACTGAACCGTATCGGTGTCGCTGGTGAACGGCAGGTAGCTCTTGTGGAGGTCAGCCCACGGCGCACCGATGGACACGTTACCAAGAAGGGGGATAGGCAGCAGCCCCAGCTCACTGACGTAGCCCGGCTCATTAGGACTCTTCGGTCGGTCGCGCTCGATAGCTCCGTAAGAAGCGTAAAGGCCGGGGTTCTTAAGCATCGCTCGCCACTGGAAGGGAGTGTTGAGTCGCATCCAAGTGTAGAACATGAGGATGTTACGCATCCAGACCTTCTCAAACCGAGACAGGGCACCGTAGTCGAACACGCCGTCAATGGTTGTCAGCGATGCTTCGATAGGATTCTTACCGTCCTCCATGTGGTTGACCCAGGTGCGGAAACGCATCGCGTCCTCTCGGGTAACGTTCTGCCGCTGCATAAACCTAAAGTATGTAGTCCACGGGGCCTTAGCAGCCTCGAACATCTTGGTTGTGTGGCCGAGCTCTCTTGCAAGCTGGTCCCCAAGGTTCTCTCCAATTTCACCAGTGAACCCTCGCCCAAGCCCGGTGAGGTGAGCAAGCGCGGTAAGCTGGTCACCCGTGTACTTAACACCACCCACCTCAAACACTTCATCCATTACGCCACGCTCCATAGCAGCGGCGCGGGCGTACTTGTCTCCGTAACGCAAGGTTGGAATTGAGAACTCTCCCTCCTTGCGCCCTCGACCTGCAATAGTAAACGACGACTTAGTTGCCTTACCCGCAGCGGTGGGCCCGGCGTTCACCATTGAGTTAAAGAAGTCACCGAGCATGTTGTTCCAGTAGTGCATTGGCCACGGCTGCGTGAAGGCCAGCTTCATAAACCTGAATGTACTGAGCGCGATCCTACCGAGGTCGGCAGTATCGTCGTACAGAAGGCGCTCGTTCTTAATGAACTCCTCCTTGCGCCTAGTCCAGTAGGACGGGTCGCCCTCCATCTTAATGCCTTCACGAGTTTTCATCGGGGGGCTCTTATCAACCACTCCCGTAAACGTGGTCTTGCCGTCCTCGTCAACCGTCCGTTTGATTAGGCCGTTCTGTTCAAGCAGCATCATAATGTGGCGATCAAGCCGCGCCTCGATCATGTCCTCGTTCTTACGCTTGACCAAAGAGAAGAAGTTAAGCTCGGGGTTGATCGGCTCAGCGACACCGCCAATCTTAAGCTGCCTCTCCGTCGGGGCAAATCCCAAGAACTCGTCTGCACTCTTGCCCTTGAGCCGTTGGGAAAGTTCCTTACCGTACTCCTTGGGAATAGAATCCTTGATAATCTGCATCATCTTGTTAGCCGTTGCCTGACTCATGCCCATGTCGGTGAGGTGAGAAGTGAACTGGCGTCCTGTCATGTAGTTAAAGACAGAACCAAACTGGCGCTGCTTCTCCGAGTTCATATCAGTCTGTGTCCTGTTACCACGACCAACATTATTCTCGGCGTTCATACGGCCCTCAAGCCTAAGAAGCGACAGAGACTTCGGGTCCGGTCCCTGCGGCGCGTAGGCACCGATAGCGACACCGCCCTGGTCGGGCATCTTACCACCGTTAGCCAGCCGATACTCAGCAAGATACCTTGCGTTGTAGTAATCAATAAGCTTGATATCGTCGGTAGTAAGGATCATCTCATCAATCATATTCTTCTCAAACTCGGCCAGCTTCTTAACGCTTTCTGAGTCAGTAGCAAGGTTTCTGGCACCGGAAACCAAAGACATAGCTGTTGAGCGAATGTCCATAATCTCCGCCGCAGTCTTGCCCTCCCAGTCGGTCCTCCCAACCCTTGAGCGTCGCTCAGCGAGGTCCTTTCCTCGCGCCGCAAAGTCCTCCTGCTGCTTAAGAATAGCCGTCGCGTTGTCTCCTCGCTGCTCACGAGCTGACCTACCCAGCTGGTGCATACCCTTCTCAACAGGCAGCATCACAATGCCGCGAATCTTGCGGCTGAACCAGCTGCTGCTGTCAATGTGTCGTGCCCAGGAGGGGCCGAACGCAATCTGCTTATTGAACCTGCTCGACTGCTTCCACGGTGCCAGACCAATGCTTATGGCCACCCTGTTCTCAGTCTCCCCTTGCATGAGGTGTCGCTTGCCGTCCTTGTCTACCCACTTAGGCTCGGGCTTCTTTTCTCCGCGCAGCCTTCTACCAAGCTCTCCAATAAGAGTCTCATCATCCTCAGTCTTGAACGTGGTTCCGACCCTGCCGCTTTTCTCTGCTCCGGCTCGCTCAGCGGCAACCGGGGTAATCAGCCCCTGCTCGTCACGGAGCCCACCGACAACACCATTCTCGTCAACGTAGTCCCAGCCGTCATACATCTCATCAGACATATCAACGATGTCCTGCTTGACTGCAACCTCGCCCGGCGGTGGCTTAACATCGTCGGATACCTTACCGCTCCACATATCAGGCAGGCCCTTAGACAGTGCGTCCCGCGTCCCGACTCGCTCCGCGCTTGCGATAGCCGTCGGGTCAGCCAGACTGGCAAGCGCAGAAGCTATGTCGTTAGCCGACCCCGTTGCAGCAGGGACAGCCGCCGGGGCCGCTGCGGCAACGTAGTCATCAAAGACCCTTGCTTGAGCACGGACCTCGGGGCTCCCAGTTGCAGCAAACTTACCAAGGGCTTCCTTCCAGCCCTCCGTGGGGCCAGCCTCCTCACCCGTCTTCCGAGCTGCGGCAATAGCTCGCGGATCGCGCATGCTCCTAAACGCCTTGGCAACATCCATCGGCGTCTTGGCGGCTGTACGAACAGCCTTAACGGGGGCCGCAAACCAAAGCGGGTCAAGCGCAATGTCACCCGCGAGCCCAGCCCAAGTAGACCACTTAGAGTCCTCTGGCACGCCGGACTGCTCCAAGATTTCCTTGAAGCCCTGGTAGTCCTCACTAAATCCACCGGCCAAGTCGGACCAGTCCATCCCCTCGCGCCCGGTTACGCCCTCGATACCCTTGGACGCAAGCGTGAACGCGATGGCCTGCGGCACCGACAGGGTATTAAGCGCGGCCATTCCAACGCTCTTGAACGGAGAAAACACGTCGCCAATACTAATGCCGTCGTCACCGCCTCCGAGCCCCTTGTAAAAGTCCGGGGTAGCAGACGGGATAAACGGCTTTGAGTAGTACTTACGGTAAGCGTCTGGCCAATCGTTTACTTCCTGCTCTAGTCCGTATTCCTTGCGAAGCGCATCAAGCACCCCAACAATGTTTTGGGACTTGGCCACTATTCCCTACGCCCGTTCCAGATGTCAGAGAACTCCTTGACAGCCGCAGGCTGGTTCCTAAAGCGGTCTTGGAACACGCTGGTCATAATCCGCTTGGCAACCTCTTCGTTGCCGAGCAGGTTATAGTAGATGGCCCTGAGGTGACGAGCGGCCTGCCGCATAACGTCACCCTCGCCCCCCGCATCAAGCGCGTCGGTCCCCCACTGCCTGTCGGTCTTCATCTTATTAAGCTCCTCAACAGCTGTCCTCATGCCTTCTTGGACGGTCTTGTTGTTCTTAACCAAGTCGTTCGCTGCGTCAATCCTAGCTTTGCGAGCGTCCTTGGCTGCGGTAGCAGCAGATGATGCCTTAGAAGCGTTAATCTCTTCGTCCTTCTGGTCAAGCGCCCGACCCTGCGACGACCTAAGCCACTCAGCGGCCTCCTTGTCAAGACCGTACTGCCGGTCCTTGTAGAAGCGGTCGAGCTTAGCCGCAGCGATCTTCTCGTTCAGCTCGGCTTCCTTACCCGCGAGCTCGTCAATGCCCTTCATGTACGCTGCGTCAAGACCAGACCTAGCCTCAGCGCTTGCCATGCTATCAATGTTCAACTGGGCGTTATGGTAGTCCTGGTTGATCTTATCAAGGGCGCTCTGAGCTGCGTTGGAAGTCTCCGACTGGCCAGCAACGGTGTCAGCAGCGGCTGCTGTAGTACCGCTCTGCAGCGAGGCGTCAACGAATCCCTGGTCGGCAAACTTTGCAACCATGCTGGTCGTCTGACCGTGAAGGTCCTCTGCCCGAGTTTTGTTCTCGCTAGCAATCGCTGCTGCCTGCTGGTTATACTTCGTACGCTGAGACTCAAGCCAAGTGTTGTAGCTCCCCCACGCACCTTCCGACGCTGCCTTACGCTCATCAAAACGCCTGCGCTCACGGGCGAGGCTGCGCCGCGCGGGGGCAAACATATCATGGAAGAAGTTATCAATAGTCTTCTTGCTGTCGGGCGTGTACCCCTTGAATGGTGAGCTTGTCTTTACATCGTCCGACGAGGACGAGCTGCCGGTTGCCGTACTGGCTGCCTGAGTGGTTCCCTGTTGGGAGCCGGGCGAGCCAGTCGCTGACCCAGCACTAGGGACACTGATGCCCTTGCTCTTGAGGTAGTCTTCGTAATCCTTAATTTCTCCGCTGTACGCAGTGCGAATCTCGGCGGGCTTAGAAGCTTTCAGGTCATCGGCCCAGTAGTTATATACAACGTACCTCTTTTTCTGCTTATCCCAGCGGATTTGCGCCTTGCCGTACTTCCGGCCCATTGTGCCGACGCCACGGCGCTTGTTGGAGTTCTTAAGTCGCTTCTTGTGCCGTGGGTTGTCAAGGCTATTGTTATTAGTAGACATTAGCTAATCCCCCAGCGCTCGTTGTACCTACGCTTGGCTCGCTCTTGAGCCGTGCTTTGGAGGCTCTGCATTGAGTTGGTGTGATTAGTGAGGTTGTCTGAGTACCTACGGTTGTACGTTGTGGCATTGTTGTTGTACCCTCTAAGCGCGTCCAGCGTGTTCTGCTGGTACTGGTCAGTAGTCCGCTTACGCTGCACGGTGTTGTTACCGGACCTGAGCATCCCGCGCTGAGCGCTTGAGTTCAGCGTGTTCTTATACCCCTGGTCGCGCATTTCCCGCATGTTGGCAAACTGACCACCGAACTGCTCAATCTGAGCGTTGTCAAAAGTCCCGGCAGCGTTCTTCTGAATGTTGAGCGCCGGGCGTCCGGCCCCTGCTTTGTTAACGAAGTCGCTACCAAATGTCTCAATAAGGTAGTTCCGGTGCTCCTCATCAAGCGCGGTCTGGTCCTGATTAAGCTGGGTGTTAAGATCGCGCTCGGCGTTCAAGTACTCCGTGTCCCTGTAGGCATTCGGGTCATACGCAGGCGGCGGAACAGGCGTGTCCTCAGCGATGTCCTTGGGGTTCTGAGGTGAGCCGTAGACCGGAGCGCCCTTGTTAGAACGCCACTTCCAGTAAGCGTTGCGTGAGGTTTCGTCAATCTTCGCGTTCTTGTAGGCAACGCCGTCCTTGCGCTTGCCCTTGAGCTTCTTGTAAGCCTTAAACCAATGCTGGAAGCTAAGGTTATCAGCCATTACCGCATCTCCTTCTTCATAGGAACAGTGCCGGGGCTAATGCGTGAGGACAGCCCCGGAGCAGCAGGGACCTCAGGCGTCACGCCTGTCTGCTTAGTCATCATGCGACGTGCGGAATCGAGCATCGTCGTGCGCTGTCCCTCCGTGCCATAGTGGCGTCCATATCGGTTTAGCATAGTGTTTAGCATTGTAAACTGCCCCTATTATATCATACTATTTGGTAGGTGAATTGTCAACGCCGAGCGTTCTGACCTGCTCAGCGACCATAAAGACGTTATACAGTCTGTAAGATTCCGGCGGATTATCAGTAATATCGGTAAGACAGGTGAACACAATACGGATAGTCTGGCCCTCACGCTGGAACGTGTTAAGCAGCCGGTCGCTGAAATGGTATTCATCCAGTCCTACTGTGTCTGCCTTGCCCTTGACGCGGGGCTTGATGGTGTGCGTGTCAATGACCTCACGCATATCCGGGTCGGATGCGAACGACACCTGCCACGTAGGCTTGATGTACTCAGCCTCAGCGTAGATGCCGTGGTCAATCTGCATCTCATTGATGCGGGTTGTCGAGCCCGGCGACGACACATACACGTCCATCTGTACGGGCACAGGCGTCCTCGTGAGGGCCGACTTAAGCATCTCCATCTGCCACTGCCTACCGATCCAGATGTCCCCTGTGTACATATCGGGCGCTTCGTACCAGTGCAGGTACTCGGGGGTGAGGTTAGGCACCTCATCGTACACGGGCAGCTGCTTGGCCGTCGGGTTCCATACGTCGGTAAGCTCAGTCATAAACGAGTGGTGAATGCCGTAGACGCGCCCGGTCGGACCCTGCAGCACGCGCATTGGGTTGAGTGCCTTGTTGTAGTAACCCCACTCGCTCCACGTCCCAGTCGCAATGTCGTAGCAGAAGTTATCCGTAAGCTTGAGCGGGTCGTAGCCGCCCTTGATGTCCTGGCAGCACATGAGCAGGTGGCCGTCCGGCGTGACTGCCACGGTGGGCCAGTAGTGCTCATACATCGGGGTCCCCTGCAGTTCCTGCTGCCTGCTCTTGTGCAGCGCCCACGGGCGCTCAGCAAGCAGGTTGGAGATGCCCTTGCCCGAGCCCGTCACGGTTAGGTTCTCAAGCTCGCCGTTCGTCATGGAATACACTGCATCGTCTGACACGAAATACATTGTACCCTCGTATGCAGTCACACCGTTAGGATACGGACAGCCCACCACGTTAGACACCTTCTCGACCGAGAATGATTCTTCGTCGTAGCCGACCATGCGGTAGGTGCGCGTCGCCTTGAAGATGTACAGCGCGTCGTCCATTGCGTACATGGCGGTAATAGGATCGGCGTCGTCGTTGTCTACGATGGCGTAGTTAGTGGTGGGCCACTTGGTAGGAGCGCCTGGCTGGCTCCACACCACTGCGTTACCGTAGTACCCACCCACGCCCTCAATGGCCTCAGGGAACCCCTGATGCAAGGTATCGGCCCACGTCTGACTGATATGACCTCGTGCGCCGAACACGCGCTCGCGGAACACAGCCAGCGTGTGCGAGCCGATGGGGGCGTGGACGACAGGAGCATACTCACCAATCATATTTGTTGAGGTAGGGCCCTCATCTTTCTTTAGCCCCAACAGGTACGGGCGCTCAAAATGAGTGGTTGACTTGATTTTGTATTCGTAGTGAGTCAATGGCTTAGCCGTACCGGCTGCGTGCCACGCAATGCGACCGACGTACTTAGAGTCTACGGCACTGATCTTTGTGCTGTACTTATTTTCCTCTGCCGTTGGTGTAATAGTCACTGACTCGTTACGCGAGGTACTAGCACTAATAGTGACACGCCCGGACCAAGCCTGCAGGAATGCAAGCGGCAGAATGTTCTCTGCTCCGGGCAGGGCCGCGTAATTCCAGCTCTGACTCTGCCCCTTAGTTGTGCTAGCCGGGTCAGAGAACTTAGCTGCGTATTTGACGGTAGCGGTGCCATTGACGGTATCAGCCGCAGCGCAGATAAACGTCATACCGTCATAATGCGCCCACTGCCCCCAGAAGTTAGCCTGAATCCCCTTATCTCCACCGGACTTCCACGTACCGTAAGACATATTGTACGATGGGTCGTAGGGGTCATTTGGGTCGGGCTCAATCGTAAGGTCAACCTCAATGAACCCGTACCCCTTCTTGTACAGGAAGTCATCTTTATAATCTGGCAAGTCAGTAGGCTGGTAGTACGGTGCCCACTTGCACGTCCCGTCGGTGGTGCCGATAAGAAATGTACGTCCGTCGTGCGAGGGTGCGGCGAAGTAGGGAAACCAGCCGTCGGCCTCCGCCCACTGGTCCGTGCCGTCAAGCGCAAGCGACCATGACGTGACCACAGGGATACCGTTACGCGGGATCACCTGGGTCGGCAGGTAGCGAGTCATCACGTTCCGAATGATGGGCGACTCGGAATCTTCCAGCTTGGATACAGGGGCGTCGCTATTGACACCCTCGGGGAAAGGGATGTTGATGAGCTTACTCAACGACGATACCAGCGCCTAACGCCGTGGATATCCTCGTCAAACTGGCCAGCGTAAGTCTCCGGCATGTCCACCCTAGACCGCTTCTGCATCTGCTTTGCCTTCTGGTTCCGCATCATCTGCTCCATCATGGCCTCGTACTGTGTAGAGTACAGCGACTGCTTCTGCAGGTTGTTCTCTCGCATGGCGGCGTTGCGGAGCGCTCCCACAACCAGCACGTCTACGTCGTGGTCAGGAATGCGCGTCACGTCCGGCTGCTCAAGGTGCTGTGGCGCTGCCCAGTAGAACAGTCCATACACGTACTCGTCGTCCGGTACGGGCTTCCAGCGAATCTGGCCATCCCACAGGCTAAAGAACTGCGGCTGAGCCCGCAGATTCACGGACGCCTTCTTCAAGGGGGAGTAGGACCGGAAGTCCATCTCATCCATGTACTCAGGCACGTACCAATTATCGGTGCCAGTGACCGGCTGCAGCCGCCCGAATAGCTTGAAGTCAGCTGGCAGGTCACTTACCGGGATACCGGGAAGCGTCTTCACCAGAGCCTGAGCCTGCAGCCAGTCCCACTTGAACGAATTGGCGACCTGCATGTACGCCTGATTGATGTGCGTACGGAAAGTGTCGCGGTCAACCGTGCCGTACCCGTAGGTAAGGCAGCGGTCAACCAGCTGCTCAAGTGTGACGGTGGGCCCCATTAGCCCTTCTTCTTCTTACCAAGGCCAAGTGCAGAGGCCAGCATGTCATTTAGGCCGGTAACGCCCTTCTTAGCGTAATCCTCTTCTGCCTTCTCCTGCTTGGCGGCAAACTTCTTAGTAGCACGCTCCCGAGCGGAGGGCTTGCCAAGCTCGTACTGCGGGTTGTCGCCCGGCGAGAGTTCAAGAGACTCAAACAGCTCCGGGTCGTGGCGCTCCATCTGGGAGGGCAGTTTATCCTTCGCGCCGTAAAGATCAGCTACGTCAGTCTCAGTGCCGTCGGGGCGAGTCTGCTTCTGCATGTAAAGCGCCTTCTTCATCTTCTTGCGCTGCCACGCTTCATCCGACATGCCGTCGTCGTCGCCGGGCTTCTGCAGCTCATCCATCAATCCGTGACCAATCAAGTCACTCACGTTCCACCAGCGGTCAATGGAGTCCATGCCGCCTTTGCCCAGAGTGTCACCGAAGCGCCTGTGCCCGCTCGGATCAAGCCGTCCGTAGATGTGGCTCGCGTACCACTGCCTGTTCTCCTTCTTCCCCGGCGGGTACTTGGACTTGAACTCCTGAACCCCCCACTCTTTAAACGGGTCAGGAACGGGAAGATCACTGTCCCCGAAAAGCCTTTGCTGGTTACTGTCGTTCCCCGGATAAGGCTCCTTACCGTGGGGGTAGCCGTCCGGGCTCATCCCGCGTGCGTGAACGCCCGTGTCTTTCCCGTAATAATTAATATGGTCCTGATTGTCGTCAGCGGCGTACGGCGGAGGGTCTATCTGAAACAGGAACGAGTCCCTGTGGAAGTTGTCACCGAGATACTTCCCTTCATCTCGAACCTCGTGCTCGTTCCCGTAGCCCGTGTAACGGTGGTCTTCATGCCTGTCGCCTCGGCTATCCCTGATGGGAGCAATTCTTGGGTCACGTAGTGGCATTATACAATCCCATACTTTAGCATGTCACGTCGCATCTCCGTAGCGAGCCAGTCCAGGATTTCCTCGTCCGGCTTCTCGTACAGCGCGTTCGCCTCGTCAATTTCCTTCTCAACCTTCTTAAGCCGCTCCTCGAACGGCACCTTCAAGATGTACTGCATGTGCTCAATGACTCGCGCGTCAAGCTCCTCGTAGCGAGCCACGAAGCGAAGCACGCCATCGGCGCACTTCTCCATTACCGTAAAGGGCTTCTCGTTCTTCTCGTGGAAGACGACGTACAGGTTCGGATCAAGCTCCTGCAGGCGCTCCACAATACCATACAGGTCAGACTCAACGAATACCATCTTTGAGTCGTTCGCAAGCTTAAGTCCTTCTGGTAGCTGAGTAACAAGCATGATGCTCCTTAAATCTTGATGATGTAGTACATTGGCATGTAGGCCGGGACGTTCTTACCGATGCCATCCGACTCACCGCTTGCACCGCCGGTAGTTACACTGAAAGTGTGAGTGTGGTCACCGGCTCCGTGGAGGCCGTGGCTATGATTGCCCTGATAATCCAGCACCTGCGCGTATTCGCCATAGTTCACCGCGTACTGACCCGGACCCGATGAAAGCCCATAGACATAGTTTGCGGAGTAAGTTCGATGCTGAGTATGCGAGTGATGACCAGCGAGATCCATGTGGTGGCTGTGGTGACCAGCAGAACTCGTGGTGCCTGATCCTGAGTGAGTGTGGCTCACGACGACTGCGTTATCCGAGCCGCCCTTACCAGCGTCACCGATACCAAGGTCATTTACCACACCACGCGGAAAGAGTCCGTTCATGTTAGGAACCTTGAACCGATCAAATCCATCTGGTCCGGCGCCGTCCGAACCAAAGCGAGTTGAGATAGCTTTGTAAAGGTTGTAATAAAGCCCTGCTGGGTTAGACGAGTAGGACGATCCATCGCAGACAAGCCAGCCTGCCGGGATATGCGCCTTATCACCCGCGAACTGAGTCATTGCGCCCGGTGGGGTGACCTGAGGCACAGACGTGGCGATGCCGCACGCGGCCTCGACAGCCTCGGCAATGGCCTTAGAAAGCGCGGGCCATTCCTTGACGTAATCGTCATCCTCGGTCCACGGAATATTAAAGATTGGTGTCTCAGGCATTGGGCTCCTATTATATCACATTGATAGCGGGGTGGGGCCGTATTTCAGACCCCACCCCGACCTGCTCCCGCTACCAGCTAAGGCTACTTAACGTCATCCTCAGCGTTGACGATCTTACCGTGACGGTTACGCGCCCAAGTACCGAGGTTGCAGTACTTGAACAGGATACCGACGTAACGGTCATAGCGCGGCTCCCACTTAAGAACCTCGCCGTCCTCCTCCATCCACTCCCAGTCGCTCATCTGCGACCAGAACATGGCGTCCGTGTTCACGGCGAACAGGTGCCCGGAGGGGCAGTGGTCGTCGTAAACCATCGGAGTCTCGTCAAACATGAGCGCCGTGAACCCACCGCGCAGCTTCACCGACTGAGCGTCGTTGAAGCGCTTGTAGGCCACGAGCTCCTGCGCGTAGCGGTTACGAATGCCACGAGTAGTAATGAGAATCATCTCCTCGTCGGAGCCGGACTCAAAGCCCACAGCGTCCTTCAAGCGACGAAGCAGGTCATCACCAACCGTGTTACCCTCCGCGTCCACCACAGACGAGCGCCAGAAAGACTCACCAGCGTTAGCAGGGTCAAGACCATGCAGCGCCTCGGTGTCGTCAATGATGTTACGCAGACCGTTGATCGCGTCCATGTAGTCGTTGTTCGGCACAGCCTGAGTCGAGTCAGACGATGCGCGGACAATGACCTGGCCGTCAGCGACGTAACCCGAGGGGTCCGCGCTGAACGTCACCGTGACACGCTCACGGTCAATCTGCGTCACGTACACAGCAGTCGCGTTCAGCGGAGCGCTACCCGGCACGTTAGCAGCCGCGTAGAAGTCCACGTACTCGCCACCCTGAAAGTAGACGGTCGAGTCAAGCTGAACAGTGTTAGCGGGAAGGGCGTCGCCCTTCGCGTCAACAGTAGTCGAAGCGACCGTGGCAATCACGCCGTCACCGAGGCCGTAAGCCTGGATGTTGACGTGGCGCTTAAGGTCGTCCGTAAGGCCCTCCATCTCAGCCTGCAGGGCGCGACGGAACGCACCCTCGTTCGTGGCACTGGCCTTAAGAAGCTGACCAGTGATGTTGAACAGACCGTAGAAGTAGCGAAGAGCCTCGCTGATGTACTTGTAACCCTGGTTCCCCGGAGCCGGAAGAATAGCGTTCTCAGCTCGGGCACCAGTACCCTGATTCCGCGAAGTGCGGAGCGGGATGCGGAACTCGTTACCAACAAAGTCAATGCCGGTCGAGTCTGCAACGATTCCCCTAAAGTCGCGCGAGGCGTGAGGCATGTCCTGCTTGTCGTCACCGTCACGGGTACGCAGACCGAAGAGAAGAATCTTGTTTGAGTTCAGCTGGTCACGAATCGGCCCAATAAACTTGGTCTTCATCGCTGCGCTGAAACTAGCGGTATCCGCCATTAGATTTCTCCTAGATTAGTTACGAGCGTGCAGTCTTGTCTTCCGACATAAAGGCTGCAATCGCGTCGCCAATTCCCGAGTAAGTCTCCTGAGTAGGAGGAACGGGATTGCCCTCACCCACTGGGTCCGGGCCGTCCATCTCAGCTGCTGGCTCAGGTGCCCGGTGGTACTTCATGTACCACGTAAGCGCCTGATCGGGGTCGCCATCAAAGGCGACGATGGCTGCATGAAACAGCTCACGGTCAAATCCGGGGTGTGCAGTCTCAAGCTCAGCAAGAAGGTCCTCATATGCGGCGTCCTGCTTTGCCTCTTGTTCCTCCTGCATCTTGGACATAACCCACTGCCGGTACTCATCCGGCTCTGTACCGTCTGTCTCATCCGTGCCATCACCTGCAAGCTGGTCCTCTCCCACAGGGGAGCCTTCCTCGCTGTCAGTCAGCAAACCGAGAAGTTCCCCGATCTGCTGATAAGTACCTTCCGGGTCCTGCTCCAACGCATCTGCCAGTCCCGCCATAATCTGGGCTCGCTCCATATCGCCACCGAACAGGTTGGACCAGTTGCCCAGGTCCTGCTCGAACTGCGTCATGCGCGGCTGCCAGACTTCACGAAGATAGCTGTCAAAGTTGGGGTCGTTAAGACCACGATCCGCAAGGTCCTTGGCCCACGGAGCGGTTCCGTCCTCCTTGGCCTCCTGCCTCGGCTCAGACTTCTCGTCAGAACTCTTTGCCTCAGACTTGGGCTGTGACGACTTCTCCTTGCTTTCGGTCTTGGGCTTGCTTCCAGCAGACTTTGACTCCTTCGGAGCAACATCCTCCGGGGAAACCTCAAGTCCGCCGTCGCCTGCCTGTGCCTCTGCTGTCTCGCTCATGGTTCTCCTTGCCTCACATGGGAGGCGTAGTAGGTTGATTCATCATAGCCGTTGCTTCTGCAGCGGCTGCTGCCATGTCAGGGTTTCCCGACATAGCGGGAGGCTGTGCAGTCGGTGCTCCCGGCTGCTGTGCCTGCCCCTCAGCAGGGACACCGAGTCGCTGCTGAATCTCACCAACCGCTCGGATCATGTTCTCAGCGGCCTTGGCGATTTCCTCGTCGCCTGCCTGCTGAGCGATCATCACGATTGTCGAAAGTGCGTTGGTAGCCTGGTCGGCTGCCTTAGTAATATCCATTTGCTCTCCTATGCCTGTACTGGCGCTGGTCCACCGGGTCCCGGTGGCATTGGGCCTCCGCCCCCCTCAGGAGGCATAGGCGGTTGTCCCTGAGCAGTCATTTCAATTGTAGCCTGCTTCTGCACCTCTTCCAAGTGCATCTGCTCGTGCTGCTCAAGGTGGAAATGGAAGAACTGCTGGGTCTGAGGGTCCAGCTGCCGGTACTCTTCTGAGTTCATGTAACGGCGGTGCTCTTCCATATGGACCGGGTGATTGTTCCACTGATACGGCTCAATAGGCCGGGGCTCGCCGTCAAGCTCGCCCTTCATCAGCTTATTCTCCCGGTAAGCTTGTGCCTTGTCCTGAGCCTCGGGCAGCAGGTCAGGGTTCTCAGGCGCGAGGTTCAGAAGCTCCATAGCCTGCTTCGGGTCCTCAATAATCTTGTACTGCCACAGGTTCAGCACCCGGTCCCAACGGCCAGCGATGCTCTGAGGCAGGCCGGTGGTGGTCTGAGTAGTAATCTGCAGGTCGTTTCCGTCGGGCAGGTCCTGTACCATGAACTCCATGACCTCAACGCGGCCCTCGTCGTCGTACGCCTTAAGAATCTGCTTCGGGTTGCCAAACTGCTTGAGCAGGTTGGCACACTGCCAGTAGCCTTCCGACAGCGCCTCTTCCATTGAGTGAATGGTGTCCTTAAGCACCTCGTCATCGGTCTCCTGCAGCAGCTGGATAGCCTGCGCGGCCTCCACACGACCGGGCACGCCGCCCCGGCTTACCTCGTGCTGACCCGCCATATCCTGAGCGAACATGGTAATACGGTCAGACTCGTTCGCTACCCACGACGGGAGCGCGGAAATCTCGATGAACTGCGGAGCCGCGTCCGGCGGGCCTCCCGACGCGCGAAGAATCTGGCGCGGGCTGGCGTCCGGGTCCGCTTCAAGCTCAAGCGTGTGAGGGATGAACCACTTGCCATTGGCGAGGTTCCGGTTCTCCAAAATCTGCGACTCGACACGATTAAGCTCCTCCTGCGGGCCTCGGATGTAGTCCATGACCGATGCGTACCACTTAGTGTTCGCACGCTCAATGTGCCCGATGTGGGTGAACGGCAGCTTACCATGCTTGTACGGGAACGGACCTTCATGGACCATCTCGTGACCGGCCCACACCACGTACGCGCCCTTGGGTCGCGTCGCGCTCGGCGGCTCCCAGTACTCGTTCACAACCACACCGGGCAGGTTTGCGGAGAAGGCGTCCGCGTAGTTCGCGTACAGCCTGCCCTCAAGACCTGCAAGGGCGTCCATCTCCATCGCCTTGAAGTCCTTGCCGTAACGCTCCTTAGCAGTCTGCAGGTCAAGGAACTGCGTCTGAATGACCCAGCGGCAGTCCAGCATGGACTTGGCATAAGGGTCGGGGTAAATGTCAAACGGTGGGACAACCGCCGTCTGCACGCACTTATTCGCGCTATCCCAGTACCACTTCATCCAGACGTTACCAGTAGTGACGACCCAGAACGATGCGTTCCGAAGGCGGCGGTCCATCTTCCACTTCTTGCGCCAGTCACGGAACTGAGCGTTTATCACCTTGGCAATGTACTGGTCGTCTTCCTTCTCAGTCTTAGGCAGGGCCTCAACCGTCGGGATAGTCTTAAGAATCTTGGCTCGCTCACGTCGCGTGATGGGCATGCAGATGTTGCGGATAACGCGCTCGCTACCCGGCACCTGGTGCATCTCAATCAAGCGGTTTGTGTTAAGATCCCACTTGACGTACTGCTCGCCGTTCACATAAGCGAGGTTAGCCCACCACTCACCCTCCCAGACACGCCGCGACTTACGCGCATACTCCTTGCGCTGCTGCAGCTCCATGATATCCAGTTTAGGTGTAGCGTCAGAAGTATCTGCCATTGGACCTCTTAGCTAATTGCAGGAATAAAGATGCCAGCGTCCTCAGCGGCATCAATGAAGTTCTCATACTTCTTAAGTTCCTTCTCAAGCTCGACAATCCGCGCCTCATACGCAGCGGTCTTGTCGTCTTCCTTACCTTCAAGGTAGTCGCGCAGCTTTCGCACGTCGGCTCCCCAGATAACGTGGCAAGCCGCAAGAATGCTGGACTCACCTACGAAGCAGAAGGCCGATGTGTCCGGCTCAATGCCGGGAAACACGACACCCTGCTCGTCCCTCAGAGTGTTTAGGCAGCCCGCAACCCGAGGGTCGGGATTGTGGGCGTGATACTGTGCCATCTCGGTATATTTACTCATGGTCCCCATTATATCATACTATTTCTAGCATATTCCGGTGAATGCCGGATTCTTGCCTGTTGAGCCTTGATTTGCTTATTAACTTGGCCCCATATCTCGTCATTGAAGGTCTTTACGGGCTTTTCAGGCGTAGGAGCCGGGGCCTCGCCGTAAAATAGCGTGGCAATGTACTGAGCAGCGTCTACAAGGTGGTCATCCTTCTTACGAGGCTTCTCCTGCCCGTCAGTTTCGCGCGATACCTGGATAGCCGCCCACCGATACTGTTGGAATGCCACCGATGTCATGGGGCATTCGGTAGAAAGCACCAGTTCCCCCCTGACAAGCAGCTGATTCAGGGCGTTAATGCGCGATGAGTAGTCCTTGCTGCCCAGCTGGAAGTCAATACCGTGGGTTGAGAACCAATGCTGCACAGATTTCGTGGATTCGCCCATGCGATTGCGGATTGCCGGGTCTGCCGCGCGGTATTTGATCTTTTCATCGCCCTCAAGCGCCTTAATCGTGCGGGCAATGTCGTGAACGCTCATGGTCACGTAGGATTCACGCGAAGTGGCGTCCGTCGGGTCGTAGGTCTGCCACTCTCGGTACTGATACCAGCGCATTGTGCCGGGTTTCCGCGCCCACCACACGACCGCCGTGGGGTTTCTGAGCCCCCAGTCCAGCCCCATCGCCCGTTCCCAGTCCTTCGGCGGGTCAAAATGGTTAACAACGTGGTCCGCCGGGGAGAACTCAAGAATCTGGCCCTCAAATGCGTCGAACTCGCACAGCACGTAGCGCCTCACCCACATCTCAGGCATGGCGAGTAGCGATTCTAGGTAGTCAGACGGTCGCCCATCGTCCTTGTAGAGCGTCGGATTGTCGAATGACGTGGACCTAAAGTACCTGCGGCCCTGTACGTCCTGGTTTACGAAGTGGTCCCAAATCCAGTCGTGGCCGTTGGGGTTCGTAGCCAGCGCAACCAACTGTCTTACGTTGTTCTTGTCCCATGTGTAGCCCATATTACGCGCCTGAGCGGTGGGCTGCTGCTGCCTAAGGCGTGTCTTGAGGCCGTTGAAAGCGTCATACTCGACCTCAGACGCCTCGTCAATGTACACAGCCGCCAAGTTAAGGGACATATGCTTGCGCCAGTCGTCCAGCGACCGGAACATCACCTCTGAGCCGTTGGGAAAGTAGATACGGTCAATGTGCCCCGCCATGCGCTTGGCTTCGCACAGCTCCCACAGTGTCTTACCTTCGTCATCATCGTCTTCTCGCTGCGTAAGCAGGTTGACGAACTCAGTCTCAGTAGTGTCGCGCAGCGCCGGGATAGTCTGACGGGCGACCATGATGCGGCTGCCGGGCTGGGTTAGGGCCAGGCTGATAGCGTCGGCGCAGAGTGCGATAGTTTTGCCGCTGCCCACGGCGCCGATAGCGGCCTTCTCCCTTGCCGCTGTCTTGTGAAAAGGCAGGTGTACGTCGAATGGATCGTAAACAAAGTTTACCTCCATTGATTAGTTCACCTTCCTTGCAGCGGTGCGCTTGTTATGCTCGTTAGATGGGGCCTCACGGGGAACCCCGTCACCAAACAGCGGATCACGTTCAATCAACGTGTCTGGCGCACCGTGCTTACCACTCTTATAGCTCTGAGTGATGGAGCATGAAGTACATATAATCCTGTCGGGGCCGCCGTACTGTCGCATGTTGCTCTCTGGCTTTCGCTGATGGCAGACGCTGCACTTAGGCCAGTCCTGCTCAAACTCCTCAACGCCCTCCTGCAGCTGGTCGAACTGCTCGACAACAGCGTGACCGAGGGGTGTGTCGGGAGTGGGCACACCAGACACGACCACGATGTTCTGGTTGCCAGCGGCTTCTGGGTCTTGGTCCTTAAACGTCATTACGTACTTCATCAGAAGCGCGTACGCACGCGAGCGAGCCATCCAGTCCTCAGACTCTAGGTCCTGCTTGATAGCGGCAAGCGCGGTAGGCAGCATCTCGGTCATAACCTCAGCTGCGCCAAGCACGTTATCCTTGACATGCTGGCCAATAGTTTCCCGAATCTCTTGGCGCATAATCTCGCGCACGTCATCCTGCATGTTTGCGAACGCGAGTTCCTTCATCTTCTTGCGTTGTTCCTTGATGTTCTGGATGCGCGGAGTTTCCAGCCCCTCAGACGCAGCGAGCTCCTTGCACTTGTTAGAGCAGTAGAGCTTACGGCGTCCGCGTTTACTCTGCTGGAAATAAGTCCCGCAGACTACGCACTCACCCGGTATTGTCTCTTCGTCAGTCAAGAGGCGGCACGTCGTCCATCGTCAGACTGCGCTCACCCTTACCAGAGTTACAGGGGTCACAGGCCGTGACGAGATTGTTCATAGCAGTCAAAGCCCCACCGTCCTTGACAGACGTGAGGTGATCCACGCGAAGCTCACGCTCGGCGGGCTTAGCACCGCAGTAGCGGCACATAAACCCGTCGCGCTTGAGCACAGACCAGCGCAGGTCGCGCGGGATCGTAATACGCTTCTTGTTAGCCAGGTGAGCGTGGTAGCGGCATTTATCCGAGCAAAACTTAGCTGTCTTGCGGATAGGAACAAACTCCTTGCCGCAGGTCTTACACTTCCTCGGGTCCAGCGGCACGCTCGCCCCTTTCGATTTGGTAGTCGTGAATGCGAGTCTTGAGCTCAGTCACGTTCGGGTTATCCTCAAGAAGACCCGGCGTCTTCTCTAGAAGCCACCGAAGCCACTGAAAACGCACAACCGTAGCCGACGGCGGAGCGTCACGCGGGTCGTCAACTTCGTCTACGATTTCCTCAGGTGTCAGCTGCTGTGATTCCATGATGCTCCTTAAGTGGTCTTGTCGGGCCCACCGGTAGTGGGCGTGGAGTCGCTGGGCGGCGGGCCCGCGACCGTCTTCTTGTAGTTATAGGTGCGCGTCGGGATGCCGGGGTTAGCGGCCTGGAACTGCGCCAGCTGCTGGTCCCTAGTCTCCTTGCTGGACCAGCCACCGTACTGAGTCGGCTTCCCGTAGGTGCCGGGAGGCCCTGCCTCAAAGCTGTAGGGCGCGGCCTTAGTGGTCTTGATAGCGCGAGTCCAGTAGTCCGGTCGCCCGTTCTTGAAACTTGCCATCTGGCCGTCGCGGGCTTCCTTGGTGCCCCAGCCGCCGTAAATCTTCACGTCCAGCCGCTCAAATGCGTACATGGTTACGTCAGAGGTAGCCCCCACTCCACCAAGGTCCGGTGGCACCACGAACGACCAGCCCTCACTGGGGCTTCGCCGCCGGGCGCTCACAGCGTCGTTGGAGTTCCCCTCAATGGTGCTGTACGAGCCGTCTGAGTAAACGTGGTCTACGATCCCGACGTGCTTGCCGTTCTTAATCATCAACGCGCCAGAGACAGGCTTCGACTTAAGCCAGCCGCGCTTCTGGGCTTCCGAGTACGTGGTCCCGGTATAACCGTGCCCGACCCCGCCCTTAGACGTGGGCTGGTAGTTCTTGTACCCACAGCGGTTCGCCACGAAAATTACGAAGCACCCACACCAGGGCTGAGGCGAGGTGTAGCCACCCTCCTGCCAGCACTTGTTGACAATCCAACTACCAGCGCTGCTGGTGGGCGGGTTGCCCGTGCCGCGATTGTCTCGCTGCGGCTCGCGCTCCCGGTGACCAAGCCACTTGCGGGCTTCGGTCAGTACTTTCTCTGCGTTACTTGGCATCCTTCGTCCTTTCCCTTTTCATTCTGGTTGTTGCCGAGAGATTCCCGTGGTTGATGGCGGACGCTTTAAGTTGGGTGTCTGTAGTTCCGTATGCATTGTCAACGACCTGAAAGATCAAATGGTCGTTCGCTTGAGTGGCCCGCCACGTAAAAGTCGCGTGGGATACCGTCATACCACCTGTCGCCATATCGAATGTAAGTCCACCATTTGCGCCGCTATTAAGCTGGATACCCGAAGCAAGTTGCAGTTTTACCTTGCAAGTGCCAAGTCCACCGGTCCCGCCCACACTGCCGATGCCGAAATTGAACGAGCCTGTCCAAACGTCGCCGACTTCGCCATTAAATCTGAAAGCGGTCAGAGATGTGGTACCGGCACCAGCGGCGAGGTTCCCAAAGTTGTGATGGTAAGGACCAGCAAACTTCGGAACGATTTGATCCAACCCCAAAAACGATGCAACCTCGGTCGTGTAGGTAGGCACGTCAGACAGCATTGACTCCCCAGACAGGATTGGAATGCCGTTTGGATCGTACTCAACAGCCATTACTTGGCCTCCGTCTTTTTGATTTCCTCGAGTTGTTCCCTGAGCATCGTAACTTCATCCTCGCTAATGCCATCCTCCGCAAGCCGCTGTTCGATCATCTGGCGCGTCGTGGCGTATGGTTCCTCCGGGCCCTGCCCGCACTCGGGGAGGATGTCGCCGTTCTCATCCAGTGTCGGCTTGCCCGTGTAGATAATGAAGTTGATTGCGGTGTACGGAGGCATGTTCTCTCCGAGGCCGTAGGCACCATCCTTCGCCGGGATGTTGTAGGTGGTCCGGTGCTTCTCCGGGGGATAGATCAGGCCGTTGCCATTAGGCGTGAATGTGCAGTACCAATCGTCGCCACCACTAGGGTTGAACTCGTTGGACTTCGCGGTCGGCTCAACGTAGTGCATGTGGCGCTGTAGTCGCCAATCGCCGTGCATTTCGCCGGGGGTGTAGATGGCCTTGATGGGACGGTCGTAATCGCCGTCCCACTCCAGGCCGAACGTCATACCCACCGGCATCCGGCCCCGGAGGTCGGGGACGCGGAAGGTGGAGCCGCCCTTGAACGCAGGGCAGACTTCGTGTAGCGCGGTGAAATAGTCCGGGTCATAAGTCCGGCCATCACACAGCAACCACCCGTTGGGGACCGGCACAACGGTTTGACTCCACGGGTAGTCATCAAAGCGTTCGACGTACCAGCCCGACCACATCTGAACAACCCCAACGGGGTACTGCGTCACAGGATCGGCGGGCTGCAGGTCGTTGAACTTAGAGTCCTTGATACCGCTGACACCACCGCCAACACCGGTTGCCGCAAGGGCCTGGGTGTACGGAGGCACGTCACTAATGAGCGAGTCATTAGTGAGAATCGGTGTGCCGTTTGGGTCGTACTCAACTGCCATTTATGAAGCCTCCCAGTATCCGTCGGGTGAGTTGTTCTCAACGTCGGGGGGCACCGGAATCTTGCCGTCTTCAATGTCGAGCGTGCTGGCGGGCGACGGGTTAGGTGCCGGATAGGTGTCCTTGATGTCCCCGACCTTCGTAAAGGGACCGGGCTTCCCGGCGTAGATGAACGACGGGATCACGGCGTAGGGCGGCATGTTGCCGGAGTAACCCTCGCCTGCGAAGCTTGTCTGTGGAGAGGCTGCGTCAATGCCCGGAGGGTTCCAGCCGTGCAACGGCGATCCGCCGTTTTGATACAGGGTGCTCAGAGTTGCCCCTGCAGGCTGGTGGGTGTGCCGTTGCTCGCGAGTATCGCCGCCGCGCCTGCCAATGGGGCGGTCAACGGTGTTTGCTGGGTGCCCGTCGGCGCCCGCGCCGATCACGACGCGGCCCCGGAGGTCGGGCACAGGCATCGGGTCGCCGTCCGGGACTGAAATCTCGCCGTGCGACCAGTACTCGTCAAGGGCCTCATAAAGCCTCTCGCCAATGTCGTCCTTCGCGTACATGCCGCCGTCGCAGAGAATCCACAGGTCGCTTGGCTGTGCGACAGCCTGAATAATGGTGCCCACCGGCAATGAACTTGAAGACGTAGCCTCTAGTTCAACCACAATAGCCTCGGCCAACGCTTTGATCGTAGCAGGCGTTGACTGTAGGTCGTCCTCAGGTGCGACGTAGGGCAGTGTGATACTGTTGCCGTTAGTAGTCCACTGCATTACTTCGCCTCCGTGGTCTTAAGCGCCTCAAGCTGTTCCTTGAGCATCTTGACTTCCTCTGGGTCAATGCCCGCCTCGGCCAGCCGCGATTCAATCATCATGCGCGTAGTGACCTCAGGTACGTTGCCAAGGTTGTCCAGATCCTTCATCTCAGAAGTATCCTGTCCGCAGTAGATCAGGAAGTTGACGCCCGTGACCGGGTGAATGTTTCCCCCGTAGCCGTGAGGCATTGCATTCCACCGTTTTGGCTGGTCGTAAAGGTGGGAACCGAGGCCGCCAGAGGGCGGATACGCCCCACGGCGTATGGCGCTTGTTGCCACAAACTCATTCAGGCCCGCCGTGGTCGCCGATGATCCGCCTTTCGGGCCGGTTTCTATCTGAACGATGTTTCCGGATCCGGTTACCGGGCCGGTGTCGGCATAAAGTTGCGCGTTGTGGTTTGAAACGATCTGGTGCATATGGTCGCCTACGCGCTTGTCGCCTGCCCTAAGCCCCAGATCAATCGGCATGGTCGCTGGGCTGTTCGGGCCGTAATCGTCATCTCCGATGTTGCCTGTGCCGATAGGCGACCGGCCCCGGAAGTCGGGAGTATGGAAGAACCCGACGCCGTGAAAGTCGGGAATCATCTGGTACAGGCGCATAAGCTTAGTCTCGTAGCCTGTGAGGTTCTGTCCGTGGCAAAGCAGCCAGCCGTTAGGCACCTGCCCGTAAGTGCCCGTCCATGAAATAATCATGCCAACCGGAAACATCTCAATCTGGTCAAAGTGAGCCGTGTTAGGCAGCAGGTGACCAAAAGTGGAATCTGCAAGCTCAAGCGTCGGGCCAACTGGCTCAATCTGCTCGTACGGAGCCGCCGCGACGTTGCCATCAGCGCCGGGAGCGCCGGGATCGCCGGGATCGCCGGGATCGCCGGGAGCGCCGTCAGCGCCGTCAGCGCCGGGAGGGCCGTCTGCTCCAACAAGCGAGTCCAGCCACTCCTGCTCGGTGCCCGAAAAGCCGTTCTCAACAGCAACCTCGTAGGCGCTCTTGCCGTCAGACCCCTCAGGACCAGGCTGCGGCTGAAATACCCAACTTCCCATTTAGCGGTGTCCTCCCATGTCTACATTATAGCACATTATTTACCGCTCCCCGTAAATACATACGCAAGGGCAGCGCCAAGTAGTGCAAAGAACCCTGACAATGCGGCTTCGTCAACCTGCTTATCTACCAGCGGAGTCAGAATCAGCATCAATCCCAGCGCAAAGAACACACCAATCGCTGTGATTACTCGGGGATCTATCATTCATCTTCTGCCTCGACTACTTCCTTCTCCCGCGCCTCAAGCCGCTCAACCAGATTCTTCTTGAACTCGTCAAAGCTCTTGGCTCCCCGCACCGAGTCCAGGATGTCCGCGTTGCGGGAAACCGAGCTCCCGTTGATCTTGATACTTCCGGCCTTGAGCTCGGTCCTCGCGTAGCCCTGATGAACCCACACGAATTCGAACAGCGAGTTCGTCGGGCAGTACAGCACGGTGCCGGTGGCGTTGGGGTTGAGACCCAGCGAAAAGCCTCCG
>Ga0181574_10001132_pt1 | contig 24882 bp, 28 predicted proteins | sample 101ome_24_FD_145600 | JGI IMG/M metagenome (GOLD analysis project Ga0181574, IMG submission 145600) | Coastal salt marsh microbial communities from the Groves Creek Marsh, Skidaway Island, Georgia - 101410AT metaG (spades assembly) | ecosystem: Environmental > Aquatic > Marine > Intertidal zone... | reverse complement strand
GCGGCCCTGCCGGGCTAGTTATTGCGGCAAACACACCTGCTGAAATCGCTCTTTCCGTCATCGCAGAGGCCGTCGGACATCACAATCATCAGGCAATGACGGAATAGATCCGGCTGCAGAACGTTCTTACACTAAGGGAAACCATCGCAGGAGAAATCTGATGACCAATCAACAAGATCCAAAACAAGTATTGACATCAATTTGGTCACTTGACGCTGCCGGTCAACTCGACCCCGATGAGAACTGCAGCCCTACCAAGCAGTGTCGAAATACAAAAGACATGACCTTCGATGGTTACGCCCCCGAAGGAACCGACATCGGTGAAGCGTGGCGAGCCCTCCTTCGCCGAGAGGGAAAGATGTCGACGAGTGGCGAGTCACTTCGCGATCTCGTTTTAGGAAATTCCCAACGCGAGGAATGACAAATATGCCAGCGGCGTTCCCGCCTTCTGACGTCGCTGGACTCACCGACGACCTAGTTTCAACCGGATATATCCCTGACCGTGGTCTCGCCACGGCAGCCTTCCTTGCTCTCAAACTCGGGCGGCCGCTGCTACTTGAAGGCGAAGTTGGTGTTGGTAAAACCGAGTTAGCGAAAACGTTTGCAGCACTGTTCAACCGCGATCTCATTCGATTGCAATGCTTCGAGGGAATCGATGCCGGACAGGCACTCTACGAATGGGACTACGCCCGACAGATGCTCGCCGTTCGAGCGCTCAGTGGGGTTCAAGGTACAGATGTCGCCGCCGTCGACGACCTGTTCAGCGAGTCATACCTTGTAGAACGGCCACTGCTTAGCGCAGTAAAAGCGGGTGATCGGGCGGTGCTGCTGATTGACGAGGTCGATCGAGCCGATGACGAATTCGAAGCCTTCTTGCTTGAGTTACTGTCCGATTTTCAGGTCACGATTCCTGAAATCGGCACCGTGTCAGCCGAGAGCAAGCCAATTGTCATCTTGACATCGAACCGTACGCGAGAACTTCACGACGCACTGAAGCGACGTTGCCTGTACCACTGGATTGGATTCCCATCTCCAGATCGCGAACTTGAGATTGTTGCTGCCCGACTTCCTGGGATCAGCGAGGCAATGTCAACTCGAATCGTTGCGGCCGTTAACCGGTTGCGGGATATGGACCTCACAAAGCCGCCCGGTGTCGCTGAAACCCTCGATTGGGTGACTGCACTCGATGCAATCGGTGCTGAAGAGTTAACTGAAGAACACGCCGCTGACACTCTCGGCGCCGTCCTTAAAGACCGCGACGACCTCGAACTTGTTGGAGAGGCAATCAGCCATGTCGTTGACGGTCGCTGACGGGGGATTTACCGAGCTCTTCGTCAATTTCTCAGGAGCCCTGCGTGAGGCGGGACTACCAATCGGCACCGATGATGTGATGGCACTCTGCCAAGCAGTGACCGAACTCAACCCCACCGACATCATGGACACCTACTGGGCGGGCCGAAGCACCATGGTTACCCGACGTGAGCACATCCCGGTGTACGACAATGTATTCCGTCATTTTTTTCTTGATGAAGAACTGTCATCATCTGATGATCCTCGTCTCACCATGCGAGCGGCCACGAATTCGCAAGGGGTTCTCGAAGTTCCTGACACAGAATCATTCGGTGATGAATCTAACGACGAGGAAATCACCCTCGGATACATGGCTTCTCCTGCAGACGTTCGCCGGAATAAGCACTTTGCAGAGTGCACTCCTGAAGAATTAGCGGCTCTTCGACGAATCATGTCGACGATTCGAGTGACACCACCTCGGCGTCGTACCCGTCGCCGGGAACCGGCTCATCGAGGGCGCTCTCTGCATCTCAGAAAGATGGTCCTCGAGACAATGCGACGCCATGGCGAGCCACAAACCTTTATTCATTCACGCCGGCGTCGGCGTGTGCGACCACTGATCTTGCTTCTTGACGTCTCAGGATCAATGGCCGATTATTCACGGAATCTCCTGCAATTCGCCTATTCAACGCGGCGAGCATCGGGAAGAGTTGAAGTGTTCTGTTTCGGAACACGACTTACGCGAATCACCCGCCAGCTCGATCGCCGCCGACCCGACGAAGCGATGGCAGAAGCCGCACAAGCCGTCTTTGACTGGGACGGCGGCACGCGAATCGGTGACAGCATTTCGACATTCGTCCAGAAATGGGGACGACGTGGAATGGCACGAGGAGGCATCGTGGTGATCTGTTCGGACGGCCTCGATCGAGGAGATCCAGAAGCACTCGACGACGCGCTAGAACGTCTCAACCGACTGTGCTACCGACTCGTGTGGATGAACCCACACGTCGGTGACAACACCGACATCGTCCCGAACAGCGTGGGCATGCTTGTTGCCGAGCCCTACATCGACAAATTGCTCTCAGGGCACAACCTGAGAAGCTTGGAAGAGTTCGCAAGAGTGTTGCCCGAACTCGGATAGGAAATCCACATGAATTACAGCGTTTCGATCGTTGCTGAGGGTGACCGAGAGGTCACGCTTGACGAGGTTGTCGAACTAGCCGATGCCGTTGCCTCATTAAATGGCGTCGCAAGTGGTGCCGGCTCATTCTCATACGGTGCCCAGATTGTTGTCGATGCAGCCAACTCCGACGATGCAGTCGACCTTGCAATTCCACTCTTCATTGACGCCGCCCGGCGGGCGGGACTCCCTGAGTGGCCGGTGACCCGCGCAGAAACCATCAGTGAAATTGACGACCTTGAGGAACTTGACCCGTGATCCGTCTCGGGTCACTTGCCGGCTACCCATTCGAAGGGCCGCGGGTCTTGGCAGGCTGGACTGCACCTGCGAAGGCGGCCGTTTTCGCAATTCTTTGCCGAAACGACCCCGAAGGCAAACCAAATGACTACTCAGTGATCTATGTCGGGCACTCCGATGACCTTTCCCAAGAACGTTTCCCGTTCCGACACCCTCATGCCTCAGCCTGGACGAAACGTGCTGGGTCTAAGTGGAACCTTCACATCTGCACCTATGAGGTTCCAGGTGGAATGCGGTCGCATCGTGAACAGATCGCCCGGGAACTAATCGCTGTGTACAAGCCAACATGTAATCCCGATCAATACGACCGGCAGTGGCGCGCTGAATGGATTGGTTCGTACACAACGCCAACGACAGCGCCGTTAACAACGTCGACTGATGTCGACGCCAAAGATCGCTAAACGCTGTTAGCGGCGAAAACCGACACCGTCGAGTTGACGGGTTCGTCTTGTACCTGAGGCTGGTTTCGCAGGCGGGCGCTCAGTTCCCTCTGGTTCAGGCTGGTAGGTCGCTCCGACCACAATTCCCTCGGCCATGCCGTACAGCAGCGGCAATGCTCCAGCAATCACACCGCCAGTACGGTTGATGCGTTCGACGCCGGGCCCAATGGCCTCAGCGTTCTTCTTGATGTCCCACACAACATCTGCGCATTCTTCGAGCTTGTCAGCAACCTTGGCGAGCTGCCCGCCGACAATGAAGAGATAGATCGCCAGACCTGCAATGAGCAACGCAATATCAATGACAGTAAGAACAACAAGTGTGGTCATGAGCGCACCTTCTCTAGAACACGGCCGAGGAATAAGTGATGTTCAAGACCTTCAGCAAGCACTGCGTCTACTCGAGCGGCAGTCTCACCAATGAGTGTCGTGTCATCAGTGTTCGCCTTTGCTTGATCAAGAGTCGCTTTGATCGTTGACACCCGAGTGTCAATGGTGCGCACCAGTACAACGAGGATCGTCAGCAGTGCTGCGACGGCAAGCACGACGACAAAGCCGAGCACTATCGCAAGCCACCACAACGTTTCTTGTGAATCGGTAAGTGCCAACATGTCAGCCTCCCAACTTCTGACGGCCACGACGAAGTCCGTCAACAATGATCGTCGCTGATTCGATAGTTGTATTGAGTTCTGAGAGTGCCGCGGTATGTGTCACAGCCTCCTCAAGTCCACTGTTAATCCGTTGCGCCTGCCCACCGATCGAGCGAGCGAGTAAAAGAATTGGAACAACGAGAGCGACGACAACCAACACAATGGCGATGCCGATGATGTATCCAATCGTGAACCCTGCATCGGTTGCTGCAATAAGTGATGTCATTGAATCCTCCTCAGATCGACTCTGTGAAATCACGGACTGGCTTCAGTGATGCGTTCACTGAAGGGAGCACCGTTGGAACAGTCGATGTTCGTTCGGCGATCACTCGGACACCACCTTCGAGTGCATCTAATGATCGACGCACTGCAACGAGGTGCAAAATTACCCGGATTAGTCCGAGCGCTGCGGCCGCAACGATGAGTGCGGCCACGATAAGTGTGACAATTGCTGCTACTGCCATGAGAGCCCCCTTTTAGCCGAGCAACTTTCCGACAGAGCCGGCATAACGCACGGCTCCATCAGCAACTTCTTCGATCGTTTTGTCGGTGGTCGCAAGTAGCTCAGGAGCGCCATCGATTTCACCGATCAGCGCGACGCCACCCGCAAGAGCATCATCGGCTGCACCGCGAATGCGCTCAAGAGCACCAAGCACTCGGCTCAATAAAGCAATGAGTACCGGAATTACTACGACGATGAGAATGATGTTTCCAAGTCCCCAAAGTGTCATGATCGCCCCCTTATGAACGGCCCGTCGGTTGTGGCTGATACGGCATGAAGAACCTGCGGACGACTCTAAGCAACGCCATTCGAGCTGCTCGGGCAGTAATAGCGAGCCCACTCGCTGCCTTCGCGCCCGTCACACTGTTTGGATCAAGTCCCTGCGCGATCGCATCTAAACGACTTTGCATGTTGACGCCAAATTCCTGTAGGAGCACTGCTGTCACATCGGCAACAAGGCCTCGACCGTATTGAGCGGCCGCACCTGAGATGGTGAGATCAAGTGATACGTCAACTCGGGTGCCCCCACCGAGTGGAACCAGCGCTGCGGTGAGTGCAAGCTCTGCTTGGCCACGACCTTTACGATCGGCGCCCGAGGCATCGACGGTGATGGTCCGATTCGCTTCATCGCGCTCACGGATTTCTGCCGAGCCAGCGAACTCGAGTTTCACTGGACCAGCCTTAATGATCACATCGCCCTCAAAGCGATCATCACCAGTTTGATCGGTGAGGTTTGTTCCAGGAAGGCACGCCGCAACCTGCGGGATGTCTCCAAAGAATGTCCAAACCGAATCGATCGGTTGGGACACCTCCACTTGTTGTGTTATCAGCATGAGGCCTCCTGAACGAGGTACGAGGCCGGATCCTCTTTGAATGAGTACCGGCAACCGGGACAACAGAAGTAGTACGTCACACCATCGTGTTCGTATGACTTCGAGGATGAATCAGCAGCAACCGTCATGTTGCAGACAGGATCAATCGCCTGAGGTGTGCGCTCAACCATTGCGCCGCCGCTTGGCAATTCTCCAGAGGCTCGACGGCGCACCAAATCCGCAAGGATCGCAACCGCCATTTCACGATGAGTCGTGTGGCCAAGATCTGCACCGGCCGGAATGTGCATCTGATCGAGTGATGATGCGTTCACACCGTGGTCGGCGAGAAACCCCCGAAGTGCTTCACCTCGCTTTGCTGAGGCGACGACACCGAGGTAGGCCGGCTCAACGGAGGCCGCAGCAAGCAGCACGTCTTCGTCACCATGCCCCTGTGTCGCAACGATGACCACCGAATTCGACGTGATCGAGTTGGAACTGAACTCGTCACCATCGATGAGTTCAACATTCCAGTCAAGAAGTCGCGCCATCTCGCTAAGAGTCACCGCCATCGGTGATCGACCAACCACAACAAGCCGTGGGGAGTTCTGCGCAGGTTCAATGTAGATCTGCAACGCTCCATCGCTTTGGCATGAAATGGGAACTGTCACGACACCATTAGGAATGTGCATTGCTTCGAGTTCTTCGCTTTGCCCAAGCCAGACAAGGCGGGCTTCACCAGATTCGATGACATCGAGGGCCTCACGAATGAGAACAGGTTCGGCGCAGGCACCTCCGACCCATCCGACAACCTCGCCGGCAGCGGTCACGATTGCTCGTGAGCCAGTGTGACCTGACGATGGGGCTTGACGCCACACAACTGTGGCAAGCGCAAACGGCTCTCCAGCTTTGGAGAGTTCAAGCGCGCGTTGCATCACACCCCAGCCATCGGTCGAAGATGTCACGGGGCGTCAGTCCTCACTGGTGGGGCACCTGAGATATCGCTGCGAGTTGCAATCGCAGCATGCACTCGATCGGGCAACAACGGCATGTCAATATTGCGAACACCAAGATGTCCGACTGCGTTCATGACAGCGTTCACGAATGCGGCTGGTCCGCCAACGGTTGCGCATTCACCAATGCCTTTTGCGCCAATCGGGTGGTGAGGGCATGGCGTCACAACTTCGTGCAATTCGAAGCCCGGAGTTTCCCACGCCGTTGGCAAGAGATAGTCCATGTAGTTCGAACCAACGCAGTTACCTTCCGCATCGAATGTGATGAACTGCATGCTCGCCATCGCATAGGCCTCGGTGAGACCACCCATGATCTGTCCTTCAACGATCATTGGGTTGATACGAACACCACAATCGTCGACGGCAACCATTCTCAACACATCCCAGACACCAGTCTCAGGATCAACTTCGACAGTTGTGACATACGCAGCAAATGGCCAGGTGAGGTTTGGTGGGTCGTAGTAGGCCGTGTTCTCGAGACCAGGCTCCATGCCGTCAGGCATATTTGAATAGGCAGCCATCGCGCACTCTTGAATGGTGACGCCGCGGTCGGGGGATGAACGCACGTAGAAGCGACCAAGCTCCCACTCGATGTCTTCTTCAGAAACCTCGAGGAGGTGTGCCGCAATCTTGCGCGACTTCGCCCTGATCTTTCGAGACACCATCGCCACCGCAGCACCCGCAACCGGTGTTGAACGCGATGCGTATGTTCCCATACCGAATGGAGCGGTATCGGTGTCTCCTTCTTCAACAACCACATCATCGGCAGGAATTCCGAGCTCATGCGCAACAATTTGTGCCCATGTCGTCTCGTGGCCCTGGCCCTGTGTTTTCGCTCCGGTACGAAGAATCGCTTTACCGGTCATGTGGACCCGAAGTTCAGCCGAGTCAAACATCTTGATACCCAAAATGTCGTACTCACGGCTGTTGCCAGCACCGAGCGGTTCTGTCATCGTCGAAATACCGATTCCGATATAGCGGCCGTTCTTTCGAGCCTCTTCTTGATCTTTCAAGAACTGTTCGTAGCCAATTGCTTCGAGGGCAACGTCGAGGCATTTTCCGTATTGGCCTGAGTCGGTAAGGAAGCCAAAAGGTGTGCGATGCGGGAAGTCGTCATCGCGCACGAGATTGACTTTACGAAACTCAGCTTGGTCCATTCCGAGATCGTCCGCTGCAGCCTGAATCATTCGTTCTTGGAAGAACATTGCTTCGGTAACTCTGAACGAACAACGGTAGGCGACTCCACCGGGCGCCTTATTCGTGTAGTAACCCTCAGCTGTGAGATGGGCTGCCGGAATGTCGTAACACGCGAACGCCGAGTGCATCAGACCAATCTTGAACTTGCTTGGCTGGGCATCTGCAAAGAATGCTCCGTGGTCAGAGATGGTGTGCATCCGAACACCAAGGATCTTGCCGTCCTTTCGGACAGCCATCTGACCTTTGAGATACACGTCTCGACCAAAGCCAGTCGAAATGAGGTTGCCGGTCTTGTCCTCGATCCACTTCACCGGCCGTTCGGTCAGAATTGAGGCAAGGATCGAAATGACGTAACCCGGGTACACCGGAACTTTGTTGCCAAAGCCACCACCAAGGTCAGGAGAAATAATTCGGATCATGTGCTCAGGCAACTCAGCGACAAGCGCAACTGCGGCACGAATAATGTGCGGAGCCTGAGTCGTCATGTACACGGTGAGCTTGCCGGTTGACCGATCGAAGTCGGCGATTGATCCGCATGGCTCGAGAGGCGAAGGGTGAGATCGTGGATAGTGCAGTTCGATCTCTGAAACGACATCGGCTTCTTCAAATGCCTTTTCAGTGGCTGGACGGTCGCCGACTTCCCAGTCGAACACCTTGTTGTCGGGCTGGTTCTCTTTGTCATCGCGAATCAACGGCGCCCCAGAGGCCTTCGCCTGATCTGGGTTCACAATGACGGGAAGCGTTTCATAATCAACAACGATCGCCTCGCACGCGTCTTTTGCGATGTACGGGTCGTCAGCGATGACTGCAGCGACTTCTTGGCCCTGGAAGCGAACCTTGTCTGTCGCCAGCACTGCTTGTGTGTCGTACGAGAGGGTCGGCATCCATGCGAGGTTGCGGGTCGCCATCATGTCGCCGGTCAACACCAAGCGAACACCGGGGATCTCCCACGCCTTGCTCACATCGATTGAACGAATGCGAGCGTGCGCTACCGGGCTGCGAAGGATCTCCATGTGGAGCATCCCCGGAAGCACGACATCGTCGACATAATTGCCGCGCCCGCGAATAAAGCGGTTGTCTTCAACACGACGCCGGCTCGCGCCCATGCCACCAATTTTGATTTCATCGAGACTCATCAGTCACTCCCCTCATCCAGCGCTGTTGCGCATTTTCTCTGCAGCCCAGAGGACCGACTTCACAATGTTTTGGTAGCCAGTGCATCGGCACAGATTTCCCGACAGCGCCCAACGGATGTCATCTTCGGAAGGGTCGGGGTTTTCATCGAGGAGGGCCTTTGCTGCGAGCATCATTCCTGGAGTGCAATACCCGCACTGCAGGCCGTGCTCTTCTTTGAATCCCTCTTGGATCGGGTGAAGCTCACTTGCGGTCGCAAGACCTTCCACCGTCATAACGTCGTGGCCATCTGCTTGAACTGCAAGCATGGTGCAACTCTTTGCCGGTCGCCCGTCAACAAGAACGGTGCATGCTCCACAGTTTGTGGTGTCACAACCAGTGTGTGTTCCGGTGAGGTTGAACCCTTGGCGAAGCAGGTGTGCCAGCAATAGCCGAGGTTCAACATTTGCGCTTCGCTTTTCACCGTTGACGGTGATCGTCACCCGACGCACAGGAATGTCAACGGAAGTTTCAGTGATTTCCTCGTAGAGACTTGTCATTTCAGGCTGCCCTCTCATTCGATTCGGCGATGCCCCCAAGGAGGCGAGCGGTAAATGTGCTGATGATGTGCCGCTTGTACGACGCACTCCCACGATGATCACTTCGAGGTTGCGCAACAGATGCTGCAAGTTCAGCTGCCTGAGCAATCGATGCGTCGTCAAGCGAACTGCCAACGAGAGCCGCTGCAGCGTCTGAAGCATCAATCGTCGTGCCGCCGACACCGGTCAGGGCGATTCCTGCCCGAGTAACTCTCCCGCCAGAAACATCGACCGCAACAGCAACCGCTGCAGTTGCAAAGTCTCCGACACGACGTTCAAGTTTCATATAGCCGCCGAGAGCAGTTCCTTGCGGAGCTGGAATCACTGCCTCTACCGCAAGCTCGTTGTATGCAAGCACATTTTGGAATGGACCTGAAACGAACGAGCGAACTGGAATGTTTCGGCGTCCATTTGGACCTTGAGCGACGATGTGGCCGTCGAGCGCGACCATGCACGACGCCCAGTCACCCTGCGGATCTGCGTGGCAGACCGACCCAACGAATGTTCCACGGGTGCGGACGATCGGGTCGGCAACAAGCGGTGCCGCAGCCGCAATCGTTGGCTGACGGGCACTGATCTCGACCGACTTCTCAAGATGCTCATGTCGACACAACGCTCCGATGTGGAGAGATCCATCAGCATCAAAACGGTGATAATCGAGCTCTGCAATGTTGTTGATGTCAACAAGCATCTCTGGGGATGCAAACCGAAGCTTCAACATCGGCACGAGGCTCTGCCCTCCGGCCAACACCTTTGCCTCGCCTTTACCCTGTTCGAGAAGGGCGAGCGCCTCATCAATAGAGGTCGGGGCTTCGTAATTAAAACGGGACGGGTACATGGTTCTCCAGTCGTGGCCTAACGGCCGCCGTCGTCGGGAATAGCGGTCGGGAGTGAATCTGCATCAGGGTCAGGCCGTGGCTCTTGGTGAGGTGGCCATGGACCCTGAACTGGCTGACCCGCAACTTTCAGGTAGTCGATCATCTGAGGCCAAGCCCAAATCGTCGGGCTCTTTCCCTCTTTCGGGGCATGTTCCACCAACTCGTACAGTCTCGGATTTCCGGCACTGTGTCCCGACGATTCGACCGCCATTGTGTTCCCCTTTGGTTCGACAGTTTCGTTCTGATGAGTGTGACGAACGTAACACCTATTTATGCAACTGTGAATAGGGGCACAATATTCCCCAGGATTTTCTTTCGCTTCCTCGTCAACTCGGTGAGGTCGTGAACGGCTGAACAGACGCCGTCAAACGATGTCAGCGGCGCGCTTCTGTAGCAATGCGAGTTTTTGTAGCAGCCCATGAGCAAATTGGGCATTGCGTCAGGTCATGGTGACGCGCCGGGCAATACTCACGACCAAAAAAGATGATCTGCAGATGCCGCCGGTTCCAGGTCTCGCGCGGGAATACCGCCTTGAGGTCGCGTTCGGTTCGTTCGACGGTCGATTCGTTCGACAGCCCCCAGCGTGCTGCCAATCGATGGATATGGGTGTCGACAGGAAATGCCGGATGTCCGAACGCTTGAGACATCACCACGCTCGCCGTTTTGTGACCGACCCCAGCGAGAGATTCAAGAAACTCCCAGTCGTCGACAATCTCACCTCCAGCATCAATGATCTGCTCAGCCATTCGACGAAGGTTTTTGGCCTTCGTCGGAGCCAGACCAATTTCTTTGATGTATCCCAAGATCTCGTCTGGGTGTAATTCAATCATTTGCTGCGGCGTGCTCGCCCGAGCAAAGAGGGCCGGGGTGACCTCGTTGACTTTCTTGTCAGTGGTCTGAGCAGATAACGCCACAGCGACAAGCAGGGTGTACGGGCTTGAGTGGTCAAGAGGTATCGGCGGGTCCGGATACAGCTCGTCCAGCGTCTCCCCAATGAGGTCAGCTTTGTCTTGGCGTCGCATCACCTCGCACGCTAGCGACACCATCCCCTCTCACCGATCGCTACCATCAGAGCATGTCAATAACTGGACGTTGTCTCTGCGGTCAAGTGACGTACTCAATTACTGGTGATGTCATCAGAACGGCCGTCTGCCATTGCGATCACTGCCAGCGACAAAGTGGCGGAGCGTTTTCAGTCAACCTCGTGACCGCCGCCGACCACTTCAACGCGAGTGGTGACATGAAAATGTACGGCGACCCTGGTGATGACCCATCCGGGACAGTGCACGTTGAACGACATTTCTGCGGAAACTGTGGTTCGCCGATTATTTCGATTCCGACCGGACGACGTGAGATTGTCATCGTCAAATCAGGCACTCTCGACGAAAAGGCATCCATCTCGCCAGACGTTGAGGTGTGGTGTGAGTCGAAACAACCATGGGTCATCATGCCCGAGATGGCTGTCTCCAAAGAGCGCGAATAACCCGCTGGCAATCGCCACCACTCCAGTCCAATGAGAATCGTCAGCCTCGTTCCTTCAGTGACTGAGACCCTCAGCGCTTGGAATGCAACACCGATCGCATGCACCAAATATTGCGAGCGTCCTGATCTCCCACATATCGGGGGAACAAAAAATCCTGACGTCGACGAGATCATTTCTCTCGCCCCAGACCTCGTCGTGGTTGACGTTCAAGAAAACAGACTCGAGGACTTCACGACCCTCAAAAATGCCGGCTTGAACGTATTGGCGCTCGACGTCGTATCGCTCGAAACAATGCAAAGCGATCTTGGTCGTCTCGCCGACGCCCTAAAACTTCGAATCGAGCCGCAGCAACTCCCTGAAGTTGCTCCGCTTTCTCTTCGAGCATTCGTACCCATCTGGCGACGACCATGGATGTCGATCGGGGCACACACATTCGGTTCACAGTTGCTTCACACCATCGGCGTGACAAACATTTTCGAACACTCACCATCGGAATATCCCGAAGTTGATCTGGTGGCCGTTGGTGATCTGTCACCTGACCTGGTCATCGTTCCGTCTGAGCCATACGAATTCGATGATGACCACCTCATCGAACTCAACGACATCGCCCCGTGTGTTCGTGTCGACGGGCGTGACCTGTTCTGGTGGGGCGTGAGAACGCCCGCCGCAATGCAACGGCTACACGACGAACTCCGCTCAACGATGTGAGACGCTCATCGGCGAAGATGTCGATATGACCTCAGAACTTCTCGCCGGTAAGACGGCACTTGTTACTGGCTCGTCTCGTGGCATTGGGCGAGCAATTGCAATTGCGTTTGCTGAGGCGGGTGCGAATGTTGCGATCAACTACGTCAATGACAGTGATGCAGCGACGTCAGCGGTGAACGAGATCATCGACATGGGTCGACAAGCAATCGCAGTTCAAGCTGACGTGGGTGACCCTGAAAAGGCCCGAAATCTTGCGCAGGCAGTTTCAGCAGAACTCGGACCAATTGATGTACTCGTCAACAACGCGGGAATCGGTGGTCGGGTTACCGATCCGCAAGATCTCACACTCGAGCAATGGATGACCACGATGAATGTCAACCTGACATCAGCATTCGTTCTCACCGATGCAGTGCTCTCCTCAATGCGGGAGCGTCAATGGGGTCGCATCATCAATGTGTCATCGACCGCCGCTCAAACCGGCGGGTCGATCGGCCCCCACTACGCTGCATCAAAAGCTGGAATCATCGGTCTCACCCATGGTTACGCAAAGATGCTCGTCAAGGAGGGCATCACGGTCAATGCGATCGCGATGGCGCAGATCGACACCGACCTTGTTCACTCATCAACTCCGGCAGATCCGTCACGAATCCCTGTTGGTCGTCTTGGTTCAACCAGCGAAATCTCAGATGTTGCCTGCTTGCTTGCCACTAACGCGTACATCACGGGTCAAACAATCAGCGTTAACGGCGGCATGTATTTCACCTCGTAGTGCACAACCTGCCGCAGTCGTTAGGGAATAGTTGCTGACGATCGGTGTTGGAATGAGTGTGACCACCATTTCTGCAACACCCGAGCGTCTCAAGAACCTCAAAACGTGGAACCTTGCACTGACGGTGCTGCACCTCGTTCAGGCCATCGTTATCGTTCTTATCGGTGGTGACTTTGCCATCGATGTCACCTCAACATTCCCAGAAGGCCCTCCCGGAACCCGCGTCCCCGTCGCCGAGCCGCTCTTTGGGGTGCGTATTGGCCTAGCAATCGGAATATTCCTGCTGTTGGCAGCAATCGATCATGCATTGACCGCCACTGTTGCTCGTTCAACCTATGAATCAGACCTCCGGTCAGGTATCAACCGCTTCCGCTGGGTCGAGTATTCGTTCAGTGCAACGATCATGGTGCTTCTCATCTCTGCCTATTCGGGTATCACTGGCATCGCTGCGCTCTGCGGGATCATCGGAGCGAACGTTGCAATGATCCTGTTTGGTTGGATCCAAGAACGAACAAACCCTCCGGGCCGTGAATCGACTTCGATGATGGCCTTCTGGTTTGGAACGATCGCTGGTCTTGCCCCATGGGCGGCGATCGTCATCAACGTCATCGGTTCCGAAACCATCCCTGGGTTCGTCTACGGAATTGTCATCACCGAAGCCATCCTGTTCTTCAGTTTCGGACTCAACCAATGGCTGCAATATCGCGGCGTCGGACGCTGGAATGACTACCTCTATGGCGAGAAGGTATACCTCGTACTCAGCCTTGTTGCGAAGTCAGTGCTCGCCTGGTTCATCTATTTCGGGTCGCTCGCCAACTGAGTCGCGCACTACGCCCCGTTTGATACAAACTGCTACTGCAGTGACGGCGGGAGGTGTCCGGTGCCTCGCTCCCTGAGTTCATCAGCGTCGCAGATTCGACATCGTGTCTCAACATGCATTGCAGTGATCGACATCTGCGTGCCTCGTGAACGCTCGATAAGTGGAACCGGATGCGCCACAACATCGGTGGAGCCACAACGCTCACAATGCGGGGCAGCAGGGCGTTCCCAGATCAACGAGCAATTGCTGCAGGTAACAACGATAACTGCATCGGTTCGCTGACCGGTGAGATGTTCATCGGTCTCGCAGTTCGGACAACTGATGTCGAGTGACATATCAAAAGGTTAGGCCCGCACATCAGGCTCTCGGTGACGATCAGCAGGTAGTGGTGTTGCTAACGCGATGAAACCTGAAATCACCGGCAGCACCACGACAAGACGAGCAGCGCTCGTGTACGAACCAGCCCAATCGGCGAGAAGGGAAAACACAAAGGGTGCAATCGCAGTTGAGATCACCATCACCGATGTCATCCGCCCCCGCCACGTGCCAAGAGTTTCTCTGCCAATCCATCGAGCCAACAACGCTCCCTCGCTTGCTGCGATCGTCGCAGCCGCCGACCCCAACGCAATACCGAACCCAACCGCCCCGACCGACGAGTTCACGAAGGTGAGTGAGAGTACTGCGACCGTCAACGTGAGCATGCTGAAGGGGACAACGATGCGGCTCGGCACACGATCAACAAGCCTGCCGACGACGAGGGCAACCAGTGCCGAAGCAACGCTCTGTGGAAGAAAGTTGCTCGCAGCGGCCGCCGCCGAGAGACCGCGTTCGCCAAGCACCGCAATTTGGTGAAACGCAAGAGCTGTCGAAACAAACCCTGTTGTCGCATATCCGAATGTCACAACGAGAAATCCGTTGCGACGCAGATGGCGGGGTTCATCTGTTGTCGCAACATCATTGATGACTTCTTGATCGTCAACGTGGGGATGTTCAAGTCGCAACCGACGGATCACACCGGCCATCACAAGGCCCATCAACACAACCACTACACCTTCGAGCATCCACGTCGCTTGCCAACCGATTCGTGGAATGACTCGCGCCGCAATGAAGGGAGTGAGAGCGATCGTTGACCCGCCCAATGCGGTCAGAAGTCCGAGAGCAGCACCCCGACGATGGACAACGTTTTTCGCAACGAATACCGACGCAGCAAGCGGCATGCCTGTCTGACCAAACGATCGCAATCCGTAAATCGCGACCGTCAACATCACTAAATGAGTCGACACCGAGGCCAACATCGTTGCAAGACACAACCCAAGGGCAACCCACGGCAACACCGGTGCAACTCCTCGACGGTCTATCACTCGCCCTAGCCACGCACCAGTTGTCGAGGCTGCGAGCGTGCCAACCAGATATGCAAACGTCAACTGTCCACGGCCCACATCAAGATGTTCGGTCAGAGGGTCAACAAATACCGAAAATCCTGCCGTCTGACCTGGGCCAGACAATGCGATCAGGACCGCGCCAGTACCGATAATTGACCGGCGATGCTGTTGTTGTGTTGCCACTACTCTCCCTCTGAGCCGGTCTGAACCTACTCAGTGTGGACACCTAGTTGGTGAACGTCTGCAGTGCCCCGTTCTCATCTGCCAAGCGGGCCAACAGCGGTGACAGATCCCAGTGGGCACCGCCGAGTGTGTCCGAGTAGTGACGAATGCGCTCAACGATCTCAGCGAGGCCAACCGAGTCAGCCCAGTGCATTGGGCCGCCGCGGTAAAGCGGCCAGCCGTAGCCATTCACCCACACAACGTCGATGTCGCTGCCGCGAATGGCAACCTTCTCTTCGAGGATTTTTGCTCCCTCATTCACCATTGGGTACACACAGCGTTCGAGCACCTCTTGGTCGGTCACCTCACGCTGTTCCACACCTTGGGTGATAGCAAAGTCTTTGATGAGTTGCTCAACTTCTGGGTCGGGTGCTGATGCCCGAGTATCCGGGTCGTAGGTGTAGTAACCACGGCCGTTCTTCTGCCCGCGACGACCGTTCTCGCACAGCACCTCCCGGACGGTTGAACTTGATGACGTTGCTTCGTTCCAGCCGATGTCGAGACCGGCGAGATCCATCATGGCGAATGGTCCCATCGGGAAACCAAAGTCATACAGCACTCGGTCAATTTGGGCTGGAGTTGCTCCCTCGAGAATCATCCGGTCGGCCTCGGCACCACGCATGAACAGCATCCGGTTGCCGACAAACCCGTGACAGACACCGACGAGCACGGCAATCTTGTTCACCCGCTTCGAGATTGCCATTGCGGTCGCAACCGTCGTGTCAGACGACTGTGCCCCGCGCACAACCTCGAGGAGTTTCATCACATTCGCCGGTGAGAAGAAATGCATGCCGATCACGCTCTCTGGGCGTGACGTGACCGACGCGATCTCATTGACGTCGAGCGCGGAGGTGTTTGACGCCATGATCGCACCCGGCTTACAGATCTGATCGAGCTCAGCAAAGATCGTTTTCTTCAACGCCATGTCTTCGAAGACTGCTTCGATGACAAGATCGCAATCAGCGAAATCTTGTTTGTCGGTCGACCCCGTGATGAGCGCCATCCGTTCCTCAACTGCCGACGCTGGGATTGAACCGTTTGATGCCGAACGCTCATAGTTCTTTCGTACCACCGCAAGACCGCGATCGAGGCTTTCTTGATCACGCTCGACGATGGTGACAGGAATCCCGACGTTTGCGAAGTTCATCGCGATGCCACCGCCCATCGTGCCGGCACCGAGCACACCACAATGCTTGACGTCAACAATTGGGGTATCCGATGGAACATCTGGAACCTTGTTGGCGGCGCGCTCGGCAAAGAATGCGTAACGCTGCGCGGCTGACTGGGGTCCCGTCATGAGCTCATTAAACAATCGACGCTCGACGGCAAGACCTTCGTCAAACGACAGATTGGCCGCGGCCTCAACGCACTGAATGTTGTATTCGGGCGCAAGGAAACCGCGGGTCTTGCGGGCAATTGATGCCCTGAAGTTCGCAAAGAGTTCAGTGTTACTGCGAGCCTCAAGCACTTTTTCATCACGGTCACGCACTCGTGCAAGCGGCATATTTTCAGCGATTGCTCGACGCGCAAACGCAATCGCTGCTTCTCGTAGATCGCCGTCGGTGACCTCGTCAACGAGCCCTGCCTCGCGAGCCTCAGCGGTGCCAATATGTCGACCTGATGTCATCATCTCAAGAGCCTTCGGAACTCCGGCGAGGCGAGGCAATCGCTGCGTGCCTCCTGCTCCTGGCAGCAGTCCGAGATTGACCTCTGGCAAACCGAACTTCGCTCCCGAGACGGCCACCCGGTAGTGCGCGCACAATGCAACTTCGAGGCCTCCACCAAGGGCAGTACCGTGGATTGCGGCGATCACTGGGATTGGGGCGTTCTCCATCGCATCTTGAACCTCTTGAAGGCTGGGGCCCTGTGGAGCCCCACCGAATTCGCTGATGTCGGCACCAGCAATAAAGGTGCGCCCCTCGCAGACGAGAACAATGCCAGCTGCTCCATTGCTCACTGCGGTGGTCATGCCATCGAGCAACCCTTGGCGGACATGCCAACTCAGCGCATTTACCGGTGGATTGTCAACAATGACAAGGGCGATTTCGCCGTCAGTCTCAAGACGGACAGTTTCAGTTAGTTGCGTCATGCCTTAAGTCAAACAGTTTGGGGCTGGCATCACGGCATTGGGTTTGACCTGACAACCGGTGAGAAAGCGGCACACCACCGACCTTCATCAACCAACAACTGGTGGGCGAGGGGGGACTTGAACCCCCACGTCCTTACGGACACTGGCACCTGAAGCCAGCGCGTCTGCCATTCCGCCACTCGCCCGAGTGAGCACTGTGAATCTATCGCCTTGATCACAACCGACCCACCGAGGCGGTTGCGTCGATAACTTGGAGTCTGTGAGTGTCCTTCGAGTTCAACGCTGGTCAGAAATGGATGTCGCTGCCCGACAACAGATTCTTCACCGCGGCCTCGATGACATTTTTGAGCCGTCGCTGCGTGCATCGATTGGAGAACTCATCGATGACGTTCGTGAACGAGGCGATGAGGCGGTATGCGATGCTCTCGATCGCTTCGATGGCATCACCGTGTCTCCTGATGCTCTGCGTCTCAGTGATGACGAGTACGAATCGGCAACGGTTTCACAAGAGGTTGCCTCCGCTATTGACGATGCGATTACGCACCTGCGCATCTTCAATGAGCGTCAACTCGAACACTCGTCGTCATGGTCATTCGAGAGCGAACCTGGCCTCACCATCGGTGAGAAGATCACACCGATTACCTCTGCTGGACTCTTCACGCCGTCAGGTAAAGCATCGTATCCGAGCGTGACGTATCAACTCGCCGTTCCTGCGATTGTCGCTGGTGTTCCCGAAATCGCTGTTGTTGTCCCTCCGGTGCCAGGCGGTCAGGGTGAGGTCGACCCCGCTGTCGTTCACGTCTGTCGCACACTTGGCATTCGCAATATCTTTCGGGTGAATGGCCCCGCCGGCATCGCCGCGCTCGGCTTCGGCACCGAGTCAATACCTCGGGTCCGAAAAATCGTTGGGCCAGGGTCACCCGCTGTCACGATTGCGCAGGTCGAGATGCAGCGACACGGCGTCTCGACGATGATGTTGCTTGGCCCAACCGAGTCGCTTGTCATTGCCGACGACTCTGCTGATGTCATGCGACTTGCCGCTGACCTTCTCATCGAGGCCGAACACGGAACTGACACCTCAGTCGTTCTCGTCACGCCATCGTCAACGCTTGCCGAGAGCGTCGATGCAGAACTGCATCATCAGCTTGCGGATCTACCCGAGGTTCGAGCAACGGCTGCTCGAGCTGCGCTCGGCCCGAACGGTGGATGTGTCGTTGTCGACAACATCGACGACGCTTGCACCGTCGCGAATGCCTACGCGCCAGAGCACCTTCAGATCGCAGTTCGCGAAACCGATGTCGAGCACTGTGTCGACCAAATTGATCACGCTGGTGAAATGCTCATTGGCCAACACACACCGTTCTCTGCGGCGAATTTCGTGATCGGCTGCCCAGCGTCACTGCCCACCTCTGGATTCGCTCATGTCTCCTCGGGCATCACCGCTCAGGCGTTTCTGAAACGAACCGCGGTTGCGCGAGCTGATGAACATGCTCTCGAACGGATGGCTTCATCGATCATCGCTCTTGCTGATCACGAGGGGTTTCCTGCTCATGCGGCTGCGATTCGCCGTCGCCAACACTGAACATGACACGCCGTCCGCCCTATGAGCCGTGGCGTGAGACCACCGGTGAGTTCCGGTGGCGTCTCGGTGTTCGACCGCTCGACCTCGAGCGATGGATCGAAATTGGCGACGATGCTGCTCACGAACTTGCGCTAAAAGCGGAGATTATGTCGTCGCATCCGTCGACGGCGTTCTGCGCGCTCGACAACACCGAAGACGACGCTCAAGAAGTGCTTGAGGTACTCGTCGCACATCTCGAAGAAGTGCATCCTTCGCACGCGGCGACTGTCAAGGTCGACGCAGATCTGCATCCTCTTGATGCAGCAGGTCGACTCATTCAAGAAGATCTCGTGCTCATGGTGGAACGTGACGAGAAATTGGTCTTTGGTGCCGGCAGTGTTTGCTTTCCGAATCGGTGGGATCTCCAATCGAAACTTGGTCTCAGCATGTCGGAAGTTCATGAACCGGTAGCGCTTCTCAATGAGCAGCTTGGCCCGGTGATCGATGACGTGCTTCGCCGACTCACACCTGATCGCCCGATGTGGCGCCTGGGGTGGGGTGTTATCGACACCGATGATCTCTATCAAGCAGTTGACGGCACTGCAGCTCCTCGACCTGTCGATGCAACTGCGAGCGCCCACCACTTGAGAATCGAACGAGAGACTCTGCGCCGATTTCCACGAACGAACTGCGTGCTGTTCACGATTCGAACCCATCAACTGCCTTTGCCTGATCTGGTTGATGTCGATCAGATGTCGGCAGTTGCTCTTGCTGACGCAATCGAGTCGATGCCGGTACCAATCGCTGAATACAAACAGCTCGATCGATCGGGCAACCACATTGCCGACTGGCTCCGGTCGTCGGCCTAACACTGTCTAACCTTCGAACATGAGCGACCCCGAAGCCCTCGTTCGACGTTTACTGAAATTCGACCGTGTCTTCAACATGTTCAACATGGAGATGGTTGAGTTGAATCATGAGCGGTGCGTGATTGAGATGACTGTGACCGAAGAGATGACGAACGGTGCCGGCGTCTGCCAAGGCGGTGTTGTCTTCATCCTTGCCGACACGGCAATGGCGATGTCAGCAAGTAGTCACGACGAGATGGCACTTGCGACAAACGGGTCGATCGAGTGGGTGAAGTCGGCCTACCCGGGCGATCGTCTCACCGCTATTGGCACCACTCGGTGGAAAGGCAAGCGCCCGAGTCTCCATGATGCTGTCGTCACCAATCAAGATGGCGTTGAGATCGCCCACTTTTATGGTCGAATGCAGCGCGTCGGTGGAACGATCAGCGAATTTCTTCACGAGCGCGAACAACGACCGTAACCATCGAAACCTTCAACTTCTTAGAGCCCTGCAAGCGAATAACTGGCAGAATGTAGGTCATGGCTGACTATCGCGCTCCCATTGCCGACATTGCACACACGCTGACCAACGTTGCGGGACTTGACCAGGTTCTTGACCAAGAACTGTTCTCTCATGTTGATTCCGACACCGTTATCGGCGTGCTCGAAGAGGTCGGACGATTCATGTCCGAGGTAGTTGCCCCAACCAATAAAGATGGCGACACCGTAAAGGCCCAGTGGCATGCTGACGCATCGGTGACCATCCCTGAGTCGTTTAAGCCGGCCTACGCGCAATATGTCGCATCGGGATTTGGAGCGATGCCATTCGATGCCGAGTACGGCGGAGCCGGGTTTCCATGGATGACAGCACTCGCTGTTCAAGAAATGCTGAACAGTGCCAACATGGCAATGGCGCTGTGTCCTCTTCTCACGCAAGGTGCCATCGACGCGATTGAGGCTCACGGCTCGCAGGAACAGAAAGAGACGTATCTGCCAAAGATGCTCACCGGTGAGTGGGCAGGCACGATGAACCTCTCGGAGCCACAAGCGGGTAGCGATGTTGGCGCGGTGCGAACAAAGGCTGAACCAAATGCCGATGGTTCATGGAAGATCACCGGTACAAAGATCTGGATCACCTTCGGTGAACACGACATGACCGACCAGATCATTCACCTCGTGCTCGCACGCACACCCGGAGCGCCTCCCGGAACTAAGGGAATTTCAATGTTCCTTGTTCCGAAGTTCCTCTTGAATGCCGACGGTTCAATCGGTGAAAAGAATGACGTGAGTTGTGTATCGATCGAGCACAAACTCGGTATCCACGGTTCGCCGACGTGTGTGATGTCGTACGGCGAAAACGACGGAGCCATCGGATGGCTCGTCGGGGAAGAAAATGAAGGCATGCGCAACATGTTCACGATGATGAACAACGCCCGCCTCTCTGTCGGTCTGCAAGGTCTTGCCATCACCGAACGCGCCTACCAAGATGCGGTGCAGTACGCGAACGAACGTCGCCAGGGTCGTGCAATTGGTGCTCCTGCTGGCGAGCAAAGCCTCATCGTTGAGCATCCAGATGTTCGCCGTCTGTTGATGACACAGCGTGCATGGATCGATGCAATGCGGGCACTGACATACACGAACGCGGCCTTTCTCGATATGGCGAAAGCCGCTACTGATACCGAGGCCGCTCGCTCATGGCGAGAAAAAGCTGACCTCTATATTCCACTTTCGAAGTCGCTGTGCACTGATGTCGCTCAAGAGTGCACTTCTTCTGCCGTCCAGATTTTTGGTGGCATGGGATACGTCGAAGAAACCGGGGTTGCGCAGCACTACCGCGATGCTCGGATCCTGCCGATCTATGAGGGAACAAATGGCATCCAAGCGGCCGACCTTGTTGGCCGCAAGCTCGCAATGCGTTCAGGTGGAGTCGTGCATGACGAACTCAGTCGTTTCGAGTCAATGCTCGATGATGTTGCCAAGGTCGACGGCATGGCTGCCGCCGCAGAAAATATGCGCGAAGCCATTTCCAGCAGTCTGGAGGCGACCGAGCATCTCGTCAGCGTTGCGAGCAACGATCCCGCAAGCCTGTTGGCATCGTCAACGCCGTATCTTCGAATGCTTGGAACGACCGTATGTGCGGGTCTCCTCGCCGGAAGTGTTGTCGGACTCGACCCGTCAAATGAATTTGAGGCCGCGAAAATTGCCTCCGCTCGGTTTTTCTGTGAGCAATTGTTGCCGGCGGCGCAAGGCTGGGCGAGTGCAGTAAAGATGTCATCTGAGACGCTCTACGCGATTCCTGCGGATGCCTTTTAAGCCAGCATCGATAACGATTTCTGCGTTTTCTCAGTCTCTCAACTAAGAAATCTTTAGTCGAAATGACTCAACATTTGTAGGTTTCTGCAAAATGGATCGATAAGTTATCCACATGGCACTCGATCCAAAAAAATGGACGACAAAAACTCAGGAAGCGGTCGCAGAGGCCGGCGACCTTGCACGGTCACTCGCAAACCCCCAACTCACCGCCGACCACCTCCTGCTTGCAATCGCATCACAAGAGGGCACCGTTGCCGCTGCTCTTCTCTCAAAACTCGGCCAAGCCCCCGGCATGGTCGCCATCCGTGCCAACGAGGCGATCTCAAAACTGCCACAAGCACAAGGAGGTGACGAGCCTCGCATGGATCGCGAACTGTCGAACGTCTTCGACAACGCGGACTCCTATCGGAAAGATCTACGAGACGACTACCTCTCAGTTGAGCACCTCCTTCTCGCCATGAACCAGCGAGTTGGTGTTGGGTCAGAAGAAATGTTGCAAGCGCTCAAAGATGTTCGCGGCAACCACCGCATCACCGATCAAGACCCTGAAGCAAAATTCGCAGCACTCGAAAAATATGGGCATGACCTCACCGCCCAAGCCGCGGCGGGAAAGATCGATCCGGTCATTGGCCGCGATGACGAAATCCGTCGTGTCATTCAAGTGCTCAGCCGACGCACAAAGAACAACCCGGTGCTCATCGGTGAACCAGGCGTCGGAAAGACCGCGATCGCAGAAGGGCTCGCACGACGAATTTCCGACGGGGATGTGCCCGAAGGGCTGAAAGGAAAGCGTCTGATCTCACTCGATATCGCCTCGATGCTCGCCGGCGCAAAATACCGGGGTGAATTTGAAGAACGCCTCAAAGCCGTTCTCAAAGAGATCACCGATGCTGCTGGCGAAATTGTCACCTTCATCGACGAACTCCACACCATCGTCGGCGCCGGCGCTTCAGAGGGCGCAATGGACGCCGGCAACATGATTAAGCCAATGCTCGCCCGAGGCGAACTTCATCTCATCGGCGCCACCACCCTCGACGAGTACCGCAAATACGTCGAAAAAGATCCAGCTCTCGAGCGTCGGTTCCAGCAGGTATACGTCGGCGAGCCAACGGTCGAAGACACGATCGGCATCTTGAGAGGGCTGAGAGAGCGCTACGAGGTCCACCACGGCGTACGCATTCAAGATTCCGCCCTTGTCTCCGCGGCCGTGCTCTCAAACCGTTACCTCACCAACCGATTTCTTCCCGACAAAGCCATCGACCTCGTCGACGAGGCAGCATCAAAACTGCGTATCGAAATCGATTCGATGCCGACCGAGATCGACATTGTTGAACGCCGCATCCTGCAACTCGAAATTGAACAAGTCGCTCTTGAAAAAGAACACGACGACATCAGTCGAGAGCGCCTCGACCATCTGCACGACGAACTTGCATCACTCAATGCAGAACGTTCAACCATGAAACAACGGTGGGAAGCTGAGAAGCAGGCCATCGAGGCGATCCGCAACCTCAAAGAAGAACTTGAGCAACTGCGGAGCCAGGCCGAACGAGAAACAGATCTCAACCTTGCCGCCGAAATTCGCTACGGCAGAATTCCCGAACTCGAACGTCGCATCGACGAAGCAACTGCACACCTCGACGAACTTCAGGTGGCAGCCCGAATGCTGAAAGAAGAAGTCGATGCAGAAGACATCGCTGAAGTCGTCGCCAAGTGGACCGGCGTCCCGATGGCAAAACTGATGGAGAGCGAGATGGCGAAACTCGTCCATCTCGAAGAGTCGTTGCATCAACGAGTGATCGGCCAGCACGACGCGGTTACCGCTGTTGCCAACGCAGTTCGACGCAGTCGAGCCGGTATCAGCGACCCAAACCGACCGATCGGTTCGTTCATGTTTCTCGGGCCCACCGGAGTCGGAAAGACCGAACTTGCTCGGGCACTTGCCGAGTTCCTCTTTGACGATGAACGGGCGATGGTGCGCATCGACATGGGTGAATATATGGAGAAGCACACGGTGAGCCGGCTCATCGGTGCACCTCCTGGATACGTCGGTTACGACGAGGGTGGCCAACTCACCGAGGCTGTTCGGCGGCGCCCGTACTCGGTGGTGCTGCTCGATGAAATCGAAAAAGCCCACCCCGATGTGTTCAATGTCTTACTGCAGGTACTCGACGACGGACGTCTCACCGATGGTCAAGGTCGAACCGTCGACTTCACGAACGCTGTTCTCATCATGACCTCGAACCTTGCCGGAGATCCGTCATCGTTCTTCAAGCCGGAATTCCTCAACCGGGTTGACGACATCATCAGATTCAGTGAGCTCACTCAATCTGATCTTCGTCACATCGTCGACATTCACATTGAACGTCTTCAAGCTCGACTCATGGACAGCAAACGAATCGAGCTGAAGGTGACCCCCGATGCTCTCGATGCTCTCGCTGAAATTGGGTTTGACCCGGCGTTCGGTGCACGACCCCTCAAACGAGTGATTCAACGAGAAATCGGTGACCGTGCTGCGATCATGATCCTCGAGGGCAAGGCCGCAGAAGGTAGTTCACTCACCGTCGAAATGAACGGCGAGACCGTCGAACTCACAACATCGGGATAAGCCGCTCTTTCAACTCGCGCTTCAAAAATTTGCCGTTCGCGTTTTGCGGAAGTTTCTCATCGAGAATCCACACGTAGCGAGGCACCTTGTGCTTTGCAATGCGCTCACCCAAGAACT
>Ga0181574_10001131_pt1 | contig 24895 bp, 22 predicted proteins | sample 101ome_24_FD_145600 | JGI IMG/M metagenome (GOLD analysis project Ga0181574, IMG submission 145600) | Coastal salt marsh microbial communities from the Groves Creek Marsh, Skidaway Island, Georgia - 101410AT metaG (spades assembly) | ecosystem: Environmental > Aquatic > Marine > Intertidal zone... | reverse complement strand
CAGCCGCTCCGGCACATAAGAAAAGCAATACCTATCCCCAATGGAAGAAAAGACCAAGCCGTGTACCCTTGCGCATGAAGCACGAAAGTTCCAACAAAGCCGACGACGGCGTGAGGCAAACACGACCAACTCTGGCCCTCGTCCCAGTGGTGAATCTGCATGCATCAAAGTTCGATAATCAAACCCAAGGCCGGCAAGACAGCTCCAGTGCTGGGGTCCAATTCACGCGCATCGTAAAAGCCGGGTTGGGTTACGGACGGAATCGGCTGACCGTTGAGCGGATTGCGAACCACATCGATGAAGGTCGGCTGCGGTACGGCTGCCCCGGTCGCATTTTGGACTTCCACGAAGACATCCAACGACCAATTCTCAAAGAACCATTTCTTGTCAATCCGGATGTCCAGTTGATGAAAGGCTTTGTTGCGCTCGGTATTCAGCAAGCTGTAGTCGAGCAAAGGCCGGCCATAGAAATCCCACGATTCCACGCTCAATGAACCGAGATCGACTGGTGTGTATGGCAATCCTCCGCTGAACAAAAGCCGAGAACCAATTTCCCAGCCACCCTCGAATTTTTTACCTCCGGTCACGCTGAGGATGTGGCGGTTATCCCAGCTTGATGGCGTGAAATCGCTATCGGTGGTTTGGAACTCACTGCGGACGAATGTGTATGCGAGCAAGCCGTAAAACCCATTGTACAACCGTTGCTGCAACAAGAGTTCCGACCCGTACGAACGGCCTACACCATCGAAGGTCACCCGCTCGTTGCCCACCACGCCGAAGTCCGCACCCAGATTGGCCAAAGGCACGCCTTGAAGCGTACTGACTGGGGCTCCATCATATCCTTTCCAAAACCCTTCGACGGAGGCCACCAAATTGCGCTTGCCTCCTTCCCAACGCACCCCCGCAACCAACTGCGAGTTGGCCAGGTAGCGCGTTGCACCATTCGCATTGACGCGCACCCCCTCCTCTTCGAATCCTAAAATGGTGTAGGCTGGTAATTGGAAGTAACGCCCGGTGTTGGCATTGAGTGTCCAACCCGGTGCAAATCCGTACGATAAGGAGAAGCGTGGCGAAAATTGTTCAAGCGGGTTCTGCAGGCCTTCAGCTAACGTCGAACCGTCCAGTCGCATTCCCGCGGCCAGCGTCAATCGCTCGTCAAACAGTTTCCGGTTCGCGGTCGCAAAGGCGCCGTATTTATGGGCTTTGATGTCCGTTTCAAAAGCCACCGGTGTGAGCTGACCATCCGCCGGATTGAATCGACGCTCTGACGTGGCGTTGTTGTATTTGACGTATTCGTAACCTCCGCCAAACGTGCCTTCCCATCCTGCATCCGAGAACAACTTGCGTTCCACACGGAACTTATTTTCGATCTCCTGCGACAGGTAGTCACGCAGCAAATCTGCACTTTCGTCGTTATCGATGTGTTTGTACGCCCGGTTATTGAGCATGTTCCGGCTGGCCACCCACGTCCATTTGCCGTTATCGCAGTACCGGTCCCACTTGACACCTTGCGTGTAATTCCATTGTTTTTGGACATCCAATGCTCCCAAAATGGCCACCTGGTCGAGGTAGTTGGTCGCGGCCGTATCATCTGCGATTTCCAAATTCAATTCGAAATCATCATACGCCCCTAACCCGATAACCGTGATCGCGTTTTTGTCGTCGGGACGTGCGGTCCACTTGAATTGATAATCATTGTAGATGGGCAAAAAGGGCAAACCCAACGCCTGAAAGACAAATTGCAAATAGCTCCGTCGCATGCTGAAAATCAACGAGGAGTTTTCGCCGGTCGGCCCTTCCAGCGTCAACCCCAAGTCGCTCGTACCCACCACCATATTCGCCGTCCACTCATCCGTTCTAGCTTCTTTGAAACTGAATTCCATGACGGAGCTCAGTGCGTTGCCGCGCGCGGCGGGAAAGGCTCCCGCATAGAAATCCACGTTCTCTACCAGGTCGACGTTGATCATGCCCACCGGTCCGCCGCTTGCTCCTTGGGTTGCGAAATGGTTGATGTTCGGGATTTCGATTCCGTCGATGTAGAAACGATTTTCGTTGGGGGCGCCGCCGCGGATCACGATGTCATTGCGGAAACTGGGAATGGCCGCCACACCCGGCAGGGTTCGAATCGCGCGGCTGATGTCACGGCCTCCACCAGGATTTCGCTTGATTTCATTGGTTCCCAAGCTGCGCACACTCAGCGGCGCTTCTGCAACATTAGGCCGGCGAGTCCCCACCACTTCTGCTTCTTCAATTTCGATGGCGGAAGGCTTCAAACTCACATTGACGACGGCCGGTCGTGCTGGTGTGACTTCAATTTCAAAAACCGTTTTGGGCTCGTATCCCACAAAGCTGATTTGGATGTTCCTCAATCCTGGTGCCACACCGGTTAACTCAAAGTTTCCTTCGAAATCTGTAGTGGTTCCGACGCTCGAACCCTGCAAAATGACAGTCGCAAACGGGATGGCTTCGTTGGTTTGCACATCGTTGACCCGTCCCCGGATGATGCCATCACCTTGGGCCACTGCGGCGGTGAAAAGCAGCATGGTCAATGCCAAGCTGAAAAAAGAGGTATACCCATTCATGCCAACCTAACAACTAAAGCGAGCGTCCGTTCAAGTCGAAGCGGGCTTTTTTTGCGTTTTTTCGGTACGGGCATCTCAAACTGCGGTACAAACGACCCTCATTCGCCAAGACTACCCCAATAAATCCAGGTCCAACCGCTTCCGCAATTCGTCCAAATTCGGATTCTTCGAAACCATGGCATCGTAGCGTTCGCGGTCGTTCATGAATTCTGTCGATGCCGAAGCGCTATCGTCAAGCGGTTTGAACTGAATTTCCAATTTCAATTCGTCATTCTGGAGCGCATCGGCCAAAAACTTCATCATGGTTAATTGTGCTTCCCGAATCTGCGACTCTTGGAGTTTATTCAAAACAGTGACAACCAACTGACTTCCTTCAACTCTCACGGCAGAAGCCCTCAAAGTCGTGTAAAAATTCAACTGATCATTGGCTTGGGTCGTCTCCAAAAATGCCGCCCAAGCCGATTCCAAATTCTCTTTGGTCACCCGTTTTGAGCGCACCAGTGGTTCAGGTTTTGTTTCTGCCTCTGACACCAAACCATCGAGCAAGCTCTCTGGGGCAGCCAGCTTAACCCTTCCACGGCGGGCGGGCTTCTCCGGAGTCGCGGACTTCTCAAGAGGCACGGGCGCTTCCATCACCTCCACTTCGGTAAGCCTTTTTGCTTCGGAATCCGTTGTGGTTTCCTCGGTTTTTTCCGATTTGGGAGGTCCAACAGGAGGACTCGTAGGTCGAGATTCGGCTTTCGATTTAGGGACCTCTGGCTCACGTACTTCGGCAGACCAAGCGTCGCGAACAATCCCGATTAGCTCAGGCTTTTTTTTTTCGGCCTCGTTCATCGAAGCGATTTGCATCAACGTCAATTCCACAAGCAGCCGTTGATGATTGCTGGATTTGTATTGGACATCGGCTTGGTTTACCAGATCCAAGGCGCCCACCAAGAAACGCAAATCGACCGATGCTGATTGCTTCGCGAACTGAGCCTTCACGTCATCGGTGACTTCCATCAATTGAATGGTGGTGGCATCCTTACTCACCATCAAATTGCGCAGGTGTGCTCCGAGTCCTGTGATGAAATGATGTGGATCAAATCCCCGTGCAATGATGCCATCAAGAATGAGCAAGGCTTGTGCAACCTCCCCTTCCCGAACGGCATCCACCACGTCGAAATACGTTTGCTGATCCAGCACGTGCAAGTGTTCCGCGACCGTGGCATAATCCAATTCCTTGCCAGCGAATGCGACCAATTGATCGAAAATGCTCAATGCATCGCGGAGTGCCCCATCCGCTTTCACAGCCACAACGTGCAACGCCGATTCATCCGCTTGAATCCCTTCCTTTTCACAGATTCCTTGCAAATGAGTCACCATGTCCGGAACCGTGATCCGATGAAAATCGAAAATCTGACAACGAGACAAAATGGTCGGAAGGATCTTGTGCTTTTCCGTGGTCGCCAAAATAAATACCGCATGCGGTGGCGGTTCTTCCAGGGTCTTCAAAAATGCATTGAAGGCCGCTTGAGACAGCATGTGCACCTCGTCAATGATGTACACCTTGTATTTACCTTGCTGTGGCGGGATGCGCACTTGGTCGACAATGGAACGGATGTCTTCAACCTTGTTGTTGGAGGCGGCGTCAAGCTCAAATACGTTGAACGCATAATCAGACGTGTCAGAAACTTCGAATCCGTTGATGGCCCGGGCAAAAATCCGTGCCGATGTCGTCTTCCCGACACCCCTCGGACCACAGAACAGATACGCTTGAGCAACCTGCTCTTGATCAATGGCTTGCTTCAATGTCCGCGTGATCCCATCCTGCCCCACAACCGCATCCCAATGCTGGGGACGGTACTTGCGCGCAGAGACGGTGTAGCTGGTTTGAGCAGTGCTTTCCATTGGTCATGCGAATATCGTGCGGATTCGAACGGAACACCAAACGCTTTATGAACACGTTTCCCACGGCGAATCGCTTGGTTTTTAGCGGGAGTCGATGTACTTTTGCCCCCCATTAATCAAACCTAGTTCTACATGAACCGTTACGAAACTGTTTTCATTATGACTCCCGTGCTATCTGCAGACCAGGTAGCGGAAACAGTAGAGAAGTACAAGGCTTTCCTCAAAGAACACAATGGCATCATTGTGCATGAAGAGTCTTGGGGCTTGCGGAAATTGGCTTATCCCATCCAGAAGAAAAGCACTGGCTTTTATCAGCTGGTAGAGTTTGAAGCCGATCCTTCTGCAATCCTGCCCTTCGAAACTGAATTCCGTCGGGACGAACGCATCATCCGATTCCTCACGACGCGGATGGACAAATTCCACGTTGCCTACGCTGAGTCGCGCAGGAACAAATCAAAGGAGGCACCCGCTGCTACTCCTGAAACCACCGAAGAGGCCTAATTCTTAATACGACACACTCATGGCTGACAAGAACGTACGTTACCTGAATCCAATCAGTATCGACACCCAGACAGAGAAATACTGTCGCTTCAAGAAAAAAGGCATCAAGTACATCGATTACAAGGATGCTGACTTTTTGTTGATGCTTTGCAACGAACAAGGCAAATTGTTGCCTCGTCGCCTCACTGGAACTTCTTTGAAGTACCAACGTAAAGTGGCTCAAGCGGTCAAGAAAGCCCGCCACTTGGCATTGATGCCTTACGTAGCTGATAACCTCCGTTAATCCCGACGATCATGGAAATCATTCTCAAACAAGACGTTGATCGCCTCGGCAGCACGCACGACATCGTGACTGTAAAGAGCGGATATGCACGCAACTACCTCATCCCACAAGGTATGGCCGTCGCGGCTACGCCTTCTGCGAAAAAGGTGGTGGCTGAAGTCATCAAGCAGCAAGCGCATAAAGCAGCGAAAGCTGTAGAAGAAGCGCGGGCAATGGCATCGAAGCTCGAAGGATTGTCTCTCAAGATCGGCGCCAAAGCCGGCGAAAGCGGCAAGATTTTCGGATCGGTCAACTCCATTCAAATTGCTGAGGCCATTGCCGCAGCTGGGCACGAAATCGACCGAAAGACCATTCAAATCTCGGAAGACAGCATCAAAGAGCTGGGTTCTTACGAGGCAACTGTTAAGTTGCACAAAGAAGTAAGTGCTACCGTGAAATTTGAGGTGGTCGCAGATTAAACCACGAAGACCCATATTGAAAAGCCAGGCCCATCGCCTGGCTTTTTTGTTGCGCACTCTACCTTTACCAAACGATGAAATTCGAACTCTGCAGCGAATACCAACCGGCCGGTGACCAGCCTGCGGCGATTGAGCAATTGGTGGAAGGCGTGCTCAACGGCACGCAGCATCAAACGCTATTGGGTGTGACGGGCTCTGGCAAGACATTCACCGTAGCCAATGTGGTGGCTCAGACACAACGCCCCACCCTCGTCCTAAGTCACAACAAGACCCTCGCCGCCCAGTTATACAGTGAGTTCAAGGAATTCTTTCCGAACAACCTCGTTGAGTATTTCGTCAGCTATTACGACTATTACCAACCAGAAGCGTATATCCCCACCACGAACACCTACATCGAAAAGGACCTCGCCATCAATGAAGAGATTGAAAAGCTTCGATTGAGTACGACGTCGGCCTTGTTGAGCGGGCGGCGCGATGTCATTGTTGTGGCTTCCATCAGCTGCATATACGGTATTGGCAATCCGGTGGAATTTCACAAAAGTGTGATTCCATTGAAAGTCGGCCAAAAGTGGGGACGCAATGCATTTCTACACACGTTGGTCAGCGGTCTGTACAGCCGGACACGCGCTGAATTCAAACGCGGGACATTTCGGGTCCAAGGCGATACGGTAGACGTGTTCTTGGCGTATGCAGATTATGCCCTGCGCGTCCACTTTTGGGGAGATGAAATTGAGGCGTTGGAAACCATTGACCCTGAACATGGAACCCGCATTTTGAGCTTCGATGACATTGTGATTTACCCAGCTAATTTGTTTGTCGCGAGCAAATCCACCACTGACCAAGCCGTATGGGAAATTCAGCAAGATCTCGAGAAGCAAAAAACCTTTTTTGCCGAGCAAGCCAAATACTTGGAGGCGAAGCGACTCGAAGAGCGGACGCTCTACGATTTGGAAATGATTAAGGAAATTGGCTTTTGCAACGGCATCGAAAATTACAGTCGGTATTTTGACCGTCGGCAGCCAGGTGAGCGTCCCTTCTGCCTGCTCGATTATTTCGCAGATGACTTTTTGCTGGTGGTGGATGAAAGCCACGTCACGGTTCCGCAAATTGGCGCCATGTTCGGAGGGGACCGCTCGCGAAAAACTTCCCTCGTGGAATACGGTTTTCGACTTCCTTCAGCGCTGGACAATCGGCCGTTGAAGGCGGACGAATTCAACAGCATCACCAATCAAGTCATCTACGTATCCGCGACTCCTGCGGATTATGAATTGGAACAATCAGAGGGCATCATCGTGGAGCAGGTCATCCGTCCAACTGGGCTTTTGGATCCGCCCATTGATGTGCGCCCTTGCACCCACCAAGTGGATGACCTCATCGGTGAAATTCGAAAGACCATTGAACAAGGGGATCGTGTACTCGTGACGACCTTAACCAAACGCATGGCCGAGGAACTCACCAAGTACCTCGACCGCCTGAGCATTCCCGCGCGCTACATCCACTCGGACGTGAAAACATTGGATCGCGTGGAGATCATTCGGGAATTGCGCGATGGGGTGTTCGACGTGTTGGTGGGGGTCAATTTGCTTCGGGAAGGCCTGGACATTCCGGAAGTTTCATTGGTGGCCATCATGGACGCGGACAAAGAGGGTTTCCTTCGTTCCGATCGATCCCTCACCCAAACGGCAGGACGGGCGGCGCGGAACGTAAACGGCCGCGTCATCATGTACGCGGACAAGATCACCGAATCCATGGCGCGAACCATTGACGAAACCGCTCGTCGCCGCGAAAAACAAGAGGCGTTCAATGCTGAACACGGCATCACCCCTCAGCAAATCCGCAAACAGAGGAAAACGATTTTCGAGCAGAGTGGGCAAATAGACGATCGACCGCGCCACATGGTGGCAGAACCGGCCCCTGCACCTGCAGATCCCGTTTGGGCGACCATGAGCGATGAAGCTTTGAAGAAGTCGACCGAAGACACCAAAAAGCGCATGGAAGAAGCAGCAAAAAGTTTGGATTTCATGGAGGCTGCACGGTTGCGAGATGAATATTTCGCGCTCAAGGAATTGTTGGACCAACGAAACACCACCGCATGAACCCATCCGACAACCGCTTGACTCCCGATGAATTTCGCCAAGCCCCAAAACTGCCTGTTCGCGTCGTGTTGGAAAACATTCGATCAGGCTTGAACGTCGGCGCGTTTTTTCGAACAGGCGACGCCCTACGCATCGATGGGATCGACCTGTGTGGTTACACGGCCCACCCGCCGCATCGCGACATCTTAAAGAGTGCACTCGGCGCTTCCGAGCATGTGGATTGGCGTGCTTTTCCCGATACGGCAGGTGCCATCCTCGCACTCCGTGAAGCGGGGTTCAAAGTCGCCGCCATCGAACAAACGCAAACGAGTTCATCCTTGAAAGATTGGCAACCCCTTCCAGGCGAAAAGTGGGCCTTTGTGTTCGGTAACGAGGTGAGAGGTGTCGAAGCACAGACAACCGAAGCGGCTGACGCCACCATCGAAATCCCGCAGTTTGGCGTGAAGCAAAGTTTGAACGTTAGCGTTTGCGGCGGCATCGTAATGTGGGAAGCAGCACGCAAAATGAACTTCGCAGCTGCACCTTCACTCGGATAAGTCGCCCGTCACCGAGACTTCCAACCAACGCTCCAACGCCGCTTTCACTTCACTTCGCTGTTCGGCTGTCATGTTGCGCAACCGAGCGGTCCCATGGCTTTCGCCTTCTAAGAAAAAATACAGCGCATCTCGATCTGCATTCTCCGGCATCGCTGTGGCACTCCAGGTGTCGAGCGCTCCATTGATGTAAATGAATTCATCCCCGTTTGCTTCAATCCAATCGTACACCGATTTGGCCAAAGTTCCTCCATCGTACGGAACTTCCATGTGGTTGGGCGTGAAAATCGCCGACGGATTGGAATCGGTCGGTAAAGCGCGGAGCAGATCCTTAAAGGGCGCAGACTCGTATCCATAATACCCATATTCTACAGCACACTGGTAATAGTGGGAAGCGTAGTCTTCCATTCCGCTGTCCGAAAAGAATCCCAATCCGCTGACGTTTAGAAAATGGTCCAAGATGATGTCCAAGTCAGCATTGGCCTTGGGGATTTCGTCACAATCTGCACCCCATTGCCAAAAGGAAAAAGGATATTCCAACACCGCATATTCGAACGCTTCCTCCACAGAAAGGTAATTGAATCGCAGCCCCTCACCTTTCGCATGCCAACGCAAGCGCAACAAGCTTTCGTCATAATCACGCAGAATGCGATTTTGAATGGCCTCGATGCGCTTTCTGCAAGAGCGAGAACCTACCTGACCCAAGAAGTCATAGATGCGATGGTCCTCCAAGGACAAATTGACCGGCGCCACATAGGGTACGCTTACTGCCACATCGTCTGGATAGAAATAACGGTAAAAGATGGTCGTTTGGCCTCCTTTACTGATGCCAGACGCCAACCAAGGCCCCTCAAAGTATTCACCCAACACCGTCCGAATGCGGTGCAAATCACCCGTGGCTTGTTCGATATTGAGGTAGCGGTAATCCATGGAGTCCGGCACACTCCGTCCATAATACCGATGCTCCACAATGACTTGGTTTGCTTCAATAGCCGTGGCCAATTCACTGGGATAATTTCGCCCGCGATCGTACCCTTCCGTGACCATAACCGTTGGGCGAACGGGATCCACGTGGGACACGAACAACCGTTGCCAGAACGATCCATCACCAGGATTTTGATGATCCAATGGTTGCCTGATGTGCACTTCCCAGGCCGAATCATATCCTGTAGGGGCTGCAATTTCGTAGAAGCGAACATCCCTTAAATCGAATAAAAATTCTTCACAATCCGCTGCACTTTGTGCTTGTCCAGGTGCAGGATAAAAGCCAAGGCAGGCGAGAATACCAAACACCACATAAAGTCGTCGTATCATGAGGGTAATTTACACGTTAGTACACAAAAAAGCCCCGACAAGTGCCGGGGCTTTTTAAATTCTTTGTGTGATCAGATTACAGACCAATCGCTTCCCGAACATTTCGGAATTCGAGGTCAGACTCCGCTTTCTGTCTGAGGCTCGGATCTTTTGCGAGGGCTTGGCCCAAGTACTTCTTCACCGCTGCAGAATCATTCAATCGAGCGCAAGCTACAGCCATTACGTAATCTGCTGCCGCGCTATCATCTCCTGCATTCTCCAGCGTAGTTTTCGCAGCCGCCGCATCACCGTTCAACAGTTTTGCCAAGGCTACATTTATAGTACTCACGCGACCCATGTTCGAAATGGCTGATGCATAGTCTCCTTTCTGAATCAGGATGATGCCTTTGTTGTAACCAACTTCCGGACCTGCGCCGGCCGCTTCGTTTAACAACGTCATCGCACCGTCGATGTCTCCGTCCTGGCGCTTCATCGCCGCCACGTTATTCAAGACCGCTTTGTTGCGTTCAAGTTCAAGCGCTTGCTCAAACATTTCCCAAGCCTGATTCATACGGCCCATTTGAGCCAAACACCATCCAGCGTTGTTATAGCTTCGGAAATCCGACGCATGCACACGGGCACCGCTTTGATAGATGGTCAATTTGTCGCTAAGATCTTCGAATAACGTTGCTGCAAAAAGCAACTCATCGGCGGTTAACATGTCGGGGTTTGACATGGAATAATCCTTCAATTCTTCATCCGTATAGCCTTCCACATCATACGAGACGGTCATTTGTGAACGTCGCAAAGCAGGAAGGATTTCCTTTTCGATTTCCTTATAGGTCTTCGCAATGTTGCGAATTTCCTCTTCTCGCTTGTTCTTGTCCGAATACATCTCCAACACACGCAGAATCAAATTCTTATCCTCGATATCGCTTTCCTGCATGAGGGTCTTGAAGCCTGACCAGTCCTCACCTTTAGGAATCAAATTATAGAAGGCATCATCAGCCGTCAATTTGGCCCGCTTCATTTCTCGCGTCATGGCCTCGGCCGCTGAGTTTGCGCGGTCACTTGCCAAATCTTCGTTTCGCGTGATTTCTCCTTCTGGAGAGGCGTACGCTTCGATCGATGCTCCTGTGATGGTAACGCTGTCCGCGTCTACAGATAACTTAATCAAATCCTTCAAAGTCGACCAATCTTCATCTCGCAACTCGCTTGAGCGAACGACGGATGAGTTCACCGTGTAATTCACTGTTGCAGACTCCGTGTATGTGATCACACGTTGGAAATTATCTTCCACAGCGATGAATTGATCGTCGGCTTGAACCCACAAAGGCGTGGTGATGACACCCGCTCCAATAACGATAGGATCAAAGGTGGCGCTTTTGTTCCCTTGGGTTCCGGTGATGCTCACCGCCAATTCTGCGGCATCTTCCATGGCTGGGTCGAACGGCACAGCGGAGCTGTAGGAAAAGGCCTTGCCTGTTTCGAACGGGATGACCTTAAAGTTACCTGCGGCGTCTTCACCTTGGAATCCTTCGGAGTCGAAAGAGGCACTACCGCCCTCCCATGTCAACACTGGAGTGGCTTCAATGCTCACCTTTTTTCCGAAGTACTTCGCTGGGAATTTTCCCGTAACCTCTAGTTCAACTTGATCACCACGCAAAATGAGTGGCTCAGGCGAAGCTTCCAGGCCCATGGCCTCGATTTCTTTTTCCATGCTGCCCAAACCGGTACAGCCTGCTAAAAACAGAACGGAAGCCATAATGCCGGCAACGGACAGCTTCCAAGAGTTTGTGATACAGTTCATGCTTTACTTGTGAATCTAAAATTCGGGACAAAACTACGCAATCTGCGCACATCCTCAGCTATTTACCACACCCATCGCGGAGAACTTTCGAATTCTTTGGTCAATTCGTTTGCCTGCATCCATGGGCACCAGTTTGTTGAGGTGCTTTTTTATTTCTTTTTTCAACTGCTTGTACATCGCCTCCCGATCGGCATGCGCCCCTCCCAGCGGCTCGGGAATGATGCCATCGACCAACCCCAATTCCTGCATGTCATTTCCCGTCAATTTCAGCGCTTCGGCTGCCTCCATTTTGTGCTCCCAATTGCGCCACAAGATGGACGAGCAGGACTCGGGGCTGATCACAGAATACCAAGTGTTTTCCAACATCAAGACCCTGTCACCGATACCAATCCCCAACGCACCACCTGATGCGCCCTCCCCGATTACAATGCAAATCACAGGTACCCGAAGTTGGCACATTTCAATGAGGTTGCGAGCAATGGCTTCCCCCTGACCGCGTTCTTCCGCTTCCAATCCTGGATAAGCGCCTGGTGTATCAATCAGAGTCACAATAGGCCGGTTGAATTTCTCCGCCAGTTTCATCAGCCGCAGGGCTTTGCGGTATCCTTCTGGATTGGCCATACCAAAGTTGCGGTATTGCCGCATCTTCGTATTGATTCCCTTTTGTTGTCCGATGAACATGACACATTGGTCATCCATGAAGCCAAATCCACCCACCATCGCCTTGTCATCCTTGACGGTTCGGTCTCCGTGCAGTTCCATGAAATTTCCATCGGTCAGCGCTTGGATGTAATTCAAGGTGTACGGCCGATCGGGATGGCGGCTCACCTGGACCCGCTGCCAAGGCGTGAGGTCAGCATAAATGCTTTCGGTGACTTCTCGGATTTTTGACTCCAAGTCTTGCACCAAAGTCTCCATATCCACATCACTTTGCTCCTGCAATTCCTTCGCTTGTGTCAATTGCTCTCGCAGTTGGCGAATCGGCTCTTCGAATTCCAAATAATTCATACGGCTTTCGTTTGCAGGGACAAAGATGCAACAACTTTGCGAGCCCTCACTAGGAAAATCGCCTACCTTTCTAACAAAGCGTTCACCATACCCGCCACGGCTTTTCCTCTGTGGCTAATGGCATTTTTTGCTTCCGACGTCATCTCCGCAAATGTGACGGCGTATCCTTTCGGGTTGAAAACGGGGTCGTATCCGAAACCCGCAGCACCCGACTGTTCCGTCGCTATTTCACCTTCACACACCCCTTCGATAAGCCGTTCCTCATCGCCTTGAATCACACAAAACACCGTGCGAAAGCGCGCGTTCCGATTCGGGGCGTTCTTCATTTCCTCCAGCAATTTTGTCATGTTCGCTTGTGCATCAGCGGTTTCACCGGCATATCGAGCGGTCCTCACTCCGGGTGCTCCACCCAAGGCTTCCACTTCCAAACCGGTATCGTCGGCGAAACAATCCAGTCCAAAGTGGTCGACCACGTACCGCGCCTTGATGCGTGCGTTCCCTTCCAATGTATCCGCGTCTTCTGGAATTTCATCGTGGCAGCCGATGTCTGTAAGGGACCTCACATCGTAGGCATCGCCCAACATTTCTTGCACTTCTCGAGCTTTATTGGCGTTATGCGTGGCAAAAACCAAAATCTTTCGTTCAGGCATCATGGGTTCATTCGTGCTTTGGCCTTTTCCATTTTCCCGAGGCCGTTTGCTCCAAAGGTCGCCATTCAATGGACTTTGGCGCGTGATGTTTAGGCAAATTCAACCGTGCCCAACCAAGTATTTCTTTTTCCATTGCCTCAGCATCTGAAGGTGTGGCTTCGGCGTGAATCCGCAATTTGAGGACATGCCCAAACCGCTCATCGGGTACACCATAACAGCGGAAGGGTTGTGAAATTTGAGTAGAAAGCGTCTCCTCAACGCGATCAGGGTAAACCTTGATACCTCCAGAATTCACCACATCGTCTAGCCGGCCGCGCCACTCAAATTGATTCGGACTGAGGACGTGTACAGCATCCCGGGTCAGCAAATCTTGATTCCATGGGGTATGCACGACCAGCGCCTCCTCCGCTCCAACAGACACGGAGAACCCGGGCAAGCAAGTAAACATCTCTGAACGAGTGGGATGGATCTTGCGCAATGCAAAATGGCTGATGGTTTCCGTCATGCCAAACGACTCCCAAAGCTCAGGCCCTTCAATCAATTGGCCCAGCCACGCAAGCGAAGGCGCACCGCCACCGAGTAAAACACAGCTGACCCGGTTCCATTCGCTGGCGCGAGTTTCCGCCATTGCCTGGGCTTGAGCAGGCGTGCAAGCCAGAAAATCCAGAGCAGTTGTCGGCAATGTGGGCGCAGCCGTAGGCGCCGTGGTATGCAAGCTCCACCCTCCAACGATGGCGCGAACCACCATCATTATGCCGCCAACGAATTGAACCGGCATGACCAGTGAGGCCTCGGTGCCCGGCCGCAATTCGAGCGCTTCAATGGTGCGAACGGCACTCGCCTCCATGCGCGCTTTGGGATGGCGCACAGGCTTTGGCGAGCCCGTAGAACCGGAAGTCATCAATTCCATCGAGTCGCTCTCATCCCACCATGCTGTGAGCGCTTCCACCAACGCCAGCTCCCACGGCTCGACCGCAACTTCGCGCAACTCGTTCAATGATTCTGGCACCAGCTCCAACCATTGGTTGCCTATGAGAATGCGCCCCTTCATGCCCCGAGCTGTTCCAATTGTGCTTCCATGTCAACTGTTCGATGCGGATCATGCTTCAGATGGCCAGATGCAACGGCCATGGAAGATTCCAGGTTATTCACGAACAGACCTCCCGTACCGAGGCCCTGCGGAAGTTTGGGAGTCTTCGATTGCACACCATCGGCGACCCATTGCGCAATGGCCGTCAACCCCAAATTGGATTCCAACGCAGAAGTAGCCCACCAACCCACGCCTCTGGATTCAGCAAGGTGCACCCATTGTTGTGATGCATTAAAACCGCCCACAAGACTCGGCTTGAGGATGAGAAATTGCGGGCCAATCGCATCCAACAATCCCTCCATACCGGATTCTTCAACACCGATCAATGACTCATCCAAGGCAATGGGCAATGGACTATCGACACACAATTGGGCTAAGCCGTCCACCTCCACCGGACGCAACGGCTGTTCGATGGAATGAAATTCCAACGCGGCCAATGCCTCGAGTTTTTTCATCGGTGTCCACCGACTCTCTGGGTTCGAAAAAGCACCGTTGGCATCACAGCGCAAGACGCATCCGTTGCCCACTTCTTGGCGCAATTCTCGCAACCAACCCAATTCCGAATCAAACGGCATCGAACCGACTTTCATTTTCAAGGTTTGAAACCCAAAGTACCTGAGTCGTTGTGCTTGGGAGAGCATGCCCTCGGGCGTATCCATCCAAATCAATCCATTCATCTCAATGGATTGCGTTCCTTGCGAAAAGGCCCCAGGGAAATAGTCGAGCTGACCTTCATGTGAAAGGGACAGCAGCACCATCTCAACGGCCATGTGCACCGCAGGCATTCCAGATGGCACGTCATCCAAACTGAGCGAGAGCCTCTCCTGACATCCTGCAAAGAACGACTCGACCGCCTCCTCCGATTCTGGACTGAGTCCCAAAATCAGGCTGCACTCCCCCCATCCGATGCGGCCTTCTTGATCCACCGCCCGAATGATCCAAGATGGTTTCGAAAGCAGGGTGTCGCGGGAAGTGCGGGCGGGTTTGATGAACCGCAGGTCGATGCGGTTCACCGTGAGAGATACCAGCTGGGCAGACCGCATCATGCTGTACCCGTTTGTGCCAACAACATGAAAAGCGCCGCCACCGCAGTGGACAGGGCAACTTTCTTGAGTTCTGGGTCGAGGTTTTTGGGCTCATCGCAACGCCAAACGCGCAGCAAGTGCCCCCCTTGAACCAAATTGATCAAGGCCAACCAACCGAGCCCCCGCCACATTCCCGGCTCCAGAACGAGCGCAAAAATCCACCAAGCCAACCAGCCGCCTAACACACACACCGTGTGGTAGATTTTGGCTCGTTCCCAGCCCCACTTCACCACCAACGTGCGCTTGCCGGCAAGCAGGTCGTTGACATGGTCTCGCATGTTGTTGAGGTTCAACACCGCGACGCTCAAGGCTCCGCACCATGTCGCAGGCAGCAGCCAAGACCAATCCCAAGCATGCGATAATAAAAACGCCGATCCGCAAACACCAACCCAACCAAAAAACACCATCACCACAACATCTCCTAGGCCCCTGTACCCATAAGGATTATCGCCAGCCGTGTATTTGAACGCGGCAGCGATGGCTCCAATTCCGAGGACTAAGATGCCTGCAGCGGCAGGTAACAAGTCGGTTCCTCTCAAGGCCAAAACAATGGCTCCGACCCCCATCAAAAAGGACAATGCGGCCAATCCTTTGACCGCGGATTTCATGGCGGAAGCCGAAATGGCGCCCGAAGCGACTGCGCGATCTGCGCGTTCCGGACCATCGGCCCCGTTTTCAAAATCTCCCCAATCATTGGCCCAATTCGACAAAATCTGAAGCAGAAAAACGTCAAACAGCACCGCCGCAAATACAATCCAAAAACGACCGGCAGTCAGCACGTCGGTTTCCGCTGAGCGAAAGGCCAGCGCCCCACCAACCATCACGCACGCCGATGCCAGTGGCAAGGTGCGTAACCGAGATGCTTGGATCCAAGGCTTAATGGACATGTTGACCTAGCTGATGTATGCGATTAAGGATGTACGCGGCCGAAGCCTCACCCGGAGTTTGGATTTCTAACAAACTTGGTCCACTGTTGTTGTGCCAATCTTGGAGAACCGCTTTCAGGCTCTCCGCATCATTTGCACAGAAATAATCCAATCCTGCCTGCTCCGCACTGCCCTTCATCGATGAGGCGAAACCCGCTTCGAAATGCTGTTTCAACAGCCCCGTGGATTGCGGTCCGTCCAACCACCGGAAGATGTTTCCTCCGCCGTTGTTGATCACCATAACTTTCAGGTTAGCTGGGCGCGGATGAACATGCCAAGCATTCACATCGTACAACCAAGCCGCATCCCCCGATACCAAGAAAATCGGCACATCCGGATGGCACAGTGCATCTCCCACAGCCGTACTCGTGCAGCCATCGATTCCCGCTACCCCGCGGTTTGCGTGCAACACATTCGTTCCCCAATCGAACCATTGGGCGTAGCGCGCACTGGTGGAATTGGCAAAATGGATGCGTCCCGAGGTTGTTTGAAGGTGTTCGGCGAGTTGACGAAAGACCTGGTAATCGACCCAATCTTTCTGGTCCAATTGCGCGTTGGCCTGCTCCAATCGCATCTTCCGCACTTCCCATGTCGCCGCATAAGCATTGTATTCTGGCATGGCTTCAGCCAACTCTTCAAGGCCATGTGATGCCGAAATACGCCACGTCCCGGATCGGGTACCAAACATATCCCATGCGTGTGTCTCCAATCCGATGTGCCAATGCGGCACCTGCCATTGGCTGAGGAGGGCCCTGAATTTTTTATCCATGGGCGGCAATCCCGTGGTCAAAATGACGTCCGGTTTGAACGGTGCCGCAGCCTCCCCGTCCATCCCAGCAATCCAACGCGCGGAGCTTGACTCGGCTGGGGATTGGATGCTTCCGAATCGGTCAGCGATCACCCCACATCGATGGACCAATAGCCCCATTAATGCTGCAGGAATTTGCGGAAACGTCGCCGCACCCACGTGCAACAAAACTTTGGCGTCATGGGCGCACAATACATCCAACAAGGCTTCCGGGATGCCTTCGGGGACTTCCGCCTCTCCCGAAATGGCAACGGCAGGTATGGGGTCGGGTTCATGTTGTGCGTAGAGCGGTTCGTCCAACGGGACGTTCACGTGGACAGGTCCCTTTTGCGCCTTCTGCCACGCTGTCCTGGCCGCTTGGTCAATTTCTGGCACCCCGACTTTTGATTCATCGATTTCGGCAGAATAAACCGTGTGCATGGCGAAAAGATGCGATTGCTTGACGGTTTGTCCTGGACCGGTGGTATGCGTGTTAAGAGGGCGATCAGCTGTGACCGAAATCAAGGGCACACCTTGGTAGTATGCTTCGGCCAGCGCCGGCCCGTGATTTACGGCAGCCGTACCAGAAGTGCTCACCACCACCGCTGGGCGTCTGGATTGCAATGCCAACCCAAGCGCCACATGTGCCGCCGCGCGTTCGTCCAATGCCGTGATGATGCGAATCTCAGGAAATTGTGCCGCCGCAATGACCAGTGGCGCATTCCGAGATCCAGGAGAAATCACCACGTCGGTCAAGCCACAAGCCACCCACGTTCTAAACAAACGGTCGGCGCCCATGTGATTCGTTTGAAGCATGGTACAAAGGTACTGCTCCGGACGTGTCTATACCGTCAATTCGGCACGAATGGACTCGATTTTGGCTTGGGTTTCTTCCCATTCTTTGTGCGGATTCGAACCTGCGACAATCCCACCTCCAGCAAACAGACGATAGCCATTGGAGTAACACTGCATGCACCTCAAGTTGACATAAAACCTAGCTCCGTCAGTTTCGGCAATTCCTAGGTAACCCGCATAATATCCCCGAGGCGATGCTTCTTGCGCTTGGATGAATGCCAATGCTTCAGCACGGGGATATCCTCCCACTGCAGGGGTCGGGTGCAAAACCCGCAACCAATCGTCAGGTGATTTGGTCGACAAGAAGGAAATCTGGGTTTGGAGGTGGCATAATTTACCATAGGTATAGTCATTCACCGGACCGACTTTCAAGTCGCTGGCGTTTTCGGCACGCAATGCTTCTTCAATGAAATCCGTGACCAACTGCTGTTCGTGTCGTTCTTTGGCCGTCCAGTCCTCGCGTTGACTTTGTTTAGTCCCTGCCAAGGAAACCGTCGTGTATCGCTCACCTGCCGCCTCCAAGAGCAACTCAGGGGTTGCGCCCAGCCAAACCCCACATGAAGGGTGAGAGAGTAAATACACGAATGCATTGGGGTACGCCTCACACTTCATTTTAAAGAGTTCTTCTGGCGAAGAGGAAGAATGCCAAAATTCAGAGCGACTCAGAACCACCTTTTCAAATGCGCCCGCCTCAATGGCTTTCAACGCCTCCCCAACCCCCGCCTCATGGATGGATTGGGAGGGGGCTTGCTGCATGCCGCTTTCCAGTCCTTGTACCGATCCAGCTTCAGGCATTTTCGTTTCCTCCACATCACCGACCCATTCGATGGTAGGGAAACTCTCGGAATGCTGGAAGGGTGCGTATCGGAAGTGGGCGGTGCCATTCGGGTTGAGACGCAGGCGTTGGACGCATTGCTGCCCCGGTTCCCGCCACCATACCTGTCCGGAAGTTTCGCTCACGTCAGCCTTTGGTTTGAGGTTGTGGAATGATCATGACTGTTAGGCGGCTTGTGCAAACCAATCGCTCGCGTTCGTCGCGAATTTCAATGCTCCACACGTGCATTTTGCCTCCACGGTGTAGCAATCGCGCTTCGCCGTAAACCCAGCCCGTTCGGACGCTGCGCAGGTGATTGGCATTGACCTCGACGCCCACCGCCGCCTTTCCATCTTTGGCGACCAGGTAATGCGACCCCACTGAGCCGAGCGTTTCCGCCAACACCACACTTGCTCCGCCGTGAAGAAGACCATACGGTTGGTGAGTTCGGTGATCGACGGGCAGGCGACCTGTCACGCGCTCTTCCTCCACCTCCAGCACCTCCAATCCAATAGCATTGGCAATCGTTGGCACCCCTTTTAAGTCTTCCATTTCCGTCTGCTCCATAATTCGTCCGAAATTTACACCATGGAAGCGACCACTCCACCACAACCCCGAATCCTGATTGCGGAAGATGATCCAGGTCTCCGCAAAACCGTAAAGCTCAACTTCGTTCGCGAAGGCTGGTTTGTTGTTGAGGCTGAAAACGGTGAGGAAGCCCTGCAGTTGGCTCGTCAGCATCGCTTGGATGCTGCAGTGCTCGATGTCATGATGCCCAAACTAGACGGAGTGGCCGTCTGCAAATCGTTGCGCACGGAAGGCAATCGCCTGCCCATTTTGTTTCTCACGGCGAAAAACGACGCGGAGGACCGGGTTGAAGGGCTAAAAGCTGGAGGGGACGATTACCTGGGAAAGCCTTTTCATTTGGAAGAATTGTTGCTCCGGGTTCAGCGTCTATTGCGCTTGCAATCGGATGAGCCAATCGAAATCATCTCCGAATACGTATTTGAGAATGGAAGTCGCATTGACTTTGACGGGTTCCAAGTGACCACCCAAAAGGGCGAAACGCGAAAGATTTCGAAGCGTGAAACGATGTTGCTGCGGTTGCTGATTTCAAAAGCAGGCCAAGTCGTGAGCCGCGAGGAAATCCTGGAAGTCGTCTGGGGGTACCACGCCTTTCCCAATACGCGGACCATCGACAACCACATCGTGGCTTTCCGGAAATATTTTGAAGTCGACCCAAAAAACCCGCTCCATTTCACTTCGGTTCGCGGAGTCGGCTACCGATTTCAGTGATTTTTTGTTCATTATAATTAGCTGTAAATCAGCTATTTGTAGGCATATTGATCAAAGGCATCAATTTTTTTTCGAAAAAAAGGCAACCTGTCCAGCTCAATCCCGTCTTATGTGCAGACACGGTCTGAGAATACTGTGTTGGTTTCAATTTCTTGCAGGTTATGAAGAGGGGTCCGAAGGGATCCCTCTTCTTTCTTTACCGCTTTTCTGAGCGGTTTCTCGCTGCCGCTACTGCATTCTAACGTAAACGACTTCCTTCGTCTCAAAAAAGGGCTGAGGAAACCACTTGGAAATGGGCAATCGCTCGGTGGTTCGTTTTACTTCATTCAACTCTTCCGTCAAATCCCCACCTTTCAAGGCCAGAATGCCATTGGGCCATGGGTTCAAGGAACGCTTTTCCATCTTGCCATCGACCCAAGGGATGAACCGATTCATCCGCGTCACCGCCCGACTGACTACAAAATCATATCGGCCAGGAACTTCTTCTGCTCGGCCGTGATGGACTTGAACATTGGGCAAGCCCAATTCTGCAACTACCGCACGAACGACCTTCATTTTTTTTCCGATGCTGTCGCATAGCACAAAATCCACATCCGGGTGCACGATGGCGAGCGGAATTCCCGGGAATCCTCCTCCCGTGCCTACGTCCAAAATTCGACTCCCAGGTGCGAATCGCATGGCCCGTGTGATGGCCAAACTGTGCAGGACATGACGTTCCTCGAAGGCATCCATGTCTTTTCGGGAAATCACATTGATGACCGCATTCCACGCTTCGTAAAGCGAACGAAGCTCATTGAGTTGCTTGTCCGCTTCGGCCGACAAATCCGGTATCCATTCGGTAAAATCCAAAGATGTCGCGTTATATCGTCTCGCGCACTTGGCTCAAAATGCTTTCTAGGGCCTCCCTTGCCCGATGCAGCTGAGCCTTCACCGTGCCCAGCGAGCGGTCGAGTTCAACGGCAATTTCCTCATAGCTTTTCTCTTCGAAATAGCGGAGCTCGACCAATTCGCGGTACTTCGGTTTCATCTTGCTCACCACCTCGCGAAGGAGTTCAATGCGCTCCTTTTTTTCTAACGCCTCGATGGGATCCGGTTTGTCATCGGCTACATGGATCTCCATGGATTCGCCATCCTCGTTGCGAAATCCTTGATCCAAGGAAAGGGCATTCAAGCGCTTCTTCCGGATGAAATCAATCGTGTGATTCGAGCCAATTTTGAAAAGCCACGTGGAGAAAGCGAATGCTGGGGTGTATTGATGCAGCCGATTGAACGCTTTCGTGAATGTCTCCATGGTCAGGTCATCCGCATCATCCGAGCTGAAGACCATTTTATTAATCATGTGGAAGATGGAATCCTTGTAACGATCCATCAATTCACCGAAAGCCCGGTGGTCGTTTTCCTTCGTCACACGCAGAACGAGCGCGTAATCGTAACGCGCTTTATCCGATAAATTGGGGTTCACTTCCATGAGCTGATCAGGCGGTCAAAACGTTTGGCATCACCTCCGTTACCAATCCTGAGGATTTGGCCGTCTCAGCCAGGCAGTGCCTGCGAGGAAGTACCCCCACAGGGACCAAAATGGCAAAAACAAACCCAGAATTCTCCACGATTCCGAGGCTTGGCATGCTTTGGTGATAAGGCGAAAGTTACGCACCTCGACCCACCAAAAGCACCCGAACAGTAAACCGATAATCCATAGCGAATTGTGCAAAACCCCCTCCTGCCAACAGGCGTAAATCAACGCGACGGCAGCGGCCACCATACCCAGCGCCAAGAGTTTCGGCGCACCCAATCGCCACTGATCACCCGGCGCATAGACGCGCGCGGTGCTCCAATGCCGCCACTTCTGCTTTCGCCAGGCGCCCCAACTTTCGGGCAACTCGGTATCTGTTTGTCCTGTCCGGTCGACCACTGAGGCAAAACGAACATTTGCATCACGTGCCAAGGTTTGGATGGCCAGATCGTCGTCACCTGAGGCCAACTCAGGATTGGAAGTCAGCTTTGGAAAACACGCCTTGCGCATGGCCAAATTTCTTCCCACACCCATGTACGGATGCCCGAGCACCATCCATCCTGCATACGACCGAGCGATGTGCATCGCGTCCAACGCTTGAACCTGGTGCAGAAGACCCCCAGCAGGCTTGGGACGGGGCCAACTCAATCCAAGTACCACCGCGGCTCCTGCTCGTGCCGGCCGCAGCATCGCTTCCACCCATTGCTCACTTGCCGGCACACAATCCACGTCCGTCATCAACAACCAATCACCTTGAGCTTGTCCCGCCGCGTGCGCGAGGGCCTCCTTTTTGCCCGGAGCCGTGCCGTCCAATCGAAACACGCGCAATTCGAACGGTACATGCTCTGCCTCTGCCTGCTTCAATAACGCGGGTGTCGTATCGGTAGAACCGTCGTCCACGACGACCACTTCGAAAGGAAAAGCACAGCGCTGGCCTTTGAGGGCCTGCCAAAGTTTGGGCCAATGCGCTGCACCGTTTCGCACGCAAACCAACACACTCACCTTCTCAATGGCCGTGTCCTGAGAATGATCGGCCGGCGGGTTGTGCAGCGTCAGAAAAGCGCGGGTCAATCGATAAGCATGCCAGCAGCTCAACCCGATGCAGCCCAGCAAAATTGCCGCCGCTTCAATCATACGAATACGGTAGCTGGAAATCCTCCAACAGCAACACCGTCACCCCTCTGGGACTCGCTTGGAATGAAGAAACATCGAACGCTCGCCATTCGCGAATGAGCGCGCGGCAAGGATCGCCATGGGCTTGGTGGATCAACCGAAGCGGTTGTTTGGGCGGCATGCTGCGCAGCGTTGGGCTGGCTTGGACGAGCTGAAATTCATGGTCGGCGCATCCCCCTCCGTATTCGAGGTGCACACGCAGTGAATCCCCGTCGACGGTTGCTTCCAACACGGAAAATGCATCTGACACAACTTCGTCAGCACCTGCGTAATCGTTTTGCTCCACCGGCTTGCGGTCGAGCGCATTCTCCGGAAACCCCTTCGGTGGTTGGCATGCATAAAAAAACGCTACCACGCCCGAAAGGGCCGTGATCCGCACCATTCCAATCCGACTCGGGTGATTCATCCGAGTAAATTACTGAATCGAGATGAAGTAAGGCAAGCGCGCTTGGATGCGATCGTCAGAAGCCACCATCCGACGGACGGCGAGCAATTGTTCGAGCTGTTCCCGAGATAAGCCAGCATCGACCATCGCCTCCAAGAGCAATTCCGCTCCTGCCAATTCCTCCACAAACTGCTCAAAAGGATCCTTGGACTCAGGCAAGAACACGATGTCGGCTTCCACCAGCGAATCCAAATCGGCCAAAGAAGCAGCTGCGTCAATTGCATCTTGCAAATCCCCCAACTCGTCCACCAGTCCAATTTTTTGAGCGTCCTGCCCCGTCCACACCCGGCCACGCGCGATCGCATCTACTTCATCGTATTCCATGCCTCGGCCCTCGGCGACGATGCCGACGAAGTCCTCGTAAATGTTGGTGATGGATGCGTTCATAGCCTCCATTTGAACATCATCGAGTTGCGCCTCGAGTCCCATGCCCGCGTGCGAGTGCGTGCGCACATCATCGTAGGCCAATCCCATTTTGTCTTCCAATAATTCGGTCGCGTAAGGCAACATGCCGAAAACGCCAATGGATCCGGTGATGGTGTTGGGGCTGGCGAAAATGCGCTCCGCCCCAGCGCTGATGTAGTACCCCCCGGAAGCCGCAAAATCTCCCATGCTCACCACAAACGTTTTCCCCGCCTCCTTCAGCAATTCCGTCTCCCGCCAAATGATGTCGCTGGCCAACGCCGACCCGCCGGGGCTGCTCACCCGCAACACAACGGCCTTGACGTCGGGTGCGAGACGCGCCTCCCGAATGGCTTCGGCCAAGGTCTCGGAGCCGATGGTTTGGTCGTCTCCTTTGCCCATCTCGATTCCGCCGGTCGCGTAAATCACAGCGAGGGGCCCGCCGAGCGGCTCCGCCTCTTCGGATTCACCATACTCTTGGTTGTTCAATGCTTCGAAAAAACTGAGTTCAAAGTCGGCCGCAAACCCTTCCATGGAATTCGGGTTCATGTACTCGTCGAGGCTAACATAAACCGGTTCCTCTCCCCCCACTTTTTCCTTGATGCGCTCCTTCAATTCATCCTCGTACAACAACCCGTCGAAAATCTCCCATTCCACCCCGTCCTCTGCGGTGCGCAATGCCAACGCCTCAGCCATGTCGTCGATGCGCTGGGCGTCGATGTCCCGGCCGGTGGCGATGCCCCGGCGAACTTCGCTCCAAATGTCATCGAGCAAGGCCGTGAGCTGTTCGCGGTTCGAATCGCTCATGCTCTTGCGGGTAAACGGTTCCACGGCGCTTTTGTACTCGTTGTCCGGACCGCGCAACACCGTCATCCCCACGCCGAGCTTTTCGAGCATGCCCTTGTAGTAGGTGGTTTGCAGACGCATACCGCTGATATCCGCGTAGCCATTCGGATGCAAATACAGCTCATCCGCCACCGACGCCAAATACAACCCGCCCATCGTCATGCCTTCTGCCCATCCGATGATCCACTTGCCAGATGATTTGAAATTTTCAAGTGCATTTCGCAAATCTGCTAACGTCGCGGGACTAGCTGGAACGCTTTCAAAATTCAAAAACACCCCTTCCACATCTTCATCCGAAGCGGCCTCTTCGAGGGTCAAAATGAAATCCCGCAGCCCCATGGTCGAATTGGCTTCGAAGCCCGCAAGGGAAAAATTCGCATCGTTTGTCGAGCGCTCCGTGATGGGCATGCTCATGTCAATTTTCAAGACCGTATTGGCTTTGCTTACCTCCTCCTGAGGCTCCATGTCTTCACCGCCAATCGCACCCACAATTCCACCGACCAACGCACCGACGAAGATGAATATCAAGAAAGATCCGGCGATGAGAATGGCTGCAGAT
>Ga0181574_10001130_pt1 | contig 24904 bp, 15 predicted proteins | sample 101ome_24_FD_145600 | JGI IMG/M metagenome (GOLD analysis project Ga0181574, IMG submission 145600) | Coastal salt marsh microbial communities from the Groves Creek Marsh, Skidaway Island, Georgia - 101410AT metaG (spades assembly) | ecosystem: Environmental > Aquatic > Marine > Intertidal zone... | reverse complement strand
GACGTAGTCATGGGGCAGTAAGATCGAGTCGATAAGGCTATAAGGTTCTGGCTGCGTTTGCTTGAGATGCAGTATTTTCGAGGCGGTGTAACCCACCAGAATGGGATTGCCGGCGATATCAATGCAGCGATCTGCACCACCTATTCGCGCCATAATCTCTTCAGCTTCAGTAACTGTGGCGGTATCGCACCATAGCTTGGCGGGTGCCAAGACGTGATTATGTTGGTCGATGGCAACAAAGCCGTGTTGCTGGCCCGAGACCGCTACCGCCTCGACAGAATTAAGGCGGTTATCGCGGAGCTGCTTGGTGACGTCTGCCAGTGCCTCGAGCCATTGATCGGGGTGTTGCTCGGCCGAACCGTCACTGCGCTGACTGAGTGATAGTTCCCTGGCCGCTGATGCCGTGATTAATTGCTGGTCGGCATCATAGATCACAGCCTTGACCGACTGAGTACCGATATCAATACCAAGAACCAGTGACATCAGGACGCTTCCTCGTACGCAAAATATCTAAAGTCGGCAATTTCCCCATGCCCTGAGACGTCATGAGCCGCCATGCCGACAAAGGTGCCTGTGAACTGTTCTCCCGATGCCATGCCGGCTTGATCGGTGAGGTAGGTCATATCCAGATCAACCGGGATTCGCTGCCAGTCCTCATCGTCTGTTTCCTTGTAACTTGCGCGGGCTTTAGTCGCTGTGATGTCGAAACGCAAGAAAGTCGCCCCCTCGCCCAGTAGAATTTTCTCCTCTGACAGTGGATAGTGATTGCAAAGGCTGGGAACGGCAAGACAACTCATAATGTTGAGCACTTTCCCAAGCTCGGGTTCGTGCGAGATGAATAAGTAGTGAAACTTGCGCGAGTTGTAGTAGATCATGAGCCCTGCCATCGCCTGAAAGTGGGTTGGTTTGAACTCAATGCAAGTCTCTATCGAACAACATCCGTCGGTCATTCGGGTCGCGAGCAGCGACTGCTCAAAAAGACTGCCCGGTGATTCCCGACCTGTCAGCCGAAGGTGGCCCGGGCGAGCAGTGAGGGAACACCAGCGGTCAAGGTCATCGCCACGAAGCCACTGGTAGTCCGGTAAAAGCGTTGATGTTTCGAACCTATCTACAAAACTCCGTCGGGGAGCGCACTTTTTGTGAGCGAGGTCGTTGGGGAACGACAGTGGCGGCAGTACAGCCCCATTGACTTGCCGAATCCACCCATCAGCGGTCATCACAACGTGGGCGAGCCCGGACTCGCGGCCCATGGGGCTGTGCTGCCCGTCGTTGATTCTTCGACTACACAAAAAAGACATCACATAGTTGTCACCCCCAACATGCACCAGTGCGCCATGGCCGCTCCGCTGCAGGGGCCAAGAGAGATCATCTTTGGCGGTAATGACTGGCCCCAGGGGATCGAACTCATAAGGGCCTTCGATCACTTTGCTCCGCGCGATGCTAATGCAGTGCCCGTAACCGGTACCACCCTCCGCAACCACGAGGTAGTAAAAGCTACCGAACTGATAAAGGTGGGGGCCCTCGATCAGACCCACGTCGCTGCCGGTAGCGATGATCTTAGTATCATCCTCAAGTTGAAGTTCGCTGTTGAGTCTTTGTAGGGCGATGCCTTTGAAGGGCGTACGGTCAGGGCGGTGATCCCACACCATATTGAGCCACCACATCTGTCCCGATCGATCGTGAAAAATAGATGGATCAAAGCCCGATGCGTTAACGAAAACGGGGTCGCTCCATGGTCCGCAAAGATCCTTGGCGATCGTAATGAAGTTATGGCTATCCTTGAAGTGCCCGTCGAATCGCCTGACGATGGTATAGGCGAGATAAAAAGTACCTTGGCTATGACTGAGACAGGGTGCCCAAACGCCGCAGGAATCTGGCACCCCTGTCAGATCGAGCAAGCGCTTCTCGTCGAGTGGCCGGGTAAACAATTCCCAGTCAATGAGGTTATCTGACCGGAAAATCTGTACCCCCGGGAACCACTCAAATGTTGACGTCGCGATGTAGTAGACGCCGTCAACCTCAAGCAGCGACGGATCGGGGTTGAAGCCTCTGAGCACAGGATTATCAACGGCCTGTTCGAGACCCTCCCAGTTCACGCTAGCTTTTGCTCCAGGCGCTCAAGGCTCTCGCCTTTGGTTTCCGGCAGTCGCCAGATGACTATCATTCCTACTGCACCCACCAATGCAAATAAGGCAAACGTCGTTGCGGTGCCAAACGTATTGATTTGCCAGGGGAATAGAAACTGCACCAGAAAGCTGGCACTACTGTTAAAGACCGTTGCGACCCCAATTGCGATTCCTCGTATCCGGTTGGGAAAGACCTCAGAAAACAGTACCCACATAACGGGACCCAGCGATACGGCAAAGGAAGCCACGAATCCAAGGATCCCCACGAGCACTAACAAGGCGTTCACCGAAATCGCGGACGCAATAATGGTGGATTGGTTGTCTCTTGCTACTTGCTCGCCGAGTGCATCGCCGATGGCGGTCTTGAAGGCGACGTCGCTCTCAAAGCGTGTACCCACAAGCGCGCCCAACGGCGCTTTGGTTTGGGTATCGAGCTCGATGAAGGCTATCGAGTCAGTGGTTAACGTATAGGTTGCCTGCCCGAAGCCGTAGCTGACCAGAGACATACTGACAATGATACCGGTGAGGCCAGCAATGAGCAGTGGTTTCCGTCCAAGCCGATCGATTAGCAGCATGGCTAACACAGTGAAAATCACATTGGTTAACCCCACCCATGTTGCTTGTGCGAAGGCAGCATTGGTGCCGACACCGCTCTGTTCAAAAATAGTGGGTGCATAGAAGAAGACAGCGTTGATACCGGTTATCTGCTGCACGATTCCAACCGAGATCGCGATAAAGAAAGGGACTCTCAGGGCTGGGGAAAGCAACTCTCGCAATTTTGCGAGTAAATCGCTGTTCTCATTTTTGGATGCTTGTATCGCCTTAAGCGTCGCTTCGGCCTTGTCGCTGTTTTGCAATGTGAGCAGTACGTTTCGAGCCTCAGACTCTCTGCCGTTCAGTGCTAACCAGCGCGGTGTCTCAGGAATCAGAAGTAGTGCGACTAACCAGATCGTCGCAGGGATCACTTCGAGACCCAGCATCCAGCGCCAGGTTAGGGTGTCGATAGCGAGTAGCTGTACCCAACCAGCGCCGGTCTGACTCACGAATACAAGAACATAGTTGGCGAAGTAGGCTGCGCTGAAGCCAATGACGATGGCGAACTGATTAAAGGACACATAGAACCCGCGACGCTTTTCGGGCGCTATTTCCGCGATGTACATCGGAGCAATACTCAGCGAGGCAAATGCGAGGCCACCAATAGCCCGCGCTGCCACTAACATCTCGTAACCGATGGCGAACGCGCTCATAACTGCCGATACCAGGTACAGACAGCCAAGGCCAATCAATACGCGCTTCCTCCCGATGGCATCGGCAATAAATCCGGACAGGAGACCACCGATCAAACCACCGATGGTTGGCGCGCCCACGACAAGCCCTATCTGAAGATCGCTGAGCGCGAAATCAGAACTGATATAACCCACGACACCAGAAATGACCGAGGCGTCGAATCCAAATAAAAATCCGCCCAATGCAATCAGGAATGCCAAACGACCAACACGATGTTCAACCATGAGCTTGTTCACACTTATTTTTTATCTGTGTAACACACTCGCTGCACTGCGTGCAGTGCTGAACGATGGGAGTATCGGTACACAAGACAAGCTGGCAAGACAGATCAACTCGTGTTTAATTGAGCACCGATAATTATAAAAAGAGCGGGTAACAATGTCTGATGGGGCAGGAACCAGGTTAACAGTCTTTCGGTTGAGTGTGATTGCAGCGATCGGGGGCTTTTTGTTTGGCTTTGACAGCGGCGTGATCAATGGCACGGTTGAAGGCCTTCAACGAGCTTTCGATTCGAACAGTGTTGGCACGGGGTTCAACGTCGCATCCATGTTGCTGGGCTGTGCTGTGGGTGCCTTTGTCGCCGGGCAGCTTGCCGATCGTTTGGGGCGCCGCAATGTAATGTCTTTGGCAGCTATGCTGTTTCTTTTGAGCGCCTGGGGCTCAGGTGCCTCTGATACGTCATCAGAGTTTGTGTTGTACCGAATCATTGGCGGTCTAGCCGTGGGCGCAGCCAGTATTATCTGTCCGGCTTATATCAGTGAAATTGCGCCTCCACAGATTCGCGGTGCATTAGCGACGCTGCAGCAAGTGGCGATCATTAGCGGGCTATTCGCATCTTTTTTGTCAAATTACGTCGTCGCCGATGCCGCAGGAAGCTCGTTGAACCCCTGGTTTTGGGGATTCGAAGCGTGGCGATGGATGTTTTGGGCAGAGATCATTCCAGCTGCGGTCTTCGGGTTGTTGTTATTTACCATTCCCGAGAGTCCTCGCTTTTTGGTGTCCTCTGGTCGGGAGACCAGCGCGATCTCTGTATTGAAGCAGGTCGGTGAGGCGGATGCCGAGCGGAAGATCGCGGATATCAAAGCGTCTATCACCAGTCAGTCGTCGCCCAGGCTGAGCGACTGTTTCGATGCCACGCGCTTGCTAAAACCGATTGTCTGGATAGGCATCGGTATGGCGATTCTTCAGCAGGTCTCGGGTATTAATGTTGTGTTTTATTACGGGGCTGTGTTGTGGCAATCCGTTGGTTTCACTGAGTCAGATGCCTTGCTGATCAATGTGGTCAGTGGCGGTATCAGTATTGTCGCCTGCCTCATTGCTGTGGCATACGTGGACCGTATTGGGAGAAGGCCCTTGCTCGTTGTGGGCAGCATAGGGATGGCAATCGCACTTACCGTGGTTGCCACAGCTTTCGGTTCGGGATCCATCGATGAAACTGGTCAGCTTGTGCTTTCGCCCAATTTGGGGGTAACGGCCTTAATAGCGGCGAATCTATTCGTCTTCTGCTTCAATTTTTCCTGGGGTCCCGTGATGTGGGTGATGTTGGGAGAGATGTTTCCGAACACATTGCGGGGGTCGGCGCTTGCCCTGGCAGGGCTTGCACAGTGGACAGCCAATTTTGCTGTCACGATGACTTTCCCACTCTTCTTGACCTCGATCGGGCTCGCCATGACATACGCCATCTACGCAGTAGGTGCCGCCGTAAGCCTCCTCTTTATCTTGCGCTATGTGGGGGAGAGCCGAGGGCTGGAGTTGGAGCAGATGTCCGAAGGTCGAGTTGGAAAATGAGACTGCCGTCTTAAGAATACTGCCGAGAGATAGGAGTCGTGGCATGTCCAGCAGTAAGTTGAGGAATCTGTTTTTCGTTGTTCTTTTCGCTGCCCTAGCTGGCTGTTTGTCAGATCGCGACCCTGACCTTAGTCAATCGCTCAGTGTCGAAACGACAGAGGGCCAATTGACGATCTATGTCCTCAAAGCCGACATCATCCGGGTTTCCTTTCAACCAACGGGCTTTACCTCGGCGGCTGAGAGCTTTGTGGTTAATCGTGACTGGGAGCCTGTCGACTATGCTGTCGCTGAGACCGATGGCGCGATTGAGATCACCACGCAGGCACTGATACTTACGATAGACCGTGATACGGCCGCGGTCAGATTTGCAACGCGCGATGGACAAATACTTTTGCAGGAGGCCGGGCGAGCACTCACGCCAACCGTCGTCGCCGAGGAGTCCGTGTATCACGCCCAACAAGAGTGGCACCTTTCTACAGAGTCCGGAATTTATGGCCTAGGGCAGCATCAGGATGGCGTGATGAATTTTCGTAACGAGGAGGTCACTCTCGTTCAGACAAACACGGTGGCTGTGAACCCCTTCTTGGTGTCTACCGATGGCTTCGGTCTGCTCTGGGACAATCCGTCAAAAACGGTATTTCGCGACTCTGATCAGGGTGCATCATTTTGGTCGGAAGTTGCCGATCACATTGATTACTACTTCTTTTTTGGTGATGACATCGATGCGGTCATCAGCGGCTATCGCGAGGCCACAGGCGTGGCGCCCATGCTGGGGAAATGGGCCTATGGCTATTGGCAAAGTAAAGAACGATATCGGACAGCGGATGAGTTACTGAGCGTGGCCCGAGAGTACCGTGAGCGACGTATCCCGATAGACAATATTGTTCAGGACTGGGCTTATTGGGCGGATTATCGTGAAGGCGATGAAATAGGCACCTGGGAGAGTGCAGGTGCGAACTGGAGCTCATTGGCGTTTCACCCATCGACCTACCCTGATCCTTCGTCTGTGATCGAAGAACTGCATGATGATTTAAATATGCATTTCATGGTGTCTATTTGGCCAGCTGTCGGTCCCGACACGGCAGTATTTAAAGCGCTGGAACAGCGAGGACATTTATATCCTCCTGTGCACTGGAGCAGCGGTCGCATTTATGACGCGTTCAGTGCCGAGGCCAGAGATATCTATTGGCGACATCTGAAGGCTGGTCTTCTCAGCCATGGTGTAGACGCACTCTGGATGGATGGTACTGAGCCCGAGCTGGGTGATCAGCACTTGGTCTCCGTGTCCGAGGCCAATATAAAAAGCTTTGGCGTCACTGCGAAAGGCTCTATGGCGAGAAACCTGAACGCCTATTCGTTAATGACCACGACAGGGGCTTATGAGCGATTCCGCGAAGAGGTGCCAGGCAAACGCTTTTTCACCTTGACCCGGTCGGCGTTTGCGGGGCAGCAGCGTAACGCTGCAGCGACGTGGTCAGGTGATATCAATGCGCGGTTCGATGTCATGAGAGACCAGATATCCTCGGGCATTAATTTTTCCATGGCCGGCATACCGTATTGGACGGCGGATATTGGGGCCTTTTTCATCGAGGGAAATGACAAAGGAAAGGGCCCTGGGCTCTATCCCAAGGGTCACTCGGATCCTTCGTACCGAGAGCTCTATGTGCGTTGGTTTCAGTTCGGGGCCTTTTTGCCCATTTTTAGAGCTCATGGAACAGCTACACCACGTGAAGTTTGGCGGTTTGGTGAGGTGGGGGACTGGGGTTACGAGACGCTCGTCAAATTCATCGAGCTGCGTTATCGCCTCATGCCCTACATTTACTCGAGTGCTTGGAGGGTGACCTCTGATGGCTATACCCTCATGCGTGGTTTGCCGATGGACTTCTCTAATGACCCGACAACGTTCTCGATTGATAATCAATATTTGTTCGGCCCATCGATCATGGTTACCCCTGTCACAGAGCATCAGTACCACCCATTAGACGCTGACGCGGACATGGGTGAGCCTGAAGTCTCGGTTTATCTGCCATCGGGCAAAACATGGTTTGATTTTTGGACAGGCCAGCAACACGACGGCGGTCAGTACATTGTTAAAAAGACGCCGATCGATATCCTGCCACTCTACGTCCCCGCCGGTTCAATCATCCCGCTTGGCCCTCTTAAGCAGTGGGCGACGGAGAAAGAAGAAGATCCCATCGAGCTTCGAATTTACCCGGGTGCAGATGCCGACTTTGTCCTTTACGAGGACGACGGTGAAACCTATGACTATGAAACGGGTGCTTTTGCCACGATACCGATTCATTGGGACGATGGGCGACAGCAGCTCTCATTTGGTTCTCGCTCGGGATCCTTTCCCGGAATGCTGAAATCCAGAGAGTTTCAGATTGTGCTGGTCGGCACTGACGAGATGGACAGCGAGCTCGAGCCTCCTCAGCGAAGGTCGATCGTCTACTCAGGGACGGCACAAACCGTTTCGCTCACCAAGCGTTAACGACGATTTTCGGATCTGGGCAGTAAGCCCGTTTGACTCGATACTGAGAGTAGCTGGCCGTCTTGCGTGAACTGGTGAGTAACGCCCATTGCTGCGCCGTCCCGAAAGCCCGACATCTGAGTCACGCAAAGAATCCACTCTGTGGGACGTGTCGAGAAAACGCGGAAGGTGTTATCAAGACTGGTACCCCGAAAGCTCTCCGGATGTAAACCGAGCATGAAGTCCGAGGTGATAGCTAACAGTCCTGCTGTGATGGGTAGTGCGTCGTTGGAGCGAATCCACATTGCCCCCAAACCGTCATCGGCCGCTTCTATGGCTATTCTCCGCTCAAACTGCGCAATCAGATCCTGATCATTGTTGTGGTCAAGGTCGGTTTTAATTGGACAGTCTTCCGGCGCGGCCACCGTGGGCATGCTCACGAACTGGCGCTCTGTTCCCTGGCGCCCTCCGAGTGCTGCAGACATCGTTTGAAGAACCGTATCGTCCGCAGTTAGTGTCACCAGCACTTGGCTAATGCTTAGGCCGCCCCTCAATAGTTCGACCTTAATGTCGATTGACTGGTTCAGGAGGCCGGCATTTACGAACTGAATCGTCGACCAAAGTAGCGGTTTACCTGAGACGATCTCGGCGGCTTCGATAGCGGCAGCCTGAGCGACGCCCCCCATAATAAATTCGAAGCCCACCGGTCCGACACAGGCCTGCGGCGATGCCAAAAGCTTAAATGTAGTCTCGTTATTCGAAGACAATTGCGGGGACCAAAACACCGTTACCTTACCTCGTTAATTGATCGAATGAGTAACTGCGAGCAGCGACCATTGTGTCTTGTTAGCGTCGCGCCCAAGAATACGTTGCCATCCGAGTCTGAAGGAAGGGTGCACGTCCTTACGCTCTTCAGCTGACGGCAGACTATCGCTTAGATTAATTCGAGTTTAATGACTCAAAAAATCTTGCCGGCTGCGGCTCTAGTTCCGTTGCAAGGATACTGTTGCAGCGATTTAGAAATCCGTAAAGCGAGATAACGGATGTGATTTCTATAATTTCGCTATCGCTGAAATGTTGCCGCGCCTCGGCCATGTCAGCGTCGGAGATAGCATTAGGTTGTAAGCTACCATGCCAAGCCAATCGCAAGGCAATGCGCTCCTGCGCTGTAAACAGTGGCGATGTTTCGAACTCGAACACGTGCTCAATCTTGTCGGTCGATACATCGAGCTTTGACGCCGCGTAACTCGCATGGGCTTTGCAGTACTGACAACCCTGCGTGCCACTTGCAATGATGCCAATCAGTCGCTTCAGTCCCCCATCAACGGTGCCCCCGCCTAAGACTACGGATACCAGATTCCCCAATGCAGGGACCAGATCCGGCCAGTGAGCGAGCGTTAGCAGGTCGTTGGGGATATACCCCATCGAAGACTCAACTTGCTTGATTGTCTCCTTTAAATCGCTCGTAGCGTCGCTATTAAGGCGGGGTATTCTCGACATAGTGCCCTCCAGAGGTTGTTTAGCTGTGACGCTGAGCGTAGGTCACGTTCCTACAATCAATCCGGTTTAGGTGTTGACCTAGCAGTGGATGATGCTCGTTATTTTCTTGTGTTCATGCGTGAAAAGATATCAATGTGCCCCTTGATTGGCACGCATGACGAAGATGCAGGCGGCCACGATAACGGCGGCACCCAACCACATTGAAACCCCTGGAAATTCGCCAAAGAAGAGTAGGCCAATAATGGCGGACCATATTAGCTGAGTGTATGTCATGGGCGCGAGTTTGGCCGCGGGAGCTCGTGCGTAAGCAATGGTCGTCAAAGACCAGAAACTCACCCCAAAAAACGCCGAGAGAATATAGCCACCAAACAACTCAAGTGTGGGCTGGGTATCCATTAAAAAGAAAACCGGCAGCACGTATAGCGCAGGCAAGGTGTTAGCGAAGAAAGCCACGACGATCGGGTCTTCACTCTGCGATCGAAAGCGAAGCAGGACAACGGATAAGGCGTGGCAGAGCGAGGCCAGTATCGGTGCGAGGTAGCCCAGTACGGGGCCATCAATCTTCCCCGACAGCAGTTGGGTTTCTGTATTCACGATAAACAGCGCGCCGGCGAAACCCACCAACGTGCCACCGATGACGTCGCGCTTGAGCGGCTCGCGCATGAGCAGCCACGCCAGGGGCCCAATCATCAGTGTCCCTGTGAGTCCCAGTGCCGCTGCCGTGGCCAGTGGTATTTGGGTGACCGACCAAAAAAATAGGCTTGCGGCCGAGATTTGAAAAAAGCCTCTGAACACGTGAAACGGAACAGCGGGCCAGCCGGGTAAGGGAGGTCGGAAGATAAACCAGAGCAGGATGACCAATGTAGCGCCGAGGGTATATCGCCAGGCCGTAATGACCACGACACTCTCGTACACGGACAGCCCCTTGATCATGGCGTTCATGCACGAAGCAAAAAAGATGGCTGCGGCCCCAACAAAGTAGGGCGAGCGAGCGATAGTTAAAAGTTGAGACATAACGTAATGGCAACGAGGCAAGCCGGGCTTCAGGTCTGCCCTCGTTTCAGAGCCTTGTGTGAATGCTAATCGCGGTCAGTTGCGATAATGCCCGCGAGACGCCGTGCTAGCGACTGTTTTTTTCCAAAATCGGTCTCTCGGAGTACTTGAATACGCTGCGCTTGCGGCGACCCCGCGCCATGCATGGATTCGGTCAAATAGCCCACTGCATTGCGGCCTAAGGTCATATTCTCAATGAGCCGCAGCATGCGTGTTCGATCTTCAGTCGTTACTGACGTTTTGCCTTGTAGGTATTTATCGAGCTGAGGACCAATCGTTTCGTGTTCGAAATCGGCTTGTGATGGCAGTGTCACCATGAGCCCGCCTGCAAGATCCTGGGCAAGTCGCGAGATCTCATAGGGGAAGCGCGTCACATTGTGCTTACAGATATTGGCCAGAATAGGGTCGTTTATGTAGGCACCGCTCTCGTGTTGAGTTGCCTCATAGGATGAGGCAATACCCGACGAGTAGATGGTTTCATTAAGGTGGGTCATTTCAACCAGTTTGTCGCGAACATGGCTCGCGGTCTCTGCACCGTTCATCTCTGCGACGCTGGATGCGGCGCCAATCATGACATCGCCCAGCCCCGTCTTGCAGACATAACTCGCGCGATGATAGGCGGTAAAACGCGATACGAGTTCTTGCGCAAACTCGTACTCACCATCCATTAATACGTGCTCCCAAGGGATGAACACGTCGTCAAAGATGACGAGCGTCTCTTGTCCGCCGTACTTAGCGTTTCCCTTGTCGATGTCGCCCGTTTCGAGTGCTCGCGTGTCGCATGACTGACGACCGTAGACATAGGTCAGACCGGGTGCTGTTGCCGGGATCATGCCAATGACGGCATAGTCCTTATCGCCCTCAAGCATGTTCATGGTGGGCATGACGCAAATCCAGTGCGAGTTCAGGCCACCCGTCATGTGCGCCTTGGCGCCCTTGACGTAGAGTCCCTCATCGGTGCGGCGCGTGACGTGCATGAAGAGATCAGGATCCGCCTGGTCGCTGGGGCGTTTGCTGCGATCACCCTTGGGATCTGTCATACCGGCGCCGACAATCAAGTTGTTGGTTTGCGCTTTCTTCAGGAAGTTGATGTAGCGCTGGTGATAGGGCGTACCGTGTTTCTTATCGATATCGTAGGTAATTGAAAACAGCACACTCAAGGTATCGAGCCCAGCACAGCGCTGAAAGCAGGTGCCGGTGAGCTGGCCCATGCGGCGCTGCATCTTATTTTTTTGGACCAGGTCCTCAGCTGACTCAGGCACGTGTAGGAAGCGGTTGATTTGCTGCTCTGCGATGGATGACCACGCGGTGGCTAGGTCAGGGTCCTCATCAGCCAGAAGATACGACTCCGCCATCGCGTTGATGGAGGGCCTGACGATTGGGTGGTCCACGGGCTCCTCGATTCGCTCGCCCAGCAAGTAAACATCAAGGTTACGGCCTCGAAGACTGTCGATGTAGTCATCTGCCGTTTTGAGCGCTGTAAATTGCTCCCACTGCTGTTCAGCGGTGAGCTCTCGTCGCTGCCCTTGTGACATGTCGTTCATAGCGAATACTCCTCTTTCCTGGAGCAAGTTAAAGCAAAAAATCCGGATGGGAGCAAACAATCAATTGCGATCATTACCCATGTATCTCTTGCTGACCGTCGTTTTGAGTGCCTAATGCCCGCGATATTTTTTAAAAACCTGTTTGGTAAGCCGCATAAACACGTCGCTTTTTGTTCTTTTTCTGCCTTATTTATTTGCTTTAGCCAACGTTTTGTATTTAGGTAAGGCATGGGATGAGTATTGGCATGGCGCTGGTTGTAGGTCCCAATAATACGAAGTCCTCCGATAAGAATAAAAGTAGAGAGGAAGAGTCATGAGGTCAGTTGATCATATTTCCGCTGGTGTGGGTCCTGATGCTAGTGCGGAGCAACGTATTCATTCGCCTAACGGTCGAGTGAAAACGTCATTAATGTGGGTTGCCGTAGCAGCCGCATCGCTCGGGGTGTCAGTGCCCACGGCTGCGCAAGAGGCTGCCGCGGATCGAATTTTCGAAGAGGTGGTGGTTACCGCTCGACAGCGCGAGGAAAAAGCGCAATCGGTACCAATTCCCATCACAGCGCTTAGCGCCGAACAGCTTGTCACACGAAATCTCATGGAAGTTCGCGATCTTGAGAAGCTAAGTCCTAATACATCGATCGACTACAGCTCGGTCAACGGCAATGCGATTCAGGTGTTTATTCGTGGTATTGGTCAGACAAACTGGTCGGCCACGCAAGACCCCAAAATTGGCATGTACGTTGATGGCGTTTACCTAAGTCGCCCACAGGGCGCTCTGGTCGACTTCAACGACGTGGAGCGCGTTGAGGTACTTCGAGGTCCACAAGGCACGTTATTTGGCCGGAACACGACTGCGGGCTTGATCCACATTATCAACACCCGCCCTTCTACCGATGGGTTCGAGTCGGATATCACCTTGGGTGCCGGTAATGATGGTCAAAGTAACTACGGTTTGGTGGTGAATGCCCCGCTCAGCGAGAACTGGGCAGCGCGCTTGTCGCTGTCGGGTCAGCAGGCCGACGGTGTGATTACTAACTCATTTACTGGAAAGGATAGGGGTAACGAGGACTCGACGAACACACGATTCGCCCTCAGATATCAAGGCGAAAAGCTGGATGCACTGCTGTCCTATAGCAATTTTGAGGCAGACGAGCGCGGACCCTTGGGAAGTTGCGAATGGTATGCAACGGACGATCCGTTTGTAGCACTGGGACGTGGCGGTATTTTAAGCCTAGCCACAATTTTTGGGACCTTTAATAGCCACAGAACTAATTGTGAGGCGACAACGCGGGATGTGTCGATCGATACCACCAATGACGAGAACATCCGAGCCGATGTCGATAATGTTGTGTTGAACCTCAGCTACGATTTTGGGTCGATGACACTTGATTCGATCACCTCCAAACGTGATATCGAGCACTTCAATGGTACCTGGGGTTGGGTCATGGGTAATGGTCCCGGCTCCAATATGCTAGAGATTTTGAATAACTACGGTGATACCGAGGCGATGTCGCAAGAAATCCGCTTATCGGGTGTCTCTGATTCCGTAGAATGGGTGGTGGGCGCCTATTGGTTTGAGGAGGAGACCTACGAGTCGCTCGACGTGCCTTTGTTTAGGGACGTGATGCCACCGGATCCTGCGGTTTGGCCGTTCTTCTACGCGCCTGATGGTGCGGGTGGTACATTGGGCGGAGCAGCGCTGGGTGCTCAGCTTTACGGCAGTCGAAGCCAGGCCTACGACGTGATTAACGAGAATCAGGCGTTCTTCGCGGAGGTTACCTTCTCTCTAAACGAGCAGTGGGACCTAACGGTTGGCGCTCGACGTACGACGGATGATCGTGATTTCACGCGAATCCAGACCCTATTCAACGGGCAGCCAGATCCGTTCTACTTCTGTCCCGGCATGCCCAGCGTCGAACTCGCGCCGGGCTTCGTTGTTGCTGGCAGTGATCGTTGTCGACAAACGGTTTCCTACAGCAAGACAACACCCAGAATCATCGCGAGCTACCAGGCATCCGATGATGTGATGTTCTACGGAAGTTACAGCCTGGGTTACTCAAGTGGCGGTTTTAATCAGGACACAAGAATGCGCCCTTACCTTCCCGAGACGGCAGACAACTACGAGTTTGGTATGAAGTCTGATTTGCTCGATGGACGCATGCGCTTTAACGCGACTGTCTTCCATAACGAATACAAAAACCAACAGCTGACAGTGGGTAGACTGGTTGATGGACAGCCAACCGCGGATCTGATCAATGCTCAGCAAGCCACGCTCAGCGGTGTTGAAGTCGAGGCGATGGCACGTTTGACTGACTCGCTGACCTTTAGCGCCACCATGGGTTATATCCGAGGTGACTACGATGAGTTCACGGTGATCGATAATGTCACCATCGTTACCGGTGATGGCTCTCTGTCCAGTCAGGAGGTCGAGCGTGACCTTAGCGATACCGAGTTTGGCAGCGGTCCTAGCTACTCGTTCGACCTTGGACTCGTGCACAACATGAGTCTCGGTGACTCGGGTGAGCTGATGACTTCCATCGGGGCCACCTTCAAGGATGCGATTGATTACACGCTGAATAACACACCCTCGTCACAGCAGCCTAGCTACTGGCTGGTTGACGGTCGCATGACCTGGTTCATGGCGAACGATAAGACCAGTGTGTCTCTGTGGGTTAACAACCTGTTTGACAAAGACTACGTGACAACCATGCTGGATCAGGCAGGTGATATCCAGATTGGCGGTATCGACCAGGGCCTTGGCATGGCTGCGTCCTACTGGGGTGAACCACGTCGTTATGGTCTTGAGTTAAAGCACCGCTTCTAAAAACGATACGTTCGGTAAGCCGGCCCATAGGCCGGCTTTTGTATTGATATCTGTATGGATTGGCTCCCGTACTGACACTCACTGAGGAGTTCAAATAATGACCGATAGATTTAAATCCGACCGAAGACTCGATCCAAGACAAGTGCCCATTCTTGAAGGCATCGACATGGTCATCTCCAAGTTTGGCGATGTGGCATCGCGAGATGAAGCACTTGCGGTGGTTAATAGCCCTGAAGAGCTGATGAAGACGGAGGGCATGAAGGCCATGATGGAGGGGGCTGATGACGAAGCAATCGTGCCATCGGCAGGTCTTCGTATCGAGACAAAAAGCATTACGTCCGCTCCCGATGGGAACACGGTGGATATGCAGTTTATCCGCCCCGATACGGACGAAACATTGCCCTGTGTGTTCTACATCCACGGCGGCGGTATGGCGTTTACATCCTGCTTTGATGCGAATTACCGGGCCTGGGGAAAGATGATTGCCCATCAGGGTTTGGCCGTCATGATGGTGGACTTCAGGAATTGTCTCAGTCCCTCGTCAGGCGATGAGGTTGCACCTTTTCCCGCGGGGCTTAACGACTGCGTGTCAGGGTTTCTATGGACCCACGAACAGGCGTCGGGATTGGGTATTGATGCAGCGCACATCGTAATCGCAGGTGAAAGTGGTGGGGGTAATTTGAGTATCGCCACGACAATGCAGCTGATTCACGATGGTCATGGCAATAAGCAGGTGGGCCTCTACAGTATGTGCCCCTACATCAACGGCACCTGGCCGGCAGATCACTTACCCTCGAGCAGCGATAACGACGGTATCTTTATCACTGTTGGCTCGAACCTGATTCCCATGGGCTACGGCATCGAGCATTTGGAGGAGAAAAACCCCGTTGCCTGGCCGGGCTTCGCAACTGTCGAAGATGTTGCCGCCTTCCCGCCTACCATGGTGAACGTCAACGAGTGTGATCCTTTGAGGGACGAAGGTATCGAGTTCTACCGATTGCTACTGTCTGCTGGGGTGAAAGCCCACTGCCGCCAGGTCATGGGCACCATGCATGCGGCCGACCTTTTTGTTTCGGCATTCCCCGATTTATCTCGAATGACAGCACGCGATATTCGAAGTTGGGTGGACGAGTGCCGAAGTTGAGGCCTTAGCGGCTCGGGCGAATGGTCAATAGCGATGTATTTCTGCTAGCGTTTGCGTATTAACGAGAGACTCATACCCCTGAGTGACGGTATCTCAGGTAGGGAAATTAGATGACGGCTGCAGTGTCAGGAAATATAAGTTTCGACCCCGATCAGTTACGAGAAAAGTATCGGGAGGAGCGTGATAAGCGCATCCGAGCTGACGGTAATGATCAGTACATCGAGGTCACCGGTGACTTCTCGCATTACATTGATGATCCCTACGTTGAGCCGGGCTTTGAGCGTGACGCGCTTCAGGCGCAGGTTGAGGTGCTCATTATCGGCGGTGGTTTCGGCGGCATGCTTGCAGCCGCGAGGCTAAGAGACACAGGCATCAATGACTTGTTGATCGTCGAAAAAGGCGGCGGTTTTGGTGGTACTTGGTATTGGAACCGTTACCCCGGCGCCTCCTGTGATATCGAGTCACTGGTCTACTTCCCACTCCTCGAAGAGACAGGCTTCGTGCCCAAGCAGCGCTACACCAACGCGACGGAAACGCTCGAGTACTGTCAGGTCATCGCGGAGCAGTACAAGCTTCACGACATTGCGCTGATGCAAACCCAGATCTTGAGCACTGACTGGTCGGAAGAGGAAGGGCTGTGGGTCGCCCGAACCAACCGGGGCGACGTCATCAAGGCGACATTTGTTATTCACTCAAATGGCCCGCTCAATCGCCCTAAGCTGCCAGGTATACCGGGGATCGATACCTACACGGGACACACTTTCCACACGAGTCGGTGGGATTACGATTACACCGGCGGCGGTCCTTTTGGCGGCCTCGATAAGCTGGCTGATAAACGCGTGGCTGTCATCGGTACAGGTGCAACTGCTGTCCAATGCGTACCGCATTTGGCCGCAGGCGCGAAGTCGCTCCATGTCTTTCAGAGGACACCCTCGTCCATTGACGTGCGAAACAACACTGATATTGACGCTGAATGGGTCAAGTCTCAGTCACCGGGTTGGCATCACAAGCGCCGAACGAACTTTGAATCACTTCTCGCTGGTATGCCTGTCAAAGAAGATCTGGTGCGTGATGGTTGGACCGAAGCGTTCAGAGACATTTTTGGTGAACTGCGTAAGTACCGACCCAGTGGCTGGCGTCTCCTGTTGTGGAGTCTGGGCTGGGCGTTTTCCAGTGCGCGCAAAGAGCGTGGCATCAAGCAATATCTCACCGACAAAGCCATGGTCGAAATGGGCCTTCAGGAAAAGATGGAGATGGCAGACTTCGCCAAGATGGAGAAAGTCCGAGCGCGCGCCGATTCTGTCGTTGATAACTCGGAGACGGCTGAATCGCTCAAGCCTTACTACCGACAGTTCTGTAAGCGACCCTGTTTCCATGACGAGTATCTGCAGGCCTTTAACAACCCCGATGTGACGCTTGTGGACACGGACGGCCAAGGTGTCGAGGCGTTCACGGAGAGAGGTGTCGTTGCCAATGGTAAGGAGTATGAGGTCGACTGCATTGTGTTCGCCACGGGCTTCGAGGTGGGCACCGACTACTCGCGTCGAGCTGGCTATTCCATCACTGGGGTTGATGGCCTGACGATTTCCGAGAAGTGGGCCGATGGCATGGCGACCTTCCACGGCCTTCACTCACGAGGTTTCCCCAACGCTTTCTTTTTCGGTCCTCAACAATCGGGCTTCACCGCAACTTATACCTTCGCGCTCGATGAGAATGCAATGCAGACCGCCTACATTTTGGGCGAGCTCAAGAAACGTGGTGCTAGACGCGTTGATGCTTCAGAGAAGGCGGAGAGCGCCTGGATCAATACCATTAAGCGTGTAGCGAGGCAGACCGAGGAGTTTCAGAAGTCCTGTACGCCGGGTTATTACAACAACGAGGGGCATGTTGAGTTTGAGTCTCAAAACACCTTTTACGGTGGTGGCCCCATCGAGTTTTTTAACCTCATGGCTAAATGGCGCGAGGCGGGCGATTTAAAGGGCCTCGAAATCCAATAACGTCCATTTGAGTTTGTCGAGATTGGTTTGGCGGGCTAGCGTTAGGGACATCTCTTCAGTGTCTTCGACAGCCCGGTTTATCCCATGAAACACCTCGCACTCATCGGTCTCTTTTGCCTCGCTCTCGTTGTCGGTTGCGACCCCAGTGCATCGTTGCAGACTCAAAAAGGCTCTCCTGAGCATCTTAAGTCCGCTCTTGTTGCCATTGATGATAGAGCACTGTCGTCAAGTGACCCTGCCGGCAATTGGATTACCTACGGACAGACCTACCGCGAGCAGCGATATTCACCGTTGGCTGATATTGATCGGACTAACGTACAGGACGTGGGACTCGCATGGCATCTCGAATTAGGGGATCGGCGGGGGATTCAAGCAACGCCTCTGGTGATCGACGGCATTTTGTTTTTTACCAGTACATGGTCAGTGGTTTACGCCGTCGATGCCAGAACTGGGCAGACGCTCTGGTCGTACGATCCCCAAGTTGATCGAACCAAGGCTGCTGACCTGTGTTGCGGCGTAATCAATCGAGGACTAGCCGCCTACAAAGGTGCTTTATTTGTGGGCACTCTCGACGGGCGACTGATCTCATTGGATGGTGCGACAGGCGAGGTCAAGTGGGAACGCAGGACCGTACCCCGCGATTCCAACTACTCAATCACGGGAGCCCCGCGGATCGTCAAAGGTAATGTCGTCATTGGCAACGCCGGAGGGGAATATCGAGGCGTACGAGGATACGTCACAGCCTACGATGCGGCGACGGGTAGCCAGCAATGGCGCTTTTATACGGTGCCGGGTGATCCCGCTTTAGGGTTTGAGTCACCAGCGCTTGCCGCGGCAGCAGAGACATGGACTGGATCATGGTGGGAGCAAGGTGGTGGCGGGACGGTTTGGGACGCCATTGTGTTCGATCCAGAACTCAACCTTTTATACATCGGTGTAGGAAATGGCACCCACTGGAACCATCAAATAAGAAGCCCTGATGGTGGAGACAACCTTTTCCTTTCGAGCATCGTTGCGCTCGATGCTGACACAGGCGCTTACCGATGGCACTTCCAAACCACGCCGGGCGATAGCTGGGATTACACCGCGACCCAACACATTGTCCTCGCCGATCTGACAATCGGTGGGGCAGATCGTAAGGTGCTTATGCAAGCCCCCAAAAACGGTTTTTTTTATGTACTTGACCGAGAGACGGGTGAGTTTCTATTAGGCGATAAGTACACCTATGTTAGCTGGGCGGATGGCCTCGATGAGCAGGGTCGACCCGTAGAACGTGAGGGTGCCCGTTACACCGATGGCAGAGCACACTGGGTGACCCCCAGTTCTTATGGTGCGCATAGCTGGCAGCCAATGTCTTACAGTGGTCGGACGGGACTCATGTACATACCTGCCACACGCATGTCCGCACCATTCGCTCAAACAGAGATCGATGGGCCTGATTCGATAAACGCGTTTGGAACAGGCCACGATGTGATGGCCTCGTTCGCCTTCGATCGCTCCCTGGAAATGGTATTCGATACTCACCCGGAAGCACCCCAGCCAGGCACAGCATCGGGAGAGCTCATTGCTTACGACCCAATGACTCAGCAACGGGTTTGGGCCCGTCCTCAGGTCTCTCAGTACAACGGTGGTGTTTTGAGTACGGCGGGCGGTTTAGTGATACAGGGGGATGCTAAGGGATACCTCAGATTTTTTGATGATGAGTCGGGTGAGGAGCTCCACAAGCTTGATGTGCGAAGCGGTGTTATTGCGCCACCGGTGACTTATCTCGTGGATGGTGAGCAGTACATAACGCTACTCGTTGGTTGGGGCGGGGGTGCTGGCCAAACAATGAAGCATGTGACAAAGCTCTATCCCGGTGCGGTTTATACCTTCAAATTAGACGGTGAGACGCCACTACCTCAACGCGAAGCGACAGATGAAAAACCGTTAACAACACTGGCTTTCTCGGGAAGCGATATCGAGGTCGGTCACGGCTACAACCTTTATATGCGCAACTGCATCGCTTGCCACGGCGCTGTTGGCTCTGGCGGTGGTGCCGTTCCTGATTTGGCGCGGTCACATAAAACGACCTACGACAATTTGGCGAGCATCGTCATTGATGGCTTGCTGGCTCCTCTGGGTATGCCCAAGCATACGCATCTTAATGAGGTCGATATCAATCACCTTAGGCACTACTTACTGTTCGTTGCTGAGTCTTTGAGAACTGACGTGCCAATCCCACTCATGGAGGCGCGGATCACTGAAATGCAGCAGCTAGCACTCGAGGAGCAACGTGCTCTACAAGACGCGTACTAGGTTAAGCTTGCTAAAGACGTTACTTTGGGAGAGTCAATAAGGAGCTATCCATGACCTGGAAACCTGAAGTCGATGAGATCAAGCAACGCCGCGCGCTCGCGCTGGGTCAGGGCGGGGCAGAGGCGGTTGCCAAGCAGCACAGTCAGAACCGACTGACCATTCGCGAACGGCTCGAGCAGCTAGTGGACCCGGGTTCGTTCGAGGAGTTGGGGCCAGTCGCAGGCACCCCCGTGTACAACGAGTCGGGAGAGCTCGTTAGCTACGATCCGGCTAATTTTATTTTGGGTTTCGGCAAGGTGAACGGCCGGCGGGTCATTGTCTGTGGCGAGGACTTCACTATGCGCGGTGGTTCGCCCTCGCCGGCGGGGCTTCGGAAAAGTGTTTATGCCGAAGACCTCGCGGTTCAGTACAAAGTACCGCTGATTCGATTGCACGAAGGCTCGGGTGGTAGCGTGGGTGGCACCAGTGGTAAAGGCCCCAATCTTCCGGGCCCGGTGAATGCGCCCTCGCGTTTTCGCTCGGTAGCACAAGCGATGGCGACTGTGCCGGTGGCAACCGCTGCCATGGGTGCTGTCGCAGGACTGCCTGCCGGTCGTCTTGTGGCATCACACTTCTCGGTCATGTCGAAAAGTACCGCTCAGATCATCACGGCGGGCCCGGCTGTGGTAGAGCGGGCTATGGGTGAGAAAAAAACCAAGGATGAACTGGGTGGTTGGAAGGTACACACCAAGAACGGGACGGTGGACAACGGCGCGGACGATGAGAGTGCCTGCATCGAGGAGATCAAACGCTTCCTTTCCTTCATGCCTGACAACGTGAATCAGTTGGCGCCTGTTGTTGGGTGTGATGACCCTACTGATCGCTGCGAGGAGTCTCTGCTGGAGGTTGTGCCCCGAGACCGTCGTGTGGCGTTTGAGATGCGCAAGGTCATTCACGCCGTATTTGACGAAGGCAGCTTTTTTGAAACGGGTAAAGGCTATGGCCGCTCACAGATAACGGGACTTGCTCGCCTCAACGGTCAAACGGTTGGGGTGTGGGGCAATGATTGCAAGTTTCTAGCTGGCTCGATGACGGCAGACGGAGCCCACAAAGCGCGACGTTTCATGGAGTTGTGTGAGACGTTCAGTTTTCCCATTGTGACCTTGGTAGATGAGCCGGGATTCATGATTGGCAGTCAGGCCGAGCGCGAAGCGACCATCCGTCATGGAACGTCTGCGGTGCTGACGGCGGCCATGACAACAGTGCCTTGGGCGGCGGTAATGGTCCGGCGCTCGTTTGGCGTTGCACAGGCAGCTCACTACGGCCCTGAGGCTTACGTACTGGCCTGGCCATCGGCCGAGAGTGGACCACTGCCCGTGGAGGGTGGCGTTGCCGTCGCCTTCCGACGTGAAATCGAGGCGGCGCCGGACCCTGATGCCAAGCGTCGGGAACTCGAGGAGATGTTAGCCGCGAAACAATCGCCATACCCGCGTGCAGAGGCGCTGTCGGTTCATGATCTGATTGACCCGCGGGAGACACGACCCGAGCTGTGTAAGTGGTTGGCGCGTGTTCAGCCCTTGCTGCCTGATTTACTCGGCCCGTCGGCCTTCGCCATTAGACCTTGAGACTGGGGGATATATTGATGACAAAGATCGAACTGGAAACTGGTGGTTCTGTTTGGAAGCTTCTGGTCGCAGAGGGCGACGCGGTTGAGGAAGGCCAGACCTTATTTATCCTCGAGGTCATGAAGATGGAGGTGCCTTACGAGGCACCACATGCCGGTACAGTCGCAGCATTACATATCACCGAGGGTGACTCCGTCGCCGAGGATGATCTCGCACTTGTCATTCAAGCCTGATAACTGCGTAGCCAGGCATCGGATGACTTTATGACGCGTCTCGCTCGGTGACGCATCACTGACGGGTAACTGACGCCCCCAAACCGCTCCCATAAAGTTGAGGCAGGTTTGTGCCGCAGAGTAGACTATCGGTTCATTTCCGATTTCTACCCATCGATCGCGTCATTAATTCGCGACTACAGGATCCTGCATGCTCAGTTTGACTGATGTTACCCACGTTTATCCAAATAATACGCGTGCCCTTGACGGCGTCACGCTCGAAATACCCAGAGGGATGTATGGGCTGTTAGGTCCTAATGGCGCAGGTAAGTCGACACTCATGCGCTCCATTGCGACCTTACAAACACCATCCTCGGGAGCGATCACCTTTGATGGTGTTGATGTCGTAGCTGAGCCTGAGGCGATAAGAGCTCGACTGGGTTATTTACCACAGGATTTTGGCGTTTATCCGCGGGTGACTGCCTACGACATGCTCGAGCACATGGCGGTGCTCAAGGGTATTGCTGGCAGTGCAGAGCGCAAAGAAACGGTCGAGACGCTCCTTAATCAGGTCAATCTCTGGAAGGTGCGTAAAAAGGCGATTGCCGGATTTTCAGGAGGTATGCGACAGCGCTTCGGTATTGCCCAAGCACTGATTGGTAACCCGGACCTCATCATCACTGACGAGCCAACCGCCGGGTTGGATCCGGAAGAGCGCAATCGGTTCCTTAATTTACTCGCTGAGGTCGGAGAGAACGTTGTCGTTATCTTATCCACTCACATTGTGGAAGACGTTGCGGATCTGTGTCCTCGGATGGCGGTCTTGGTGGGCGGTAAAGTGCAGTTGGAAGGTGCGCCATCAGACCTGATTGCATCGACCGCCGGGATGATCTGGGAGAAAACCATTCCTCGCACCGAGTACGCGGCTTACGACGCCAAGTACCAGATTATTTCTAGTCGCTTGATGGCAGGTCAGAGCGTTATTCACATCATGTCCGAGGCCGATCCGGGTGAAGGCTTCACCTCCGTATCGGGTGGTTTGGAAGATGTCTACTTCACCACGCTGGCTCGAACGCGTGGCGAGTCTGCAGCAGCTTAATCGGAGGTCAGCACGTGTTTGCATCGATCTTTGGATTTGAGCTCCGCTACCAACTGCGAAATCCGGTGTTTGTTGTCACGTCACTGGTCTTTTTCCTGCTGACCTTTGGCTCTGTCACCATCGATAATATTCAGATCGGGGCGGGTGGCAACATCCACGCTAACAGTCCCGTGGCTATTGCTCAGACAGTGCTCATCATGACCGTGTTTTACATGTTTGCGAGTACGGCGTTTGTGGCAAATGTTGTCGTTCGGGATGATGAAAGTGGCTTCGGCCCAATGGTCCGTTCGACTAGCGTAACCAAGTTTGCGTATCTGTTGGGTCGCTATGCCGGAGCTTACAGCGCAGCGGCTTTAGGTTTTGCGGCAGTGCCTCTCGCGATTTTAATTGGTTCCCAGATGCCCTGGTTGGACCAGGAAACCCTCGGTCCGACGGTCATCGGTGACTACCTCCGTATTTTCCTCATTTTCGCGTTGCCGAACATTTTGGTGACCTCAGCCATTTTCTTTGCGGTTGCCTGCGTATTCCGGTCGATGATGCTGAGCTACGTGGGTGTGCTGGTTTTTCTGGTTCTGTATTTCACCTTGACGAGTCTGGCAGGGAGCCAGCCCGAGATGCGTGACACGATTGCCACCATCGAACCGTTTGGCTTAGGCGCCTTTTCTGATGTAACACGGTACTGGAGCGCAGCCGAAAGCAATAGTTTGGTGCCACCATTTGAAGGGACGCTCATGTGGAATCGGCTCATTGCCATCGCACTGGCGGCCGTTGCCTTAGGTATTGCTTATTCACGCTACAGCTTTGCCGAAAAGGGCGTTTCGGCTCGCAAGCTCAAGAAAGAACAGAAGCGCGAGGCGAAGGAGGCAGCTGAGCAGCCCGCGCTGGTGGATCGCTTGCCTACGCCCAACCAAGCCGCCGCCGCGTGGCCCAGATTGGTTGCACGGACGCGACTGGAAATGAACCTCATATTTACCAGCCCGGCCTTCTTCGTGCTGATCTTGATTGGCCTGTTCAACTCGGGTGGCGCGCTTTGGTTTGCTAACCAGGTTTACGGCACGCCTGCGGTCCCAATGACTTTTGCGTTGTTGATGCCACTCTTTGGCTCGTTCGGCATTATCCCCATCATTATTGCCATCTATTTTGCGGGTGAGCTGGTCTGGCGTGACCGGGACCGCGGCATGCACGAGATCATCGATTCAACGGCATTACCTAACTGGGCGTACTTCATTCCCAAGGTCATTGCGGTTGCGGCCGTACTCATTGCGACGTTGTGTATTGCGACGCTCACCGCCATCTTGGTGCAGTTGTTCCGAGGTTACACCGCCATCGAACTCGATAAATATTTAGTGTGGTTCATCCTGCCGTACTCGGTGGATATGCTGATGACTGCCATTTTGGCGGTTTTCTTCCAGGCGCTCAGTACCAGTAAATACATGGGCTGGGGTCTGATGGTCATTTATCTCGTGGCCTCAATTACGCTGGTTTCCCTGGGCTTTGAACACCCGCTCTACAACTTCGGTGATGTTGGCTTTGTCATGGTATCGGACCTGAACGGGGCCGATGTGGGAGGTGCTAAGAGTTGGTGGCTGCGTCTCTACTGGGGTGGTGTTTGTCTCATTCTGTCCGTTATCGCTTACCTACTATGGCGCCGCGGTGTCGCCGTGTCCCTGCGTGCGCAAATCGCGCGCGTTCCATCGCGTCTCGTGGGTGTGCCGGCCGCACTTCTGCTGTCCGGTTTCGCTATCTCAGCGGTCACTGGGAGCTGGATGTTCTATCAAATGAATGTCGTGAACGAGTATGTGATTAGCGACGAGCAGGAAGAGCGTTTAGCTGATTATGAAAAACAGTTCCTGCAGTACGAGTCGGTGAAGCAGCCTTCCGCGACACACGTCCAGTTAGCCGTTGATCTTTACCCTCATCAGGGCCGCGCATTGGTGAACGGTCGTTACACGCTGGTCAAT
>Ga0181574_10001127_pt1 | contig 24952 bp, 25 predicted proteins | sample 101ome_24_FD_145600 | JGI IMG/M metagenome (GOLD analysis project Ga0181574, IMG submission 145600) | Coastal salt marsh microbial communities from the Groves Creek Marsh, Skidaway Island, Georgia - 101410AT metaG (spades assembly) | ecosystem: Environmental > Aquatic > Marine > Intertidal zone... | reverse complement strand
TTGAGGTCGGTCATATTCATTATGCGCCGATCCTGCAGCGCACGCCTGCCGCAACAGAGGTCATGTACTTAATGATGAAACAGGCCTTTGAATTGGGTTATCGCCGATACGAGTGGAAGTGCAACGCCCTTAACGAACGATCGCGAAGAGCAGCGTTGAGACTGGGCCTGTCGTATGAAGGCATTTTTCGACAGGCGGCTGTACCGAAAGGCAGAAATCGCGACACGGCCTGGTACGCAGCTATCGATTCCGAGTGGCCCGCACTCAAAGCCGCATTTGAGACCTGGCTGGATCCAGGAAACTTCGATGACGCCGGGATACAGCAAGTCTCACTCAGAAAGCTAACCCGGCCACTCCTGCATGACTCATGATGCGTTTGTTAGCTGGCATAAATCGGCGAAGATCCCTGGCGGGATGTTAGCAACTGAGTCGCGCTGCCAAAGAGTGTCGAATGAATGGTGGCTATGGGTGGACTCGAACCACCGACCCCGGCATTATGAGTGCCGTGCTCTAACCAGCTGAGCTACATAGCCAAAAAGCCTAAAAAGGGCTGCCGAATCTAGCGTGATTGCCTGACGTTTTCAAGGTCGCGCAAGAAGCGGTCTTAATTCTCGCAGAATTTTCCTGATCTTAACCGGCGAGCGATCCTGAGTGCGCCTCAGACATTAAAGCGAAAGTGCATGATGTCGCCATCACTCAGAACATATTCTTTGCCTTCGAGGCGCAGCCTACCGGCCTCGCGTGCACCCTGCTCGCCCTTCAGTCCGATGAAATCCTCGTAAGCAATCGTTTCCGCGCGAATAAACCCGCGCTCGAAGTCCGAGTGAATCTCGCCGGCGGCCTGCGGCGCTGTCGCACCGATGCGAACGGTCCAGGCTCGGACCTCTTTGGGCCCTGCGGTGAAGAAGGTCTGTAAGCCAAGCAGCGTATAGCCTGCCCGGATCACGCGATCCAGGCCCGACTCCTCCAATCCCAGGTCCTCAAGAAAGCTCGCCCGATCGGCCGGATCGATCTCTGATATCTCCTGTTCGATAGCCGCGCTCACCACAACCAGCTGCGCGCCGTTTTGTTCGGCATGCCGGCGCAGCTCATCGACATTGGCGTTTCCGGCTAATTCATTCTCGGCCACGTTAGCCACATAGACAACGGGTTTGGCGCTTAAGAGGCAAAGCGGCTTGAGAATGGCGAGCGAGTCCTTGTCCGCCAATAATCCCTTAATACCCAGATCGTTGGAGAGGCCGTCGTGCGCCGCACGAAGCACATCGAGCTCCTTCAGGATTTTTTTATCGCCTGTTTTTGCTGCTTTTGCGGCGCGATCGATGGCGCGCTCCAGCGTTTCAAAATCGGCAAGCGCCAGTTCCGTTTCGATCGTCGACACATCCGAAAGCGGATCGACCTTGCCCGCCACATGGGTGATGTCATCGTCATCAAAGGCCCTAACCACATGGACGATCGCATCGACCTCACGAATATGCGCCAAAAAACGATTGCCCAGACCTTCCCCCTTGGAGGCACCCGCCACGAGTCCCGCAATATCCACAAACTCGATAGCCGTTGGGATGATCTTCGCAGGATTCACCAGTGATGAGATCTGCTGCAAACGCGGATCAGGGACCTCAACAATTCCCACGTTGGGGTCGATCGTGCAAAACGGATAGTTCTCGGCTTGCGCACCAGCATGCGTTAGCGCGTTAAACAGCGTCGATTTTCCGACGTTCGGCAGGCCGACAATACCGCAGCGAAAACCCATTTACGACTTCTCCGAAGCTTCGGTGTGTAAGGCCTTCATAACGGCCTCAAGTTTTCCAGCAATGAGATCATCAAAGTGCGTCAGCGCTCTATCGCTTGCGTCCTCTATAGCCTTGCGGTCCTCCGCGCTCGGGCGGGTCAATACCCAGTCCGTTACCCGATCCGCGTCCCCGGGATGTCCCACACCAATGCGCAGTCTGACGAAGTCCCGCGATCCGAGTTTGGCAAAGATATCGCGCAGTCCGTTGTGGCCGCCGTGACCGCCGCCGCGCTTCACCCGCACGGTTCCCGGCGGCAGATCAAGATCATCATGCACCACCAGAATATGTTCAGCGGGTATCTCGAAATACTCAGCAATGCTGGCAACGGGGGTGCCGCTCTCGTTCATAAAAGTGGTCGGACGCAGTACCCGAAGCCGCGCGTTTTGGATGCGGGTATCGGCCAGTTCGGTCGAGAACCGACTTTCGGAACGCCATGACAACGCCAATCGCCGGGTCAGCGCATCCAGAAACCAGAACCCGGCGTTGTGACGTGTGGGTTCATAAGTGTTGCCGGGGTTTCCAAGACCCGCTACCAAGGAGATCGCAGACATCAACAGGGAATCCCAGCGCGTGGGTAGGCAGGTCAGGCCCTTCAGGGCCTGACCGCGGTACCTCGAAGGAGTTAGTCGTCGCTATCGCCGGCGGCGTCAGCAGCTTTCGCTTCGCCACCTTCTTCCGCAGCAGCCTCGGCATCCGCACCATCGGACTCCTCGGCCACCTTGGGCGGGGTGATGATCGCAATCGTAGGATTCTCGCCCTCATGATAGGCGGTCGCCGTCAGTTCCACGCCGTCAGGCAGTGTCACATCAGACAGGTGCAGACTCTCGTTGAGGCCAAGCGACGAGACGTCCACAGCGATGAATTCCGGAAGATCCTTCGGCAGACAGGTAATGTCCAATTCGGTCATCGGATGCGCCAGGATGCCTTTATCCACTTTGACACCCGGCGCCACGTCAGCGCCTTCAAAGTGCAGCGGCACACGCATATGCAATTTCTCAGTGGCTTTCACACGCTGAAAGTCGAGATGCATCACGAGCTGGCGATGCGGGTGCATCTGCACCTCGCGCAGGATCACCTGTTGCGAACCCTTCTCGGTTTTCAGATCAATGATCGCAGAATGAAAAGCCTCTTTTTCAAGGCTGTGCATGACTTGGTCATGATCCAGCACCAGGCTCTCGTTTTCCTTACCGGCACCGTACACCACGGCCGGTACCAGGCTTTCAAGACGCTGCCGACGGCTGACTCCCGTTCCAGATCCCTCTCGATGCTTGGCGTTAATTTCGTAGTTGCTCATTTACCAATCTCCATAAAGCGAACGCCTCAGGGCGCTCAGTCGTTCGAGCCGTCGGGCTCCGTTAGTCTATAAACAGGGAACTGACAGAATCGCCACTGGCAATGCGGCGGATCGACTCCGCCAGCAGGCTTGCGACACTGATCTGTCGAATCTTGGTGCTGTTCTTCTTCGCTTCTTCGCTCAGAGGTATTGAGTTGGTCACCACCACTTCATCCAGCTCTGATGCCTCAATGCGCTCGACCGCCTTGCCCGACAGCACTGGGTGGGTACAGCAGGCTTTCACCTCGATAGCGCCCGCGTCTTTCAGTGCCGCCGCGGCCTCACAGAGGGTATTGGCCGTGTCGACCATATCGTCCATCAACACACAGCTGCGATCCTGAACGGAGCCAATGATGTGCATCACCTTCGCCTCGTTGGCCTTCGGACGGCGCTTATCGATGATAGCCAGCTCGACCCCAAGCTGCTTCGCCATCGCGCGCGCCCGCACCACGCCACCCACGTCGGGCGACACCACCATCAAGCTCTCAGGCGCGTATCGCCACAGTTCGCCGTTCAGCACCGGGGCGGCATAAATATTATCAACCGGTATATCGAAAAATCCCTGAATCTGATCCGCATGCAGATCCATCGTGACAACGCGATCCGCACCGGAAACGCCAATCATGTCAGCGACAAGCTTTGCCGTGATCGCAACGCGCGCGGTACGCGGTCGGCGATCCTGCCGGGCATATCCAAAATACGGCATCACGGCCGTAACCCGCTCGGCGGACGATCGGCGGAGCGCGTCGATCATGACCAGAAGCTCCATCAGGTGCTTGCTGGCCGGCGCGCAGGTCGGCTGCATCACGTAAACATCCGCACCGCGAACGTTCTCCATGATCTCGACGTTGACTTCGCCGTCACTAAAGGTCGACACCGTCGCCCGCCCGATCCCAATACCAAGCTGCCCTGCTACCTCACGAGCGAGCTCGGGATTGGCATTGCCGGTAAATAGCGTTAGGTCATCGATGGCCATCGGTCTAATCGCAGTAATCGGTCCGCTCGGGCGTCATTTAAATATGGCTGGGGTGCCAGGATTCGAACCTGGGAATGCCGGAATCAAAATCCGGTGCCTTACCACTTGGCTACACCCCAACAGGCTCCTCAGCAAATGAAGGGTTCTGATTAATCCCATGCGCTACCCAACCGCTCAGATCTTCCGGTAACGCGTTGATTACGTCCTGGCCCGCCCGGTCGTTTTCAACCTCTATAAAGGCGGCCGATCCGCTCCCTGTCATCTGCGCTTTGCCGAACTGGCCTAACCAATCCAGGCACTGCCCCACCGCGGGGTACCGCTTTCGCGCGACCGGCTCCAGATCGTTTCGCCGATTGCCGCTAAACGGGCCGGGTATTCTGATTGGCGGGGTGTTTCGTGTCAATTCTGGGTCAGAAAACACGGCTTTGGTAGGGACGCTCACCCCCGGCCATACGACGCAAAAACACCCGGACGGGAGGATCGCCGGGGTGAGACGTTCGCCAATCCCTTCACCCCAAGCGGAGCGACCCGCCACAAAAAGCGGCACATCCGCACCGAGGTCTTTTGCAATCTCAAGAAGCTGCTCCTCGCGAAGGCCGAGGGCCCAGATTTGATTCAACGCGACTAGCGTTGTAGCAGCATCAGAACTTCCGCCGCCAAGGCCCGCGCCCACAGGTATTCGTTTATCAAGATGAATCCGTACGCCCAGCGTCTCGTCGCCAAACGCTCGCAGAGTTGTCGCGGCGCGTACGGTGAGATCATCTATGGGCAACCCCGGCCCACCCACGCGCTCGATCACACTGTCAGAGGTCGGCTCGAATCGAATACTGTCGCCAAAATCAAGAAGCTGGAACAACGTCTGAAGCTCATGAAGGCCGTCATCGCGCCGGCCAATCACGTGCAAAAAAAGATTCACCTTGGCTGGAGCGAACCAGGACTTCGATGAGTTTTCCGTGAGATTTACCATCAACGTTTACTGCGGGTCCCAGCTCTCGATAAAAAACCGTAGCGCAAGCCGATCACCGGTCATTTGTCCGGCGAGCACCAACGACTCTACTGTTTCTTTACTCGCGGCAATACGGATTTTTTGCGGCAACGGCAGATCATTGACCGACATAAAGTCAAGATAAGCGATATCCCAGCCGGATTGATTTAGATTTTTCAGCTGACCCTCCGGCCCTAAAACCATCGAGCCGATGGGCTCGGATGAGGGTACGCCACGAATCCAGTCATCCAGCGCTTCAACCGGTATGTGCCAACCGGTCACCCGATACAAAAGCTCACTCGGATTGGTGCCAGTAACCACCTGCCCCTTGGCGTCGCGCAGCGTAACTGCATCGGCCCAGATACTGAGCTGCACCTTGCCGCCGCCCAGCGGCCCAAAAAGATAGATGTCGTCTTGACCGTCGTTACGAATCCAGCGCAAGGTCGCACTTGCCGCCATGTCTGAGGTACGCAGGGAGATCCGACCCAGAAGATTCCAGGATACCCGTTCGGCGACAGCCCGCTGGTGTGACGCCCAGAGCGCGTCGCTAGACGAAGGATTGGAATCCGGCGCGACGGGGATAGCGGCGCATCCGCCGAGCGATAAGGCGGCAAGGATCACGATCCATACCGCGCGCATCACTGGCCAAACTTTCGCAGCGTCTCGTTTAGTACCGCGTTATCGGGATTGCTGCGTTGGCCGTCCTGCCAGACGAGCAGCGCTTCGTCCTTCTGTCCGAGTTTCCAAAGCACCTCGCCCAGATGGGCCGCGATCTCCGCGTCGGGCTGCTGCTCCATAGCAAGCTGCAAAAACTCGAGCGCAACTTCGAGATCGCCCCGGCGATAGTGCACCCATCCCAGGCTGTCCAAGATGAACGGATCCCCGGGCAATAAAGCCAGCGCTTTCTCAATCAGCTCTTGTGCCTCTGCCAGGCGGTCGGTCTTATCGGCTAGCGTGTATCCGAGCGCGTTGTAGGCATGAGGATTTTCAGGATCAATCTCAATGAGTCGACGCATGTCGCGCTCATGATCCTCGATACGGTCCAAAAGCGCGGTCACCAGGCCGCGCGAGTAGAGCAAATCCGGGTGATCAGGAATATCAATCAACGCGGCATCGAGCAGGACCAACGCGGCCTCTGCCTGATCGCTTTCCCGCAACACCTGCTCGCGGGCGAGATATACGCGCACCTGGTCATCCTGAGACTTAGGGGTGATGTCAGAAAGATGATCAAGCGCTTCCTCGACACGGTCTGCGTCAGCGAGCACAAATCCAATCCGGATCTGGGCATCAAAATAAAGATCCGGGTCTGCCACTTCACCCAGCAAATCAAGCGCGTTTTCGGTCTCTCCGTCTTCACTCAGGAGCTGGCCAAGATACAAGCGCGCGCGATCTTCCTGCGGGTAAGCCGCCAAAATAGTCTCGAAGTGGCCTCGGGCCGACACAGGATCCGCCAAGTTCTGGCTCAAAACGCCCGCCGCGTAAAGGGCGTCAATGTTTGCAGACTCGTACTTCAGCAGCGCTTCGAATTGCGCGAGCGCGGCAATGTTGTCATTCCACTCGGCCAATAAGCGGCCATAGGTCAAACGGAATCGGGAGCGGTCAGGAAACTCCTCCAAAAACGCAATCGCATATGCCGTCGTGGCTTCTTCGTCTCCCTGCTCCCGAAGATGCGAGAGCTTAAGCAGGGCCGCCTCTTCCCAGCCCGGCCGAAGGGCAAAGGCGCGCGATATCGCTTCGTCGGCAATGGCGAGTTCGCCCGTTCGGTAGCCGAACCAGGCCAACGCGAGCTGCGCTGAAGGGCGGCTATCGAAATAATCCGCAAAGCGCGTCATCAGTCCGATCCAGCGCGCCGGGTCATCGTGCCGACCGAGCGTCTGCGCCACAAAAGTCATCAGCTCGCTTTCGCCCTCGGGGAGAATCTCGATCAGTGCCACCAGCGCATCGAAGACACCGTCTTCGTTTTCAAGCCCGATCAGCGCCTGAAGTCGCATGGTCAGAACCCGCTCCGCCGGGCCGTCAGGATCAAGCGTATCCATGAGATCGCTGAGCTGCAGAGCCTGCTCAAAGAGCCCGGCGTCCATGGAGAGCGAGAATGCCTGGAGCGTGATGTCCGCATTGCCCGACAGCTCCGCTGCCCGGAACATCGCCGACGCTGCCGTCTGGCCATCGCCTCGACGCGCGGCAACGCTTCCCAGTAGGTATTCGTAGATCAGGTCTTCGGATAACCCGGCTACCTGAATACCGGCGGATTCCCGCGCTGATGTCTGCTGGGCAGGCAATCCCACGCAGCCGCCCAAAGTGATCATCAGTAAGGCAACCGCGGTAAGGGTTAGCTGAGCACGCTTCACAAGAGTTCGCCCGAGACGTGGGTGGGAGGATCTCATCTCAGAATAGCAGAATCGCCGTGCAAACCGCGAGAGGAGCCAGACGAGCTCGTTTGGTTACGGCTGCGGCGCCTCAAAGACCCATTGGGTCAAGTGAAAATTGACCTCAAATTACTTAAAATATTGATTCCATGCATCTTCTCACCATAGGCCTGAATCACCGCACAGCGCCCGTCGCGCTGCGCGAGCGTACTGCTTTTTCATCGGAGCAACTGCCCGATGCGGTGCGCTCGCTCGTCGATTCCCCGGAAGTCGCCGAGGCCACGATCCTCTCGACATGCAACCGCACAGAGATCTACTGCCGGCAGCAAACGCCGGCCGTCAGCACCGTGGTCAATTGGCTGCGCGATTACGGTGATGTCCCCGCCGAAGCGCTCTCCACTTCAACCTATACCCTGCCCGGTGAGCAGGCGGTGCAGCATGCGTTTCGCGTGGCTTCAGGTCTTGACTCCATGGTGCTTGGAGAGCCGCAAATACTCGGTCAGATGAAATCTGCTTTCTCCGTCGCCCATCAGGCTGGCACCACCGGCAAGATTCTGAACCGACTCTTTCAGCACACGTTTTCCGTTGCCAAACAAATCCGTACCGATACCGCTATTGGGGCAAACGCCGTATCGGTTGCCTTTGCCGCGGTTGACCTTGCCAAACGCATCTTCTCTCGGCTCAACGATCAGACGGTGCTGCTCTTAGGCGCCGGCGAAACCATTGAGCTTGTGGCTCGGCATTTAAAGCAGAACGACGTCAAACACATCATCGTGGCCAATCGCTCCATCGAGCGCGCACAAACGCTCACCGAACAGCTGGGCAGTGAAGCGATCTCTCTGGCTGAAATGCCCGAACGCCTGCACGAGGCAGACATTGTCGTGGCATCGACCGCCAGCACGCTTCCCATTTTGGGCAAAGGCGCGGTAGAGACCGCACTCAAAAAGCGCCGCCATCGCCCGATGTTTCTGATTGATTTGGCCGTGCCGCGCGATATCGAACCACAGGTTGATGAACTCAAGGATGTTTTTCTATACACCGTAGACGACCTGCAGAAAGTGGTCAGCGAAAACCAGGCCGCACGGCGCGAAGCCGCTGTGGAAGCAGAAAAAATCATTGATCTGCAGGTGGTGCGCTTCATGCATTGGATGCGCTCGCTGGATTCGGTACCCACCATCCGCTCCCTGCGTGAAAAGATTGACCTGCTCCGCGACGCTGAATTACTGGAAGCAAAAAGGCGTCTCGCCAACGGCGAAGATCCAGGCGATGTGCTCGAGCAGTTTGCCCGCAATCTGAGCCAGAAGTTCTCCCATGAGCCTAGTCAGGCATTAAAGCAGGCCAGTCAGGACGGCAACCCCGGGCTGATCAACAGCACGCGGCGCCTTTTCAAACTGAAGCCTTAGCGATGAACCCGCAGATGCGAGCCAAGCTCGAGCATCTGCTCGAGCGTCGTGAGGAGATCAACGCGCTGTTATCTGACCCTGCTGTGATCGGAAATCAGAACACGTTTCGCGACCTATCCATTGAGCTTGCCGACATCAGTCCCGTAGTTGAGCACTTCGAGGGCTATCAGGCGCTTGATGCCGAGCTTGAATCCACACGCGAGATGGTCGAGGACACGGATCCCGACATCCGCCGCATGGCGAGTGATGAATTGCCGCGTCTTCAAAACGAGCTTGAAGAAAGCCTGCAGACGTTACGAAAGCTCTTAATCCCAAAAGATCCCAACGACGACCGCAATATTTTCCTAGAGGTACGAGCCGGTACCGGCGGAGACGAGGCGGCCATTTTTGCCGGCGATCTTTTTCGCATGTATACGCTTTACGCCGAAAGCAAAGGCTGGAAGGTCGAAGTGATGAGCCAGAGTCCCGGCGAGCATGGCGGCTATAAGGAAGTGATCTCCCGCGTTGCGGGCCGCGGCGCGTATTCAAGACTCAAGTTTGAATCCGGCGCGCATCGCGTGCAGCGTGTCCCCGAGACAGAGGCTCAGGGCCGCATCCATACCTCCGCCTGCACAGTCGCCATCATGCCGGAAGCTGATGAGATCGACGACGTCGAGATCAATCCTGCGGACCTTCGGATTGACACCTACCGCGCCTCCGGGGCGGGCGGCCAGCACGTGAACCGAACCGACTCCGCGGTACGTCTCACGCACTTGCCCACCGGTGTGGTGGTGGAGTGCCAAGACGAGCGCTCGCAGCATAAAAACAAAGCGCGGGCCATGTCCATTCTTCGTTCGCGCCTGCTTGAAGCGCAGATCAGCGCCCAGAAAAAAGAAGAAGCGCAGAACCGCCGGAACCTCGTCGGCAGCGGTGATCGATCTGAACGTATCCGTACGTATAACTTTCCGCAGGGTCGCGTAACCGATCACCGCATTAACCTCACGCTTTACAAGCTCGATGAAATTATTGGCGGCGACCTCGAGCCCGTGATCGGGCCCTTGGTTGCTGAGCATCAAGCGGACGAACTTGCCGCGCTTGGCAGTGACTGATCTTTGCGCATCGGCCCTTCTGGCCGAGGCGGTTACGCTTCTCAAAACCCAAAGCCCGACCGCCCGACTCGACGCCGAGATCCTGCTTTGTGCGACCAGCGGTCTCGAACCGATCGCGCTGATTCGGGATCCGGATCAGCTCATCCCAAATACAGCTGCCGAAGAGTTTCGTCGCTTCTTGGCCCGCCGGGCAGCGGGTGAGCCGATCGCGGTAATCCTAAAGCAGAAAGAGTTCTGGTCCATGATGCTGGATCTGAACGAGGCCACATTGGTGCCGCGCCCAGAGACCGAGATACTCGTCGAGGCCGTTCTCTCTGAAACGCCAGAGGATGAGGCTCTCAGCATTCTGGACCTTGGCACGGGAAGCGGCGCCATAGCGCTTGCGCTCGCAAGCGAGCGGCCGCGGGCCAGAATTACCGCAACGGATATCAACAGCGAGGCTTTGCATCAGGCCCGCCAGAACGCAAAGCGCCATGGGCTTTCGGTGTGCTTTGTCTTGAGTGACTGCTTCGACGCGCTGGGCGATGCCATTTTTGATGTAGTGGTCAGCAATCCACCCTATGTTAAGGATCATGATGACGCGCTTGAGGATAGCGCTGCCCGGTACGACCCGTCCCACGCCCTGTTTGCGGGAAGCGACGGGCTCGACTGCATCCGCCGGATCTGCAAAGACGCGTCGGATTATCTTGTGCCTGGAGGGTTTGTCGCGCTGGAGCATGGCTTTGATCAAAAGGATGCTGTGGCATCACTTCTGAGCGAGGCGGGCTTTAGCGCAATCAAATCCATCGATGATTACGCCGGGCTGCCGCGGGTGACGACGGCGCGACGGGCCCCGGCGTAAGATAGGCGGGTAAGTCGCACCCAAAGGACCTCACGATGCTATTTAAGAAAACGACGATGCCTCGCCCCGATGCTTGCCTGGCCGGGCGCGAAGAAGCGCTGGAAATTACCGATCGGCACCATGTTAACGGCGCAAAGCTCAAGCCGCCCTTTCCATCGCACATGCAAACGGCGGTCTTTGGGCTCGGCTGTTTTTGGGGCGCCGAGCGCTGCTTTTGGCAACTCGACGGCGTCTACAGCACATCCGTAGGGTACGCCGGCGGCAGCACCAAGAATCCAACCTATCATGAGGTCTGCTCCGGCATGACCGGACACACCGAGGCGGTGCTGGTGGTTTTTGATCCTGCAGAAATCAGTTATGAAAAACTGCTTCAGGTCTTTTTTGAATCGCACGACCCGACGCAGGGCATGCGCCAGGGCAACGACGTCGGTACGCAGTACCGCTCCGCGATTTACACCTTAGACGATGCGCAAGCCGCAACCGCAAAGCACATCATGGCGCGCTTTCAGAACGAACTCGATGCCGCGGGCTTGGGACGAATCACCACTGAGCTCGCACCGGCGGGCGAATTCTTCTACGCCGAGGAATACCATCAGCAGTATCTGGCGAAAAATCCCGGGGGCTACTGCGGCCTGGGCGGAACGGGCGTCAAATGTCCCGGCGCCGCTCTCGACGCACAAACCGCGAGCGCGGCTTAAGACTTAAATCAGTCGCCGCTTGGCGGCTTGATCGGCATCGGAAACGGCGAGACGTTTCCCGTCTTGGCGTCCCCGGCGGGCATGATCTTCGCCTGGCCTTCTTTTTCGACCTCGTCGATACGCACAATCGCGTGCAGGGGAATGTAGGTGCGCTTGACGCCGGCGAACTCGCTTTTGAGTTTCTCATCGGAGGGATCGACAACCACTTTTGAGCGCTCACCGAACATGATGTCCGCCACCTCCACAAAGGCGTACATGGCGCCTTGTGACACCTCATGAGCATACACCTCATAGATGTTCCCTTGATTGTGGAAGATCACGCGGAAAATGCTTTTGGATGCCATAACACTTTTTTAAGGCGACTTTGAGGGCGACTGATTATAGCAACCTCACTCGATCCATGATGTGTTCCTGCCTCGGACTCATGACAAAGAACATAGACTACGTCCATGCTTGGTTTGTGAGTATATTGACGCAACGAGCGATGTCGTTTCGGGAGATTTGCGATTACCTCTTTCCTTAAAGTCACCGGTTTCTTGGCGGCAATCAGCTTGCTGTCCGTAGGCCTCGCTTCAGCGAGTGGGTTACCGACTCGCGTCGAGCAGGTTTTGCGCTCGGGCGCACTTTCGCCGGACAACTTAAGCGTGGTGATGCGTCGCGTGGGCTCCGAAAAAAGCGAGATTCATCACAACGCGAGTGTTCCCCGAAACCCGGCCTCGGCCATGAAGGTGGTCACCACCGCGGCGGCCCTGCAGCTGCTGGGGCCGCAGTTTCAGTGGCGCACGGATGCGCTCACTAATGGCCGGGTTGTCGGCAATACGCTCGAAGGTGATCTCGTCCTGCGCGGCGGGGGGGACCCCTGGCTGGTGATCGAGCGCTTCTGGCTGCTGGCCAAAAAATTACGCGATGCCGGGATCGCACACATTCGAGGCGATGTGGTCATTGACGATACGCTGTTTAACCGCGGCGCGATCGAGACGCCCGCCATTGATGGCAAAGCCACGCGCACCTACAACACCTCTCCCAACGCGCTGCTCGTTAATTTTGGCGCTACGGTCATCACCGTAGACGCCGAGCCGCAAGGCGCCCGCATCTCTTTGGATCCGCCGACCACGACGCTGAAGATCAAAAACGCAGTCACACTCAATAATGATGACTGCACGACCAAAGGCCGTCGCATCACCCTGAATCTTCAGCGTGGCAAAAAGGATTCCACGTTGACGGTTGGCGGTTTCTTTCCACGCGGATGTGGTGCAAGCTCGTACAGCCGCACCCTGTTACCGCACGGACCGTATGTGTACGGTGTCTTCGCGGGACTTTGGCAGCAGCTGGGCGGCACCCTAGCCGGTGACTGGCGCTACGGCCCTACCCTTTCCAATGCAAGAACGCTTGCAGCACTCGAGTCGACCACGCTGACGGAGGTCATTCGCTACATCAATAAGTTCAGCAATAACGTGATGGCAAGAAACCTGCTGCTCAGCATTGCCAGCGAGGCCGGCGCAGTCCCCGCAACGCCGGCGCAAGCCGAGCGCCTCATCAAGACCTGGCTCAGCGAAAACGGTATCGCAATGCCGCAGCTCCACATCGACAATGGCGCGGGGCTTTCACGAGAGGCCCGCTTGACCGCCGAGGGATTGGCAGACCTGCTCGAATCCGCGGTCGCGATGCCTTACTGGCCGGAGTTTCTTGGCTCGCTGCCCATTGCGACAGTAGACGGCTCGTTAAGAAAACGCTTTCACAACATTACCGAGCCCGGGCGTCTTCGGCTGAAGACCGGATTATTGAAAAACGTGCGTGCGCTCGCCGGCTATGCGATCGACCGATCAGGGGATATCTGGGTGGTTGTGATCCTGCATAACGATCCGCGCGCCTCGCAGGCCATCGGTATCGAGATTCAGCATCAACTGCTTGAGAGTATTTTTAAGGGACAGCCCAAAAACGGTTAAGCCAACAAACGCTGGTCGCTCAAGAACTCGCTTACCGCCGTTGCCACCGGCTGTGGCGTATCCATATGCACATGGTGAGCCCCTTCAAACCACTGCACCGAAGCCAAAGGGATGCAGGCGAGTCGAGGCTTAAGATGCTCACGCTCAGCCGGCAGGCCGTTGCTCGCGAGCAGGATAGCGGTGGGCACCGTAATCGCTTTGAGGTACTCAAGTACCTGCGCCTCTGAAAAATACAGCGGCGAGGGTAATTTCAATCGCGGATCGCTTCGCCACTGGTAACCTCCGTCAAGCGATACCACGTTGCGCGTGATCAAAAGCCGTGCGGCGGACTCGCTCATATCGCCCACGTCTGCCCGCAGCTTAATCAACGCCTCAAGATCAGCGATTGGCCGTGGCGCTTTACTGTAGGCGTTGGCGTGCGCGAGCAAGGAGTCGCGCAGCCGCGTCGGGGCTTTAACTTCCGGCTCGGAAAGTGGACCGATAGCCTCCAGCAGGATTAAGGACTTGACTCGGTCGGGTACCGTGGCTGCGATCAAGCCCGCAATCGCACCACCCAACGAATGGCCCATCAGAATCGCATCATTCAACCCCAGCGCGTCCAGGGTCTCGGTGACCGCCGGCAGATAATCGAGCAGGTGATAACGAGCGCCCGCCGGGCGGTGCTGGGAGTGCCCATGCCCGGGCAGGTCAATCGCCAGGATCTGCAGGCCTTCGAGAAAAGGCGCCATCGGCGAAAAACTGGCCGCATTATCGAGCCACCCGTGAAGCGCAAGCACCGCCGGTGCCTTTGGGTCACCCCACCGCAGCCCATGAATCTCTCCTGCGCTTGGGGTAGTCACCGTAAACGTGTCGCTCATCATGGTTTCATTAATTTATTTTTTTGTGGTCACAAGGCCGGTCAAAGTGCTCTGAGCCTGCCCGATGCTGTAAAAAAATCCTTAAAAACAATGCAAAAAAAGAGCCGGACGTGACTAGAATGCGCGGGTCTTTTAAACTCCAAGTCTGATCAAGACTGCTAACCCGTCTTGATTCGACGTAGAGCCTGTAACTCTTTTCCCCGTCATTAACAAATCCCAATCCTTTGAATTGGGAGCTGTGAGGTAGTCGGTATGTCCCAAGCAAGTCAAAAGAAGCAAGACAACGTGGCCCAGGCGGTTCGCCACTCATTCACGCTAACCGATAACGAAAGCGGCGAGTCATGGGAACTGCCCACCTTGCACGGTACTGTCGGCCCGAAGGTGATCGACATCCGAAAGTTGTATGCGCAAACCGGCGCCTTTACCTATGACCCAGGCTTCACCTCAACCGCCTCCTGCTCCTCCGAGATCACATACATCGACGGTGAGGCGGGGATTTTACTGCATCGCGGGTACGCGATTGCCGAGTTGGCGAAGAACACGGACTTTATGGACGTGTGCTACCTGCTGCTGCACGGTGAGCTGCCCTCGCCTGAAGAAAAAGAACATTTCGATACCGACATCACCCGCCACACCATGCTGCATGAGCAGCTGGTGCGGTTTTACAGCGGCTTTATGCGAAGCGCCCATCCGATGGCGGTCATGGTTGGTGTGGTCGGCGCGCTTTCGGCCTTCTATCACGACAGCACCGATATTAACGACCCGATTCAGCGAATGATTGCGGCGCATCGACTGATTGCCAAGATGCCCACCATCGGCGCTTACGCCTATAAGTACTCCCTTGGCCAGCCGTTCATGCAGCCGCTGAACAATCTCACCTACTCGGAGAACCTTCTGCGACTGATGTTTGCGGTGCCTACAGAGGACTTCGACGTCAATCCGGTTCTCGCGCGCGCGATCGACCGGATCCTGATCCTGCATGCCGATCATGAGCAGAACGCATCGACATCAACGGTACGCCTCGCCGGCTCCTCAGACGCTAACCCGTTTGCCTGCGTAGCGGCTGGAATCGCCTCGCTTTGGGGTCCGGCACACGGCGGTGCCAACGAGGCGGTCCTGAATATGCTGAATGAAATCGGCACCAAAGACCGGATCCAGAAGTACGTCAAAAAGGCGCAGGATCCGGAGGATCGCTTCCGCCTGATGGGCTTTGGGCATCGTGTGTACAAAAACTACGATCCTCGAGCGACCGTCATGCGCGAGACGTGCCATGAGGTACTCAACGAGTTGGGTATTAACGACCCCATGCTTGAGCTTGCTATGGAGCTTGAACGCATTGCGCTTGAGGATTCTTACTTTGTTGATAAAAAGCTCTACCCGAATGTGGACTTCTACTCTGGAATCATCTTGCGGGCTTTGGGCTTTCCGACCAACATGTTCACCGTGCTCTTTGCTATCGGCCGAACGGTAGGCTGGATCTCACACTGGAAAGAAATGATGGAGTCCTCCGAGAGTCGGATCGGTCGCCCACGACAGCTCTATGTCGGCAAGGAGCAGCGCCCCTTCACGGAAGTGACCGCTCGCGAGCACACCGAAAAACGATCCGGCTGGGCTTGGCTGTGGGGCGGCAACCGACGCACTGACGACGATTAAGGTCGTCAATCATTTGCAATGTGCGGCCTGGGCCATTGAAGTGCGAGGTTTATAAAGGCGCCCGCAAGGAGAATACGTATCTCTTTGTGGCGGATGCCAAGTCCCTTGAGACCCTGCCGCCGCTCATCCTCAAACAGATGGGTGAGCTCGAATTTGTCCTGTCGGTTGATCTTTCGACCCGCAAGACTCTTGCCGTTGCGGAGCCGGCTGCCGTTATTGAGTGCATTGAGCGTCAGGGCTTTTACCTGCAGCTGCCCCCGGGCAAAGAGTCAAGCGCGTGCTGACCAAAATACTGTTCACGCTTGCGGTCATCATTGTGGTCGCGATTATCTTTCGGGTGAAGACCACCAAAGGCCAGCCCGTTACTGAGGCGGTCATCGCTCGGAGCGGCGTGTCCGCCGCTGTTGTCGCTTACACGCTTTTAGGGCTTGTGCTCGCGATATCAGCACTCGTTTTTGTTCTGCATTGGCAGGATCAGCGTGAGATCATCAGCATTCAGGTTACCGGTGGTCAGGGCGAGACGACCCGCTATCAGGCCTACAAAAAAGATATCGATGGTCGGCGCTTCACCACCATTGAAGGTCGCGCCGTTGACCTTGCCGCCAGTGACCGCATCGAGATCTTAGGTTCGCAAGACTAGGCTTTTGTTAATCCTGCGATGCGTCCGTCAGTCGCTCGGACGACCATCGGAAATCATGAAGGTTTGCGCCAAGATCAACATCCAGTCGTAGCGCCACGAGACGCCGCGCAAGCGCGATGTCATCCGCGCCGTCTCTTATCTTTTCTCCCAGCTTCCCCGAAATATCCTTGGCGTGCTGCATGAGGGTATCAATATCTTTGTACTCTTTGATCAGTCGCGCTGCCGTTTTTTGACCTACAGACCGAATGCCCGGAATACCAAGACCCGGATCTCCCGCAAGACTCATAAGGTCAATCAACTGACGCGGGCCTACCCCAAAACGATCATTAATCCATGCGGTATCTCGCTTGACGTCATTAAAGTGATCAAAGAGTGAGATTCTTTCGCCGACGATCTGGCAAAAACTCTTGTCCGTGGAAAGAATGACCACAGCCACACCGGCGTCGCGGGCACGTGCGGCGATGGATGCGATAACGTCATCGGCTTCAAAGCCCGGCTCGCTCAAGGTTTTGATGCCGAGCTCAGCAAGACAGTCTTGAATAGCGGGCAGGCTCTGAGCCAAATCGGCGGGCATGGGCGGCCGATCTTTCTTGTAGTTCGGAAATTCTTTCGCTCGCCAGCTTTCGCCGGAATCCTCCATGACGAGGATGACATGCGTGGGTCGATGCCTTCGCAGCGCCCGTCGGGCGGATGCCACGCAGGCATTAATCACTGCCTCATGATGATCCAACGCATCCGCCGGAACACCGGCATGCACGCGCCGAATGAGGTTGAGTCCATCTATTAGCAGTAAGGCCATCAGCGTCCTCCCCCTAGGGGTTGGACGACCCAGTATACGACTGCCCGAAAAGTCTATCTACAGGATGTAGCGAGAGAGGTCTTCGTCCTCTGCAAGATTGCTGAGATGGGCGTCAACATAAGCCCGATCCACGAGAACAGACTGACCCGAGCGATCAGCCGCCTCGAAGGAGATGCTCTCAAGCAATCGCTCCATTACCGTGTGCAGACGACGCGCGCCGATATTTTCGGTACGCTCATTGACCTGCCAGGCCACCTCTGCGATGCGGTCGATCCCATCCGCTGAAAATTCAAGCGATACATCCTCGGTTTTCATGAGACCGGCGTACTGCTCGGTGAGCGAGGCATCAGGCTCCGTCAAAATTCGTACGAACTCCTCCGTACCAAGCGCATCAAGCTCTACCCGGATAGGTAAGCGCCCCTGAAGCTCAGGAATCAGATCCGAGGGTTTGGTCAGCTGAAAGGCGCCCGAGGCAATGAACAAAATATGATCGGTCTTAACCATGCCGCTTCGCGTGGTCACGGTTGAGCCCTCAATTAAAGGCAGCAAATCGCGCTGCACCCCTTCACGCGACACATCGGCACCATGACGCTCGCTGTTTCCAACAATCTTGTCGATCTCGTCAATGAATACAATACCGTCCTGCTCCACCCGCGTGAGTGCTTCCTGCTTGAGCTCATCATCATTGACCATGGACGCGGCTTCTTCGTCGGTCAGCAGGCGCATCGCTTCGCGGACGCTCACTTTTCGGGTGACTTTTTTCTGCCCGCCTAAGTTCTGAAACATACCCTGCAGCTGGTCAGTCATCTGTTCCATCCCCGGCGGGCCCATGATCTCAATACCCACCGTGGGTGCTGCGATCTCGATCTCGACCTCTTTATCGTCGATCTTGCCTTCGCGCAGGAGCTTACGCAGGCGCTGGCGGCCGGCGCCTTCCTCCCGATCACTATCATCACTGCTCGACGTGCCGCGCGCCGGCGGCAGTAGCAGATCCAACACGCGCTCTTCGGCCGCGTCTTCCGCCCGGCTTTTGACGCGCGTGAAGGCTTCCTCGCGCGTCATCTTGATTGCCATATCCATGAGATCGCGGATGATGGAATCGACCTCTCTTCCCACATACCCAACCTCGGTGAACTTGGTGGCTTCGACCTTGATAAACGGCGCTTTCGCAAGACGCGCCAGGCGCCTGGCAATCTCTGTTTTTCCAACGCCCGTGGGACCAATCATCAGAATGTTCTTTGGCGTTATCTCATTGCGCAAGAACTCATCGGGTACCTGCTGGCGACGCCAGCGGTTGCGTAAGGCGATCGCCACTGCGCGCTTTGCGCTCGCCTGGCCAATGATGTGCTTGTCGAGCTCTTCGACAATCTCGCGGGGGGTCATCTCAGACATAAAAAATACTTACATGGGTGTGAGGCGCTATCAGACGCAGCAGACCGTGAGTCCGCTTCTTGTCATCACGCGTCAGGGATTTCCAGCTCTTCAATCGTGAGCGAATGATTGGTATAGATACAGATATCGGCCGCGATCCCGAGTGATTTCTCGACAATCGCCCGGGCGTCAAGATCCGTCTCCGACACCAGCGCACGAGCTGCTGCTTTGGCATACGCACCGCCAGAGCCAATCGCCATGATGCCCTCTTCCGGCTCAATGACGTCGCCCGTGCCGGACAAAATGAGAGACGCCGATGCGTCAGCCACCGCCAGCAGCGCCTCCAGTCGACGCAGCATTCGGTCTGTTCGCCAATCCTTGGACAATTCGACCGCTGCTCGTGTGAGGTTGCCCTGATGCTTTTGCAGTTTGGCTTCAAACCGCTCAAAAAGCGTAAACGCATCGGCGGTGCCGCCGGCGAATCCGGCAATCACCTGGTCGTCATAAAGCCGACGGACTTTCCGGGCGTTACCCTTCATGCGGGTATCGCCAAGCGTAACCTGCCCGTCGCCACCGATCACGACGCGATTATTCCGACGTACGGAGAGGATGGTCGTTCCGTGCATAGCTGCTTCGCTCATTTTATTTCCCTGGCTAAAAGGAATGTCGGGTCGATCGGCCTGTTTTCAAGGCCGGTCACTCTGGGCTCATTCCACCAGCGTCAGCTTTGGCTTTCCACGGGCGGGTGGTGTGGAGGCCGATGTCTCGTCGGCGGTTTCATCGTCTTCACCCAGCTCCGGAAACGACATCCCCTGACGGGTCTCTCGATCAAACACGGCGAGCACGGCATCGACCGGTACGACCACCGATCGGGACACACCACGAAAGCGTGCCGAGAAAGAGATGAATTCATTGCCCATCTCAAGATGCGAGACCGCCTGGGGACTCACATTCAACACAATCTGCCCGTCCTCAATAAACTCATTGGGTACTTCGACACCGGAAACGCTGGCATTGACCACCAGTTGGGGCGTGAGATTGTTATCGATAGCCCACTCGCGAATGGCCCGAATCAAATACGGCCGATGCGAACTCAGCTCAAACTCCGGATCGCTCATCGTCGCACGTGCGTCAGCTGGCGCCGATGTCGCGTTCTGCAGGACTTAAGCTATCTTTGAATCCGGGCTTCGCGAACATGCGTTTGCCGTAATCAAGCATCTTAGAACCCTGACGCGGTATGGTGATGCCGAGCATAGGCAAGCGCCACAACAGCACTGCAAAGTACGTATCAACCAGACTGAACTCATCACCCAAGGCAAACTTACTCTGGGCGAAATGTCCGGATAGCGCGACCAAACCGTCGCTGACGCTCTTGCTCAATTTTTTGTCGGGCTTACTACCGCTTATGATGCAAAGTTGCACCGGATCCAACCAGTCGCGGCGTAGCCGAGCCAACATGACCCGAGCTTTTGCGCGGGAGGTGGGATCACTCGGCATCAACGGCGGATGCGGGAAGCGCTCATCTAAATACTCGCTCACGACGATGCCGTCGTAGAGCACAAGATCACGATCCGCAAGTGTCGGTGTTTCACCATAGGGATTAAGTTCGGCGACAAAGTCCTCAATCTGCTTGTCCGTGGTGTAGACCACGTCGCATTCGATATCCTTCTCTTTCAGTACAAAACGACATGCATGACTGAAAAGGCAGAGAGATCCTGAGTAAAGTTTCATAGCGGACTATCCGTTTAAGCGCATATTCTGAAGATACAAAAAAGTGAGCCGATGTGCCAGTTGTTGGCGCATCGGCTCCTTTCCTACCATGACTCTTGGACGCTAGTGAACGTCGCGCCAATACTCCTTCTTGAGTGCATAGGCCAGCCCGATGAACACCAACATGAAGAGCATCACCCAGAATCCGATCTTGTAGCGCACCATCTTGGCAGGCTCTGCAAGGTAGACCATAAAGTTCGTGAGATCGCGCATCGCGTCATCGTACTGACGATCATCCATGGTGCCGGGAGTTAACTGCTCATAGCCCGCTAGCTGCTTAGTACCAGTACCCCCCGTCTCGAACTGCGCCGTGCGCATACCTTGCCATTCGTAAAGAATGTGGGGCATCGCTACATTCGGATAGAGCGTATTGTTCCAGCCCGTGGTAGTGCTCTCGTCACGATAAAAGCTACGCATGTAGGTGTAGATCCAGTCTGGACCTCGCGAACGCGCCGTCAGACTGAGATCGGGCGGCTTCACACCAAACCACGCCTTGGCGTCCTCAGCAGACATATTGACCTTCATTAAATCGCCCGGTTTGGTCGAAGCGAACATCAGGTTTTCGCGAAGCGTGGCGTCATCGATCTCAAGATCACGAGCCATCCGGTCATAGCGCATAAATGATGCCTCGTGACAGGAGAGGCAGTAATTCACGAAGGTATGCGCACCCTTACGAAGCGACACCTTATCGGAAAGATTGATATACGCCGAATCGAGATTTTCGTTGCCGCCGCCGGCGGACATCGCCGTCGGCGAGATGAGAATCGCGATGAGCGGAAGCAGTTTAATGGTGGATATCCTCATAGCGGCTACCCCACTCGATCCGGCTCAGGCTTGGTGCGATCGAGCTTCGTGTAGATCGGCATCAAGAAGAAGAATGCGAAATAAAGCACCAGTCCAATCTGGGCCCAGATCACGTTCTTGAAGAAGAACAAATCAATATGATCCGGGTTCTTGGTACCCAGGAAGCCCAACATCACAAAGGTGACTACAAATATCGTCAGCGCGGTTTTGAACATCCAGCCGCGGTAACGAATAGAGCGCACCTTGGCTCGGTCCAGCCACGGCAGGAAGAAGAACATCACGATGGCCGCACCCATAGCAATCACACCCCACACCTTGGCGCCGCCCGGGAGCCACTCAAACGTCACGGCTCGGAGAATCGAGTAGTACGGCGTGAGATACCAAAGCGGCACGATATCTGGCGGCGTTTGCAGGATATCTGCCGGTGCGAAGTTGTCTTTTTCGAGGAACCAACCGCCGAGCTCCGGGACAAAGAACACGATCGCCAGGAAAATCGTCATAAAGACCGCGATGCCAAAAGTGTCTTTGACGGTGTAATAAGGATGAAACGGAATGCCATCCACGGGATTTCCATCTTTATCCTTGTTCTTTTTTATCTCGACACCGTCAGGGTTGTTTGACCCGACCTTATGCAGCGCGACGATGTGCAGATATACAAGCAGCGACAGCAGCAGCGGCAGCAGGATCACATGAAAGGCGAAGAAGCGGTTCAGGGTGGCATCGGAGACCACAAAGTCACCGCGGATCCATTCCGCGAGTGGCTCGCCAATCACCGGCAGCGCACCGAAGAGCGAGATGATTACCTGAGCGCCCCAGTAGGACATGTTGCCCCAAGGCAGCAGATAGCCAAAGAAGGCCTCGGCCATCAGCGCCACATAAATCACCATGCCGAGAATCCAGATCAGCTCCCGCGGATTGCGATATGAGCCATACATCAAGCCTCGGAACATGTGCATGTACACGACGACAAAAAACATGGATGCGCCGACACCGTGCAGATATCGCACAAACCATCCGGCGGGCACATCGCGCATGATGTATTCGACAGAGGCAAACGCCAGCGTCGAATCAGGCTTGTAATGCATCGTCAGAATGATGCCGGTGACAATCTGCAGCACCAGCACGACGACGGCAAGACCACCAAAGTAATACCAGAAGTTAAAGTTTTTCGGGGCGTAATACTGCGCGAGATGCTCGTTCCAGACTTTCGTGAGCGGAAAGCGATCGTCGATCCAGTTAATCAAACTCATGCCGCACTCCCTTCGTCAACGCCGATCAAAATGCGGTTGTCGGCCACGTAACTGTGCGGTGGCACCACCAGGTTAGTGGGCGCCGGCACGTTTTTGAAGACGCGGCCAGAAAGATCAAACTTGGAGCCATGACATGGGCAGAAGAACCCCCCCACCCAATCGTCGCCAAGCCCAGACGGCGCTCCGGTTTCAAAGTTTTTTGTTGGGGCGCATCCCAGATGGGTACACACGCCCAGCACCACAAGAACGTCAGGCCGAATCGAGCGCGTGGCATTTTGTGCGTACACGGGTTGCTGTTCTGCCACCGCAGAATCCGGGTCAGATAACTCACTGACCACTTTCTCAAGGTCAGCCAGCATCGCCTTGTCTCGGCGCAAAATCCAAACGGGCTTACCGCGCCATTCCACGACTTTCATCTGCCCTGGAGCGAGGTCTTCGATATCAACCTCGACGGGGGCGCCCGCGGCGAGAGCGCGGGCACTGGGTTTCATACTTGCCACCAGCGGCACGGCCAGGGCGGTAGCCCCCGCAAGCCCGACTCCGGTGGTAACAGTGGTCAACAGGCGACGCCTGCCGTCGTTCACGTCATTGCTCATGACATCCTCTGCGTAGGTCTGCAAAAAGTGCGAGGGACGCGAGGCCGCGTCCCAAGAAACAACATCGAGTATAACAAAACAGTATGTTTTTAAGCCATAAAAAGCCTAATTTTCGGGGGTTAACGAGCGCTCCAGTGCCCGAATCCGAGACGGATAAAAAAAAGAATCTGTGAGCACAACATCGTACGCGCGGTTTAATGCCGCCCTGGCTTTTTCCGCAAGCTCGGGGTCTTCAAGCTCGGCGGCCAGCGCCAAACTCAGAGAGATCAGCACCGCATCCGGCGCCGGCAAGGTTTCATCGCGCAGGGTCTCCTCAAGCTCAGCCCCCTTGAGCAGCGACCGGGTTTCGCGGCGCCATCCGTTTGCCTCATAAAAATCACGCCAAGCCGCATTTGCTATTGCCCGAGCCACCTCAAGCTCGACTCGGGACCGCCGCCATCGGCCATACTCAGCCAACGCCTCGGCCACATAAGCGTAATCGGACAGAGACACCGTGCCGATTGCGCGACCCTGCTCAAGGGCGCGATTCAGCTGATCGCCCTGCCACAGAGTATTGATGAGGTAGTCTCTGATGCCGCGCGCCGCTTTTTCGTAAGCGAGGTTTTGCGACTGCCTTGCGCCTTCGATAAAAGCCTTCAACGCGAGCGCATTCCAGCCTGCCAGACGTTTGCTATCCACCGGCAGGATGCGCTCGTCTCTTAAGGCTTTCAGTTTTTCCATTGCAGCCATGACAAGATCAATCGTCTGCCCAATATCCAGTTTGAGCGTCGCGGCGACGACTTCGACCGGCGCCTGATTTACGAGCAAATGCCCGAACTCAAAAGCAGGCGATGCCGGCAACGACCAAATAAGCCGGATCGCCTGCCACTCTTCTGGGGTGAGCGTATTCAGGAGCGTTTCGTTGTCATACAGATAAAACGCTCCTTCTCGCTGTTGATCGTCAACCGCAGATAACGACGCCACAAAACCCTGATCATCACTGGCCATACGGGCCAGCATGAAATCCAGCGTAGCGAAACCTATCGCCCGATAGTCCTCGCGGCCGAGCACGTCGGCGGCCTTCAAGTACAAAAGCGCAAGCTGGGCGTTGTCGTAGAGCATCTTCTCAAAATGCGGCACGCTCCAGCTGGGGTCGGTGGTGTATCGAAAAAAACCGCCTTCCACATGATCATGAAGACCCCGCCGACCCATCGCATCAAGCGTGGTCTCAAGAACCTCACGCACCTCGGCACTCGGTCGGGCGGCATAGCGCTCCAGCAGATAAGCAAGCTGCGGCGCATACGGAAAACGCGATTGGTTGCCAAAGCCGCCTTCCATCGTATCGGCGACAGAAAGCGCCGTTTGTTCAAAGGCATTGCCGAGTGTGGCTATCTGCGTTGCCTCAAATACGGTTGATTCATCCGCAAACCCGTTCGGCCCAGTCTGGCGGGCAATCTCGCTGATGCGCGCCGAATCCTGCTGCCACATCCCCTGCAGTTTGCTCACCACCTGCGCAAACGAATCAGGCGGAACATAAAGCACGGCATAAAGCGGATAGCCCTCGGGCGTTAAAAAGACATTCAGCGGCCAGCCACCACGGCCCTGCGTACGCTGCACAAAGGCCATCAGCGCATCATCAAGCGCCGGCTGCAGCTCCCGATCAACCTTTACCGGGATGAAGTCTTGGTTGAGCTGTGAGGCAATGCGTGCATCGTTATAACTCTCGCGCTGCATCACATGACACCAATGGCACGAGAAATACCCCACCGACACATATACGAGCTTGTTTTCGGCGCGCGCTTTTTCA
>Ga0181574_10001119_pt1 | contig 25043 bp, 23 predicted proteins | sample 101ome_24_FD_145600 | JGI IMG/M metagenome (GOLD analysis project Ga0181574, IMG submission 145600) | Coastal salt marsh microbial communities from the Groves Creek Marsh, Skidaway Island, Georgia - 101410AT metaG (spades assembly) | ecosystem: Environmental > Aquatic > Marine > Intertidal zone... | reverse complement strand
GTCACGGAGTGCCACCAAAAAAATTCCACCATAAGTCTAAGAAGTCATCTGAGGTGCTTCTAAATCTGACCCATATCAATCAGTTAAGTCTCTCGCTCGGGTTTGGCATAGCCCGTGCATAGTGTAAATACGTTCACGATAAGACCAATAAAAAAAGAACAGAGCAGCGATAACAATAAAAACAGCGCTGGATGAGATTACGGTTCACTGTGAGAACTGAATTTTAAGGAGGTAGGATTGCTTCCTGGGGCCCATAATGACAATAAAGCGAGAGCTAAGGCCTTGGTTGTAGGAATTGCAACTTGAAATTGAGATTGCACACTGAAAGGTGATTTTAGAATACGTACGAACAATAACAATAATAACGGGCGTACATTAATCAGAAGGGGCGAAAGCCCCTTTTTTATTGTCTGGCTCTGGTATCATCTCCGCTTCGAGTAGTTGGAGTCTTCGGTTGTTTTCGTTGTTTAAAAAGAAAAGCCCTCAGCGAATGGACGTCTTCAAAGACGTCATCTCACAGGAATTCCACGGCATCCATCACCGAGACTTATCGTCTGGTAGTCTACGGGTGATTGAAATTCTCCAGCAAGCCGGATACGAGGCTTACTTGGTCGGCGGAGGAATTCGTGACCTACTTCTGGGAAAACACCCCAAAGACTTCGATGTGGCCACTAGCGCCAAACCGGCTGAAATCCAGAAACTCTTCCGAAAATCACGAATCATCGGCAGACGATTCCAAATCGTCCACGTTCGGATGGGCGCGGAAATCATTGAAGTCACCACCTTCCGCGGATCTGCAGAAAATAGCAAACTCCAACAAGCGAACGCATCAGGCATGCTGGTCCGGGATAACGTCTTTGGAACCGTTGAAGATGACGCTGTCCGCCGCGACTTCACGATGAACGCACTGTATTACAACCCGGCGAATCACGAAGTCCTCGATTTCGTCGGCGGTTACGATGACCTCGAAGACGGAGTGATTCGAATCATCGGGGATGCCGAAACGCGGTATCGAGAAGACCCCGTTCGGATGCTTCGCGCCGTTCGATTTATCGGCAAACTCGGCCTTGAGCTCGAGGAAGCCACCGCGGAACCCATTCAACGACTGAGCCCGCTTCTTCGAGATGTTTCCCCCTCGAGACTCTTCGATGAAATCCTCAAGCTACTTCAAGCCGGTCATGGCTACGCGACTTTCCCGCACCTTCGGATTCACGATTTGCTGCGACCTCTATTTCCGCAGACACATGAGTTGCTCGAAGAAGGCGACGATATCCATTATGAAGAGCTCATTCATCTCGCACTACGCAACACCGACACGCGCCTCAATGAAGGCAAGTCGGTCACTCCAGCCTTTCTTTATGCCGCCATGCACTGGCCACAAGTGCATCGTCGTTGGGATGAATTGGAAGCGGAAGGACATGGACGAAGTCAAGCATTGGCCATCGCCTGCTCAGAAACCTTAGATTTCAATCAACAGTTTATCGCCATCCCGAAACGTTTCAGCATCACCATTCGAGAAATCTGGGAACTCCAAGCCAAGCTTGAAAAGCGCCACGGACGTCGGCCGGACTCGACACTTGAGCACCCCAGATTTCGGGCAGGTTATGATTTCCTGCTCTTAAGAGAACGCTCCGGTGAAATCCCAGGCGGACTCGGGGAATGGTGGACCCAATATCAAATCGCTGACGATGCCCAGCGGCGCGATTTGATTGCCTCGGTCAAAGAGGACACCGATGAACCACCGAAACGTCGACCACGCAGAAAATATCAGCGACGTGACTAACACCATCTTCCTTGCACTTGGTTCTAATCTGGATGATCCCATCCACCAAATTGAGCAAGCGATTGGGGCACTCTCAGTGTTTGTCCATTCCATCAAACGCGCTCACCTGTATCGCTCCAAGCCTCTCGGGCCTCAAGATCAACCCGATTTCGTCAACACCGTCATTCAAGGCGAGACAGGACTCGCGCCCGCTGACCTTCTGAATCGGACTCAACAGATCGAAGCAAGCCAAGGACGGATGAAAACCATGCATTGGGGACCACGTACCATTGATATTGATATTCTGTATTTCGCGAACCTCAGAGTCACGACTCCGACGTTAACCATTCCGCATCAAGAAATTTTCAATCGCTCTTTTGTCGTGATCCCGCTACTGGACTTGTTACCCAACGAAATGACGCCAACAGGTGACCGAATCGTACGAAACCGATACGATGCTTCGACACTGGTTCGAATTGATACATAGGAAGTACTGACAGTGGCAAAAATCACTCTGAACACGCTGAAAAAGCACCGAATGGACGCGACTCGATTCAGCATGGTGACCGCCTACGATGCCTGCTTTGCCTCAGTTGCCTCAAATTCCGGCATCGACTCTATTTTAGTCGGTGATTCCTTGGGAATGGTTCTCCAAGGACACGCGAGCACTCTCCCTGTCACTGTGTCTGATATCGCTTATCACACCGCATGTGTCGCTGCTGCTTCTCCCGATTGCCTGATTGTGAGCGACATCCCATTCATGGCCTCTGCAACAACCCAAGATGCTGTAGAGACTGCGCGAGCACTCATGCAAGCTGGCGCTCATGTGGTGAAAGTCGAAGGCGGGAGAAACCTTATTGATCTGGTCAAACTCTACCGAGATCAAGGCGTTCCGACCTGCTGCCACCTGGGTTTGACACCTCAATTTGTTAATCAGTTCGGAGGCTATCGTGTCCAAGGGCGAACAGACGAAGCAGCCAAACGTTTGATCGATGCAGCCGCAAGCCTAGACCAAGCCGGCGCCGACCTACTGCTTCTCGAATGTGTTCCAAACCATGTCACAGAAGCGATCATGGAAGCCACATCGGTCCCTGTGATCGGCATTGGTGCAGGGCCCTCGACTACAGGGCAAGTGCTTGTCATGCATGACCTCCTTGGCATCACACCAGGCAATCCCGCTCGATTCGTGAAAAATTTTATGCAGGATGCACACTCGATCCAACAAGCATTCGAAGCTTTTGATCGCGCGGTCAAAGAGGGGGTATTCCCAGCACCGGAGCATTGCTTTGAGCAGTAATCGCCGACCACAGATCTACAATACCGTCGATGACCTCCGACAATTCTTAAATCAAGGTCGCCAACAGGGCCATACCATTGCCTTTGTTCCAACCATGGGAAGCCTCCATCGAGGCCATCTGGATCTGGTGCAAAAAGCGTCTGAATTGGCTGACATCGTGGTGGTTAGTATTTTCGTCAATCCGATGCAATTTGGCCCCCATGAAGATTTTGATGCTTACCCAAGGACCTTAGATTCCGATTGCGACGCGTTATCTGACTACAGATGTGATGCCGTCTTTGCGCCTACTGTACGAGAAATTTATCCTAAAGGTGTCAATACCGAGATCGACGTTCCAGGTCTTTCCACGATCCTCTGCGGTCATCATCGCCCAGGCCACTTCAAGGGTGTCGCCACGGTCGTCACCAAACTGCTCAATATTGTGCAACCTGAATTCGCTGTTTTTGGCAACAAGGATTACCAGCAGTTACAAGTGATCCGAACGTTAGTAACGGATTTATTGATGCCGGTCGAAATCATTGGTGCAGATACCACCCGAGAACCGAGTGGCTTAGCGATGAGTAGTCGAAACGCCTACCTCTCCGCGACAGAGCGAGACACAGCATCACGACTGTATGCATCACTTCAAGCGATCGGCGAAGCACTGAAAAACGATCACCAAGTCACGACTACACTCAGAGAACAAAGAGAACGGTTGGCTGCGGCTGGGTTTGTCATTGATTACCTCGAGATCCGTGATGCCAAAGATTTATCTCAATCATATGTGGAATCGGAGACGGCGGTGGTTTTGGTCGCAGCTAGGCTCGGACAAGCACGATTAATCGATAACTTGGTCGTCTCTCTGGCATCCAAATAACAAAAGGCCCCGTCAAGCGGGGCCCTTTGGTCCAAACCAAGACAACCGTCTAGTGACGGCGACCCCGGAATTAGATGTCTTTCATCGTCAGTTTGATCCGACCACGAGCGTCAACATCAAGCACTTTCACTTTCACGATGTCACCGACTTTCATATGGTCTTCCACATTCTCAACGCGCTCTTCGGCAATCTGACTGATATGCACCAATCCATCTTTCCCTGGAAGGATATTCACGAACGCTCCGAAGTCGACAATTCGCTCAACCTTCCCTTTATACACGCCGCCGATCTCTGCTTCTGCTGTGATCGCTTCAATCATTGAAATCGCTTTTTGTGCTTTTTCTTTGGTCTCAGCGTACACACGAACCAATCCATCGTCATCCAGATCAACAGTTGCCGCAGATGTCTCACAGATGTTGCGAATCGTCGCACCACCCTTACCGATCACTTCACGAATCTTGTCTGGATCGATCCGGAAGCTATAGGTACGAGGTGCTGTATCAGCAACTTCGTCACGCGCGCTATCGATCACCTTGTTCATCTCGCCAAGAATATGAAGACGAGCGTCTTGAGCTTGTGCTAGCGCGGCTCGCATAATTTCTTCAGTGATGCCTTGGATCTTGATATCCATCTGCAGAGCAGTCACGCCATCTGACGAACCGGCCACCTTAAAGTCCATGTCACCGAGATGATCTTCATCACCTAAGATATCTGTCAGAACCGCGTATCCATCCTCTTCTTTCACGAGACCCATTGCTATACCAGCAACAGGAGCGCGAAGCGGAACACCCGCATCCATTAATGCCAATGAGGCACCACACACGGATGCCATCGATGATGAACCGTTGGACTCAGTAATCTCACTGACAACGCGAATGGTGTATGGGAATGTTTCTTCGTCTGGAAGCATGGCGTAAACACCACGGCGCGCCAAACGGCCATGGCCGATCTCGCGACGCTTTGGACCTGACATCATGCCAGCTTCACCCACACAGTATGGAGGGAAGTTGTAATGCAGCATGAACGTGTCTTTGTCATCACCCATCAGGCCGTCAACAATTTGTGCATCACGCAGAGCACCGAGAGTTGTCACAACGATGGCTTGAGTTTCACCGCGGGTAAAGATCGCCGAGCCATGCGCACGCTTCAAAGAACCGACTTCACAATTGATCGGACGGACCGTCTTTTGATCGCGACCATCAATCCGCGGAAGACCTTGAATCACACGGCTACGCACCACGTTTTTCTCGACTTTGCTGAATAATTCACCGACTGCTTCAGCATGCTCACCCTCTTCACCGCCGAGAGTCGCAATGGCTTCAGAGCGAATGTCACCCAGAGCGTTATAACGCACCATCTTTTCTGAGATCTGGTAAGCCTCAACAATCCGTGGCTGGAACTGATCTTTGATCTGAGAGTACAAGGCTTCATCGATCGCTGGCGCTTGCCAATCCCACGCAGCTTTGCCGAATTTCTGGCCAAAGTCTCCAATCGCAGCAATCGCGACTTGGAATTCTTGATGTGCAAACATCACAGCCCCGAGCATCTGCTCTTCAGTCAGCTCATCGGCTTCCGACTCAACCATCAAAACAGCGTCAGCGGTGCCGGCCACAACCATGTCTAACCGAGAGTCTGACAACTCTTCAAATGAAGGGTTGAGCATGTATTGACCATCTTCAGAGAAGCCAACACGTGCGGCTCCGAGAGGACCGTTAAATGGAATCCCTGAAATCGCCAGAGCCGCAGATGCACCCAGCATAGCGGCTATATCAGAATCATGTGTTTTCGACGCTGACATCACCGTTAATACCACCTGGACTTCATTCATGAATCCATTGGGGAATAGAGGACGGATCGGACGATCAATCAAACGTGATGTCAGTGTTTCCTTCTCTGTCGGCCGGCCCTCGCGCTTAAAGTAACCACCTGGGATTTTGCCTGCCGCGTATGTCTTCTCTTGATAATGCACTGACAGTGGGAAGAAACTCTGGCCGGGTTTGAGGTTTTTCGACCCGACGACGGTGGCGAGGATTTGTGTCTCGCCCATTGTGATCATGACGGCACCTGATGCCTGACGCGCAACTGCGCCTGTTTCCAGTGTGACATCCTGCCCACCGAACTGAAATTGAACTACTTGCTTTTCCATTCTTTTCCTACTTCCAACATGCCGGATCTTTCCCGGCTAAAATGCGAAAACGGCCCCGTAGGGCCGTTTCCGTTTTGAACCGATTAACGGCGGAGACCAAGTTCCTTAATCAACGCTGCGTAGCGATTCAGATCTTTTGACTTCAGGTAATCGAGTAACTTACGACGCTGATTCACCATCCGGATCAGACCACGACGACTGTGATGGTCATGGATGTTCTTTTTGAAGTGACCCTGAAGGGCTTCAATATTGGCAGTCAACAGGGCAACCTGGACTTCCGGGGAGCCCGTGTCGTTTCCGCCACGGCCAAACTTCTCAACGATTTCAGCTTTCTTCTCAACTGATAAAGCCATTTTCCTACTCCTACAATGGCATGCCCGACCTTATTGGCCAAAATCCGTGACGCCGCGCATGCCAGCAGCGACCGGAGATAACATCCGTTTTGCAGCGATCACATCGTCTGAATCGACAGTCACGAGCCCGATGAAGCGCTCACCTGCAAAATAGGCGCGCATAGTACCGCACTCGCCGACCCCTTTTCCAGAAACTTTTTTCCCTTGAATCAAGGTCATGCATTCGTTTTCAGTCAAATCAAGACGTGGAAAATGGCCCAAAATAGCATCCACGGGTTTTAACAAAGTCTCGGGGTCACTCTGGGCGGCCTCACAGGCCGACTGCAAGGCTAACCAAGAGTGCGCGTGATCCAATGTAAAACCACCCGAAAGTTCGCGACGCAAAGCACTTAAATGTGCAACGGTCTGCAATTGATCCGCGATTGATTCTGCGAGACTGCGGATATAGGTCCCTTTCGAACAATGGACACGAATCTCAAGCCAACCTTCATTGGCATCGAATTGAAGAAGCTCATTGACAAAAATGTGAATGGCCCGAGGAGGACGTTCAATTTCAACACCTTGACGCGCCAGTTTATACAGCGGCTGACCCTGATGTTTCAACGCAGACACCATCGGGGGAATCTGCATTAAATCTCCTGTCAGTGACTGAAGGACGCCTCGCAGCAGTGCTTCATCGATGACAGGAATGTCTTGTTCGGCGATGACTTCGCCATCGGCATCCAACGTATTCGTTGCCGTTCCGAGCTGCACACGGGCAACATATCCTTTGTTGGCCTCAAGACCGTATTGACTGAACTTGGCAGCTTCACCAAAAACAATTGGTAACACGCCTGTCGCCATCGGATCCAGTGCGCCGGTGTGGCCAACTTTTTTGGCTTTAGTCCATCTCTTCAGGCGACTAACAACCCCGTTGGATGTGAGACCTTGCGGCTTATCCACAATAAGGATCCCGTCAAGTGCGCGACCCGTGTTGCGTTTACCCATCAGTCGTGTTGATCACTCTTCAGTGCGTGATGAATCAACTCATTGATGCGCGCACCACGCTTTAATGAATCATCATAATGAAAACGCAGATGAGGCACTTTACGGACTTTCAGTCCGCGACCTAATTCCATCCGAAGAAAAGATGCTGCTTCGTTAAGAATCGTCAAACTTTCGACAATTTTTTGATCCGAATCATCTGCCACCAACACCGTCACGTTCACGTCGGCGTATGACAAATCTTTCGACAAATCAACGAAGTTGACTGTCACCATCCCAACACGGGGATCCTTTAGCTCACGTTGGATCAGCAGAGCAAGATCTCGCTTGATCTGCTCACCCAAACGCTGTGTGCGACTAAATTCCGCCGGCATCAGATCTTTCGTGCAACCTCGCGAACATCGAAGACTTCGATTTTGTCGCCTGGCTTCACATCCGTGTAGTTCTTCACGCCAATACCACATTCGGTACCATTACGTACCTCGTTGACATCGTCTTTAAAGCGACGCAAGGACTCGAGTTCACCTTCGTAAACCACCACGTTGTCCCGCAAGACACGAATCTTCTTGTTTCGGTAAATAATTCCTTCAACCACCATACAGCCTGCAATTTGACCAAATTTTGGAGAGTTAAAGACGTCGCGAACCTCAGCGATACCGACAATTTCTTCTCGAAGCTCTGGGGCCAAGAGACCAGACATTGCCGCTTTCACATCGTCGACGATGTCATAAATGACACTGTAATAGCGCAACTCGATGCCATCACGCTCGATGACTTGACGCGCTCCAGCGTCAGCACGGACATTAAAGCCCAAAATGATTGCACCTGCTGACGACGCCAAAGTCGCATCAGACTCGGTAATCCCACCGACACCCTGAGCAATCAGGTTCACACGGACTTCCGCCGTTGCGAGCTTTTGCAAAGCAACCGACAGTGCCTCCAACGTCCCTCGAACATCAGTTTTCAACACAAGGTTCAGATTGGCGACTTCACCAGCTTCCATGTTCGCGAACATTTGATCGAGCTTCTGCGCTTGCTGGCGCTTGTGCTCTGCATCTCGCGTCCGTTCAGCACGGAATTCAGCAACCTCTCGTGCTTTCCGCTCGCTTTCGAGAACCATCAACTCATCACCAGCATCTGGTGTTCCAGAAAGACCTAGGATCTCAACAGGAATCGATGGACCGGCCTGCTTGATCTGCTGGCCATTCTCGTTCACTAACGCGCGCACTTTACCAACTTGTTCGCCGGCAAGAATGGCGTCACCCACTTTCAGAAGACCGTTTTGAACAAGAACCGTGGCTACAGGACCGCGTCCACGATCCAAGCGTGACTCAACAACGGTACCGCGCGCAGGCCCTTCATGAACTGCAGTGAGCTCAAGTAATTCCGATTGCAACAACACAGCTTCCAACAGCTGATCGATTCCTTCACCGGTATGCGCACTGACCGGGATGAACTGCACATCTCCACCCCAATCTTCAGGAATGACCTCGCGGCCAGCCAATTCAGTTTTGACCCGATCTGGGTCAGCGTCTTCTTTGTCGATTTTGTTCACGGCAACCACGATCGGAACACCTGCAGCGCGCGCATGTTGCACCGCTTCTTCCGTTTGCGGCATCACACCGTCATCCGCGGCCACAACCAGAATGACCACATCAGTCACCTGAGCACCTCGAGCACGCATGCTGGTAAAAGCAGCGTGGCCTGGCGTATCAATGAACGTGATCATGCCGTTGTCTGTATCGACGTGGTATGCACCAATGTGCTGCGTAATCCCGCCAGCTTCACCGGCTGCAACACGCGACTTACGGATACGATCCAATAATGATGTTTTACCATGGTCAACGTGACCCATCACTGTCACCACAGGGGCGCGCGGCGTTCGCTCACCCTTTAGCTCCTGGTAGTCATCCAGGACCGATTGCTCCAGTGCATCTTCGGCAACCACTTCAATCTTGTGTCCCATTTCTTCGACAACAAGCACAGCGGTATCTTCGTCTAGGACTTGGTTGATGGTGGCCATGACACCCATCTTCATTAAGATCTTGATCAATTCACCGGACTTCACTGCCATCTGACTGGCCAACTCCGCGACTGTCACAGGACCTGAGATTTTCACCTCACGAATCATGGGTGCTGCTGGTTTCTCAAATTTATGCGATGACAACTCTTCGGCCGCCTTACCTGGCTTCCGCTTCCCGCGCATTTTCGGACCACGCCCATCTTCAGTGGGTACTAACTTTCCACGCTTATCATCACGCTTCGACAGCGGCTTGCCCTGACGACGTTTTTCGTCATCATCCACGCGATCGCGACGCACATGCGGCTCTTTCTTATGACGACGACCATCATCTTCTTTTGGTGGAGGTGGTGGCTCAACAACAGCGGGGGCAATCGAGACCTCTTCTGCTGGTGCAACACTCTCAACCACCTCGGGTTGAACGGTGTCTACTACAGTCGCAGCGATCCGTGCTGCCTCTTCGGCTTCGAGACGCGCGCGCTCTTGCGTTTCTTGCTCTTCGCGCAGTTTCGCTTCTTCGGTCTCCCGCTGCTTTTCAGCCTCAGCAGTCAAATCGCGATGCACATAAGTCCGCTTTTTACGAACTTCAACATTGACCGCTCCGGCACCAGCCTTAATGGTTGAGGTCGACTTACGACGCAATGTCACTTTCGCGGGCTCTGCCGATACCTTGGTCTGTCCAGACCGAATATGCGCCAATAATCGTTGCTTCTCGTCGTCGGTGACAACGTCGTCTGGCGAAGACTTATCAATGCCTGCGCCAACCATTTGAGAGAGCAGTTGTTCAGCTGGAATCCCCACTAACGCGGCCAGCTGTTTCACAGTTGTTTCAGACAAAACTTACTCCTGTTCCCTACTTTCTTCAGCTGTCTCATCAGCGTCATCTGCGAACCAAGGTTCGCGCGCTTTCATGATCAGGGCTGCCGCAGCTGCTTCATCCACCCCTTCAATCTCTGTTAATTCATCCACTGACAGTTCAGCCAAATCATCCATCGTGCAAACGCCGCGATCAGCAAGCTGATAGGCCAGCCCAGGAGTCATTCCTTCCATCGTCAACAGATCATCAGTCGGCTCACGCGACTCGTCACCGGTCAAAGCGGCTGTCAACAACACATCACGCGCCCGAGCACGCAAGGTCTCGACGAGATCTTCATCAAAACCATCGATCGACAACATCTCTTCCACAGGGACATAGGCGACCTCATCAATCGAGGTAAAGCCTTCATCGACCAGAATTTGTGCAAGCTCGGTATCTGCGTCCAGGCGAACCATAAACATGTTCACCAACTTCTCAGATTCCGCTTCTTGACGCTCAACGGCCTGCTCTTCACTCATCACATTAAGCTTCCATCCTGTGAGCTCTGAGGCGAGACGTACGTTCTGACCTCCACGACCAATGGCCTGAGCCAGATTGTCGCCAGTCACCGCAACATCCATTGAACGATTGTCTTCATCCATCACGATCGATGACACGTCAGCAGGCGCCATGGCGTTGATCACCAATTGCGCGGGATTATCATCCCACAATACGATATCAACACGCTCACCGTTTAATTCATTCGAGACCGCTTGGACCCGTGCACCACGCATTCCCACGCAAGCACCCACAGGATCAATCCGTCCATCGTTGGTCTTCACAGCGATTTTCGCGCGCATACCCGGATCACGAGCTGCACCACGAATCTCAATGGTCTCTTCGGCAATCTCAGGAACTTCGATCTTAAATAACTCAATCAAAAATTCAGGCGAATTTCGGGAAAGAATTAACTGCGGCCCTCGACCTTCTGTCCGAATTTCCTGAAGAATCGCGCGCACCCGATCATTCACCCGAAAAATTTCGCGGCCGATCAAATTCTCTCGAGGTAACAAAGCTTCAGCCGCGCCACCGAGATCAACAATCACCGAGTCACGAGTGACCTTTTTCACTGACCCGTTGATCAAGCTCATCAGGCGGCTTTCATAATCAGCCACCACTTTTTCGCGCTCAGCTTCACGCACTTTCTGAACGATCACTTGTTTTGCGGTTTGCGCCTCAATCCGTCCAAACTCGGACGATTCGACTTCAATTTCGTATTCGTCACCAACATTCAAGCTTGGATCAATTTCAGCAGCTTCTTCTGTGGTCAACTCAGACCCTAAAATCGCCAGATGATCATCTGGGACGACAACCCACCGACGGAACGTATCGTATTCCCCAGTCGAACGGTCAATCGCGACACGGATATCCGCTTCTTCTTCTTCAAAACGCTTACGCGTCGCTGTAGCCAATGCCTGCTCGATTGCTTCAAATACAATACTCTTCGGGATACCCTTTTCATTGGAAAAGAGCTCAACTACCTGAAGGATTTCCTTACTTCCCATCTTTGCTTCCGCCTACCTGTGTGACGTCTGTCACAACCAATTGACCTCGTTCAATGTGCTCTGCAGGGAACTCGTACTCTGTCTCACCCTGTTGCAATAGCACCGCTTGATTCTCAACTCCTGCGATGACGCCTGAGTAATTCTTTCTTCCTTCAAAAGGGACTTTGAGTTTGACTCTGGCCTGGTAGCCAACAAATTGCTCAAAATGCTCAAGTTTGTGCAAAGCACGCTCAATACCTGGCGAAGACACTTCGAGCGTATACCGCTCAGGCAATGGATCTTCGACATCCAGAATCCGTGACACCTGACGACTCACCGCCTCACAATCCTCAACCGTCACTTGACGATCAGGATGGTCGATCACCAAACGTAACGTTGATCGATTCGCGCGCCCAACAATTTCGATCGCCCACAGGACTAGCCCAAGTGACACCACACTTGGCTCTAGAAGCTCTGTTAATTGTTGCTGCTTCGGTGTCATTCCTAACCGCCAAAAACGAAAAAACCCCAAAAATGGGGTTCACGGTCTGCGTATTCTCTTTTCACTGCACCTGGCGAAACGCAACTTCAACCAAGGCCCCCTCGTCAAAAGTGGCAATAGTATGACGGAGAGGCTTCGCTAAATCAATCCTAGACTTGGACTGTTCGATCGACGGTACAACGCTCACCGGCTGGACAGAGCAAATTGCGAAGCACCTTATCTGACTTCTCAACCAAGCCGCTGGACGCATCAGGAGTCGGATATGGCCGAAACGACCAGACTTTTGCTTCCTTCAGGAAGCGAACGATACCGACAGGAACCCCCAAGCGAAACACTTCAAAACTCCGACGACCAAGACGCTTGATAGTGAGCACGTTGTATCCTCCAGTAATCAACACCGACTGGTATGACAATAGGGAGAGGTCAGGCATTTTTCAAACCGGTTTAGTCTAAGCGTGCTTCGCAACCGCAACACATTCGGTGACTTATCCAAATCGATCCATCGCAACCGATACCCACAACACCAGTGTCAGTATCAAGGCAACAAAGACCGCCGCAGATCCTAAATCTTTCGCTCGACCGGACAGCTGATGCGGCTCATCACCAACCCGATCAACCACCGCCTCAATCCCAGAATTCAGCAACTCCACAATGACCACAAGTAACAAAGACGCGATGAGCAACCCCACTTCAACCGGATTCCGGCCAAGTAAAAAGGCCAACGGGATCAGCGTTGCGGTTAAAACGACTTCTTGACGAAATGCAGATTCATATTTCCAAGCTGCACGAAACCCTTTGGCGGAATATCCCGCTGCTTTAATGATTCGCGTGACACCTTGATAGCCGGGCTTTGCCATATCACCTCCCTTTCATTGGCAAGGAGATTAGCATGACGCATGTGACAGAATGTCATATTGATCGACTGAGACAGGATCAATCAAGAATGGTGCCGAAGGCCGGACTTGAACCGGCACGAGCTGCGCTCACTACCCCCTCAAGATAGCGTGTCTACCAATTCCACCACTTCGGCAAGGGACGCGCAGATTAATGATCTGCGCTTGAAAAATCAAGAAATCAGTCGACGGTTTTCGGCGCAACTGGTGCTTGAGGAGCCGCTTCAGACCCTTGAGCCGGCAATTCAGGCAAACCAAAGGTCCCAACAGCCACTGCTTTTTGTTTTGCCACAACAGCTAAGGCTAAGCTCGTCGCAAAGAACAACGCCGCCAATCCAGCCGTCAATTTCACCAAAAAGCCACCAGCTCCCGCCGAACCAAATACGGTTTGCGATGCACCACCACCAAAAGAAGCGCCAGCGTCAGCTCCTTTACCCTGTTGGATCAGCACAAGCCCAATGACCGAGGCTCCAAGCAATACATGCACGACTAATAAAATTGTTTCCATGATTTCCGTTCCCAGGCAGCAACAATCGCTGCAAATTTATCTGCATTCAATGATGCACCACCGACGAGCGCACCTGAAACACCCTCAGCTGAAAACACATCTTCAGCCGATTCAGGGGACACACTTCCCCCGTACAAAACCAACGCATCAGCATGTCCCAACACATCACGTACCGTCGCATGCATTTCTTCGATATCATGACGCGTGGCCGACAGACCCGTTCCAATCGCCCACACAGGCTCGTAAGCGATGACCATTCCGCTGATATCTAGTCCGACCGACAATAGGGGCCTAATCTGCTCGGCCACCACGTCGAGCGCACGACCTGATTCTCGTTCGCTTTGCGTTTCACCCACACAAAATACCGGAAACATTCCAGTCTCCAGTACGGCCGCAACGGCCGGCAACAAACTTTCTGTGGTCTCACCGAATCGAGCCCGACGTTCAGAGTGACCTAAAATGGCCATCGAACAGCCAGCATCAGCCGCCATCGCCGCATTAATACAACCGGTCTGCGCTCCAAACTGATCACCGATACAGTCTTGCGCACCCAATAAAATCGACGAACCCTCAAGAACCTGTGAGATCGGATCGATCCACAGCGCGGGAGGACAAATACCCACTCGTGTCGAGTCCTGATGCGTCATGCTCGCTACCGCTTCAGCCAATGCTATGGCGTCTGCGCGCGCGGTATTCATCTTCCAGTTTCCAATAATCATTGGTGCGACTTTCCTCCGGGGGCGCGTAAGTTAGCCGATTGAAGCAACTTTTTCCACCGATGACGCAATCTCCTCAGCACAAGTTTGCACTTCATCAGTATCCACACCCTCGACCATCACTCGCACCACAGGCTCTGTACCACTCGGACGCAAGACGACACGACCAGAATCGCCGAGCTGATCCTCCACCGATTGAACGGCCTGAATGACCGCTGGATGCTCCAAATGCTCAGGTGAATGCAAGGGGACATTGATCAGAATTTGTGGATATTTACTCATCCCTTGACGCGCCTGACTCAACGTTTGTCCAGACTGACGCAACGCGTTGACGACTTGTAATGCTGCAACCAGACCATCGCCTGTCGAGGTCAGATCCGAACAAATGATATGCCCCGAGGTTTCACCCCCAAGGGTCCACTGGCGTTCATCCATGGCCTCAATCACATATCGATCACCCACTTTGGTTCGCACGAATGGAATATTCATCGAGGCTAGGGCTTTCTCAAGACCCAGATTGGTCATCAGTGTTCCGACGACCCCACCATCCATTCGGCCTCGTTGATACCTTGCCGCGGCGATAATGTAGAGAATTTCATCCCCATCAACTAAAGCCCCCGTCTCATCAACCAACACCACTCGATCAGCATCACCATCTAATGCCACGCCCAAGTGGGCCTGACTCGATACCACAGCCTCAATCAATGCGCCTGGCGCTGTGGAACCAAAGCCATTGTTAATATTCAAGCCATCCGGGGTCACGCCAATTGCGTCAACCTCAGCACCCAATTCTCGAAATACTTTCGGAGCCACTTGATAGGCTGCTCCATGCGCACAATCCACAACGACCTTCAAACCAGACAGATCAGTCCCGAGTCTTAACGTGTGCTTGCAAAACTCGATGTACCGACCGGCTGCATCATTGGCTCGCGATGCACGACCCAATAACGGACCGTTCACTGTCGTCAGGGGTTCATCAAGCAACCGCTCAATGTCAGACTCAACTTGGTCAGGCAACTTCGTCCCCTGTCCATCAAAAAACTTAATGCCGTTGTCTTCATAGCCGTTGTGGCTTGCACTGATCACGATACCGCCGGCCGCTGAAAACGTTCGCGTGAGATAAGCAATCGCGGGCGTTGGCATCGGACCCAGCATCACCGGATCAACGCCTGCAGCGATCAATCCAGCTTCCAGCGCCGTCTCAAACATATACCCAGACAGCCGAGTGTCTTTGCCGATCACCACTTTGGGTCGCCCCGGATAATGTTGCCTCACTGTCTGTCCGAACGCCCAGCCGAGCTTCAGAACAAATTCTGCAGTGATACAACCCTCACCAACACGCCCCCTGACACCATCTGTTCCGAAATATTTTCGACTCATTTATTGCATTCCCTGCGTTAATGTTTGCATCACGATCATCGCATCGCGAGTCTCAGACACATCGTGCACTCGAAGAATCGCCGCTCCGTATGATGCAGCAATGGCTGCTGCCACTGCACTGGCGGTCGCTCGCTGCTCAACAGGACGACCAGTGATTTCACCGATCATACTTTTGCGAGAGACACCCACTAAAACAGGGTATCCGGTTTGAACGAATCGATCCAAGTGCTCAAATAAAGCAATATTGTGCTCTAGCGTTTTTCCGAACCCAAATCCTGGATCAATGAGCAACTGATCAGCTGAGAATCCTGCATCCAAACACACATCAATCCGATGCATGAGCCACTGAAACACCTCCGAGACGGCATCATCATAGTCAGGCTGATGCTGCATCGTTTGAGGAGTCCCTTGCATGTGCATCAAACACACCGGGAGCCCCGTCTCATGCGCCGCTGCTAAAGCACCTTCTCGTTGCAAGGCGCGAACGTCGTTTATGAGTCTAGCGCCAGCGCGCGCAGCTGCGACCATGACCTGAGGCGTGGATGTATCAACGGAAATCACGGCATCGAATCGTGATGCCAATCCTTCAATGACAGGAATGACTCGAGCGAGCTCCTCGGCCTCCGACACAGGCTTGGCGCCGGGACGGGTACTTTCACCGCCAACATCTAAGATCATGGCGCCTTCGGATAAACACCGTTCAGCATGCTGAAAGACGAGGTCGAGATCCACCCGATCGCGATAGAGCGAACCACCATCGGAAAATGAATCAGGAGTGATGTTCATAACGGCCATAATCTGAGGTCCAACGAACCCCAGATCTGGCCAAGACCATTGACGCCTCACTCTTAGTTAGTTGGCGCCGTGCCATCCTTCGGCGTTGGATCAGAAGCATCATCTGCAGATGCTTCTTGCAGATCATCATGGACCTCTGGTGTGCCACCATGAGGCTTATCGTTATCACTCCAACCATCGGGTGGACCAGGCTTCTTACCTTTCATAATCTGATCAATCTGCTTAGCATCGATGGTTTCATATTCCATCAACGCATCAGCCATCAGATGCAACTTATCCATGTTGTCTTCCAGCGTTTGCTTGGCTGTGGCATAACAGGTGTCGAGGATTTCTTTTACTTCCTGATCAATCAACCGAGCAGTCTCATCAGATTGACCATTTGCAGGACGACTCATCGACCGACCCAAAAATGGCTCGTTATCCTCGTCATCGTACATCTGCGGACCAAGCTTCTCAGACAGTCCCCATTTGGTCACCATACTGCGTGCAATCGAGGTGGCTCGCTGGATATCATTAGAGGCGCCTGTGGTCACACCCTCCGCACCTAGGGTTAATTCTTCTGCGATTCGCCCCCCGTAAAGAGAGCAAATTTGGCTAATCAATCCACGCTTGGAATGGCTGTACTTATCTTCGGTCGGCAAGAACATCGTGACACCCAACGCGCGACCGCGAGGGATAATCGACACCTTATAGACAGGATCATGTTCGGGCATGAGACGACCCACGATCGCATGACCGGCTTCGTGGAAGGCGGTATTGCGTTTTTCAGACTCCTTCATGACCATCGATCGGCGTTCAGCGCCCATCATGATCTTGTCTTTGGCCTGCTCAAAATGGCTCATGGTCACAACACGCGTATTTGCTCTCGCTGCGAAAAGTGACGCCTCATTCACCAAGTTCGCCAAATCCGCACCCGAGAATCCAGGTGTCCCGCGTGCGATCAACGAGGGATCAACCTCAGGTGCGACCGGCACTTTCTTCATATGCACTTTCATGATTTGTTCACGGCCGCGAATATCAGGCAACCCAACGACCACCTGGCGGTCAAAACGGCCAGGACGCAACAGCGCTGAATCCAGGACATCTGGACGGTTCGTTGCCGCGATCACAATGACACCATCGTTCACATCGAAGCCATCCATTTCGACCAGCAATTGGTTCAAGGTTTGCTCACGCTCATCATGGCCACCACCGAGTCCAGCGCCCCGCTGGCGTCCGACAGCATCAATTTCATCGATAAAGATGATACAAGGCGCTTGTTTCTTGGCTTGCTCAAACATGTCACGAACTCGTGACGCACCAACACCAACAAACATCTCGACAAAATCTGACCCGGAGATGGTAAAAAATGGCACCTTGGCTTCACCAGCGATGGCCTTAGCCAGCAACGTCTTACCTGTTCCCGGAGGACCCGCCATCAAGACGCCACGTGGAATACGACCACCTAAACGCTGGAATTTCCCGGGATCTTTGAGGAATTCAACAAGCTCGGCAACATCGTCTTTCGCTTCATCACAGCCAGCGACATCGGCAAAGGTTGTTTTGATTTGATCTTCACTGATCAACCGCGCCTTGGACTTCCCGAATGACATCGGGCCACCACGACCGCCGCCCATACCGCCTTGCATCTGGCGCATAAAAAACATAAAGATGGCGAGAATAATCAGAACGGGGAAAGCCGCAACCAACAACTGCATCCACACCGATTGCTGCTCAGGCTTACGACCCTCAACCACTACATTGTGCTGCAAGAGGTCATCCATCAGCTTGGGATCTTGGATCGCTGGCCTGACGGTTTCGTAAATATCGCCATTGGCACGCGTGGCGATAATCGACTGACCATCGATGATGACGCGACGAATTTGATCACGATTTACTTCTTCAACGAATTGAGAGTAATTGATCTGCTGTGACTGGGTTTCTACACTGAAATTGTTGAATACCGTCAACAGAACGGCTGCTATCACCAACCACAGAACCAAATTTCTCGCCATAATCTTCTCCATTCCTTCAGAGGAGTCGGGCTCCTCAATATACAATTCTTTATTTGGGCAAGCCAATCGAATTCAAAGGGCTTTAGCCACGAAATCCTTTCGCTAACAGATAGGTTTCTCGACTTCGCGATCGCGACGCATCCGGCTTCCGTGTTTTTAAGACCGAGAAATCAGACCGGAGCTGCTGGAAAAATGGATCAAATCCCTCCCCCTGAAAGACCTTGATAAACAAAGCCCCACCGGGATTAAGCGTTTGTCTCGCAAAGTCGAGCGCAAGCTCACACAAATACATGGCGCGCGGCTGGTCGACAGATCGATTACCCGACAGATTCGGGGCCATGTCTGAAAGAACCACATCGACGCGCTGACCATCAATGGATCGCATCAACTCATCAAGGACTGCTTCTTCAGTGAAATCACCAAGAATGATCTCCACATCAGCAATCGAGTCCATCGGCAGAATATCGAGCGCAAAAACTCGACCACTGCTGCCAGTCCAATCTGCAACCAGCTCAGTCCATCCACCTGGAGCCGCCCCCAAATCAACCACTACGTCCCCGGGTTTGATCAGCTGATCTTTAGCTTGAACCTCTTCTAATTTGAAGCTCGCACGAGACCTCCGCCCCTCTGCCTGCGCCTTCTGCACATACTGGTCATCGAAATGTTCTTTCAACCAGCGACTACTGGACTTGGATCGTGCCATGTTTTGCTCTAAACTCGCGCCCCCGTTAATGGAGACGACTATGTTAACGCCAGAACGCAAAAAACAAATGCGGGCGATTGGACACCACTTGAAACCGATTGTCTTAGTCGGTGATCAAGGAATGTCGACCGGTCTACTTGAAGAACTCAATCGTGCATTAAACGATCACGAGCTAATCAAAATCAAAGTGCGCGCTGAGCGTGACACACGGAAAGTGATGATTGCATCGCTTTGCGAAGAGACCGGAGCACAATGCGTGCAATCAACTGGGGCGATGGCTCTGCTATTCCGCGCAGCAGAGCGCCCAAACCCAAGACTCTCGAATCTCATTCGACCGATCTAGTTAGCGATGCTCCACGGTGTCGATTTCATATTCAACGACACCACCTGGCGTCGTGACCGACACTTCATCGCCTTCTTCTTTGCCGATCAGTCCGCGGGCGATTGGCGAGGTCACAGAAATTTTTCCGTTTTTCACGTCAGCCTCATCTTCGCCAACGATTTGGTAGGTGACCGGTTGGTCGTTCTCTAAGTTAATCAACGTCACCGTGACTCCAAAGATGACCTTCCCGGTGTTTTCAATCTGCGTGACGTCAATCACTTGCGCATGAGACAGTTTTGCCTCGATATCCTTGATTCGACCTTCGCAAAAACCTTGTTGCTCGCGTGCCGCATGATATTCCGCATTTTCTTTCAGATCACCATGCTCACGCGCTTCGGCAATTGCCGAAACAATTCGCGGACGCTCGATTTGCTTGAGCCGCTGCAGCTCCTCACGAAGCGCAAGCTCGCCGGCTTTAGTCATCGGTATCTTACTCAATGTATTTCCTTGTTATTTTTTCTCAACGCGCTGATGAAGGTCCTGAAGTCGACGAACTTCGCGTTCGTCTCCAAACTTTAATGCGCGAACAATCGATTCGCCACCTGCCAAGGTCGTGGTGTAACACACTTTGCGATTCAACGCTGACCGACGAATGGTTGCAGAATCCATGATCGCTTGTCGACCCTCTGTGGTGTTGACGATAAACGCAATCGCATCATTTTTAATCATATCAACAATGTTTGGACGACCTTCCATCACTTTATTGACGCGTTCACAAGCAATTCCCGCATCCTTTAAATAATCGCAGGTTCCGCCCGTTGCGACCAACTCAAATCCCATCTCAATCAGGATTTTAGCCAATCCACCGGCACGCGGCTTATCGGCATCTCTCACCGAAACAAAGGCTCGACCAATGGTCGGTAAACGATCACCCGCTGCCGAATGCGCTTTTGCGAAGGCTTCGTCAAAACTATCGCCTGTGCCCATGACTTCACCGGTCGATTTCATTTCCGGTCCGAGAATGGGATCGACGCCTGGGAATTTGGCAAACGGGAACACACTTTCTTTCACCGAGTAATAGGGTGGAATCAGCTCTGAGGTCACGCCTTGAGCATCGAGTGTCGTCCCAGCCATGCAGCGTGCCGCCACTTTCGCCAGTGATACTCCGATACATTTTGAGACAAAGGGAACAGTCCGTGATGCTCTTGGATTCACCTCAATGACATAAACGTCTTCGCCCTGAACAGCCATTTGCACATTCATCAAGCCCACAACATTCAGCTCACGCGCCATCCGGATCACCTGATCTCGAATCTCATCCTGAATATGCATTGGAAGACTGTATGGAGGCAGCGAGCAAGCCGAGTCACCTGAGTGCACCCCAGCCTGCTCAATGTGTTCCATAATCGCGCCAATGACGACCCGCTCACCATCACTCACCGCATCGACGTCCACTTCAATGGCTGGATCCAGGAAATGATCTAACAGCACTGGAGAGTCGTCACTCGCAACAACAGCATCCTGCAGATAACGCTTCAATTCTGACATGTTGGACACGACTTCCATCGCACGACCACCAAGCACGTAAGATGGGCGAACCACCAACGGGAAGCCGATTCCTTCAGCAAGGGCCAACCCTTCTTCAAGGCTACGGGCAGTTGCATTCGCAGGCTGCCTGAGCCCTAGTCGAGTGACCATCTGTTGGAAACGTTCGCGGTCTTCAGCGCGGTCAATCGCTTCAGGCGACGTGCCAATAATTGGCACCCCAGCCGCTTCAAGATCACGCGCGAGCTTCAAAGGCGTCTGTCCACCAAACTGAACAATCACCCCTTTTGGCTTTTCGATATCAACAATCGCTAATACATCTTCGAGCGTCACAGGCTCAAAGAATAAGCGGTCAGACGTATCGTAATCTGTCGACACCGTTTCAGGATTACAATTCACCATGATGGTCTCATAGCCGTCTTCCCGCATTGCAAAGGCAGCATGGACACAACAGTAATCAAACTCGATTCCCTGACCAATCCGGTTTGGCCCACCGCCCAACACCATGATTTTGTCAGCAGTCGATGGATTCGCCTCACATTCCTCTTCGTACGTCGAATATAAATAAGCCGTCGGTGTCGCAAACTCACCGGCACAGGTATCAACACGCTTGTAAACCGGACGGACATTGAGCTTCAACCGACGTTCACGGAGTTCTTTCTCCGACACGTCAAGTAAAGTGGCCAAGCGTTTATCGGAAAATCCCTTACGCTTCAAACGCCAGAGCGAATCACGATCAAGATCGGACAGTGCTATTTCTGCCAGTCGCGTCTCTTCCCAAATCAAATCTTCGATTTGCGCTAAAAACCAAGGATCGATTTTCGACACTTGATACAGCTCATCAACACTCATTCCACTGCGGAGTGCATCTGCGACGCACCAGAGACGGCGAGGTCCGGGGTTCGCCAGCTCATGTCGCATCGCTTGCACGGCTTCCTCAGAATCCCACTCAAAGGTTGGATCGAATCCGCAAACACCAATTTCCAGCCCACGTAATGCTTTCTGCATCGACTCTTGGAAACTCCGCCCAATTGCCATCACTTCACCGACAGATTTCATCTGCGTCGTCAGCCTGCTATCCGCTTGCGGGAATTTTTCAAACGTAAATCGGGGAACCTTGGTTACTACATAGTCGATGGAGGGTTCAAACGATGCCGGTGTTGCGCCACCGGTAATTTCGTTGGCCAGTTCATCCAGCGTGTAACCGACGGCGAGCTTTGCGGCGACTTTGGCAATCGGAAAACCGGTTGCCTTAGAGGCCAACGCAGAGGATCGAGACACCCGTGGGTTCATTTCGATCACGACTAAACGACCATCGTCTGGATTCACCGCAAATTGCACATTCGAACCGCCAGTTTCCACACCAATTTCGCGGAGAACAGCAACTGAGGCATTCCGCATGATTTGATATTCTTTATCGGTCAGGGTTTGTGCTGGCGCAACCGTGATGGAATCACCCGTATGCACGCCCATCGGGTCAAAGTTCTCGATCGAACACACAATGATGCAGTTGTCCTTACGGTCCCGCACCACCTCCATTTCGTACTCTTTCCAACCCAGCAAGGACTCATCGATCAACAACTCATTAGTCGGCGATAAATCCAGTCCGCGCTCACAAATCTCTTCAAACTCTTCTTGGTTGTAGGCAACACCACCGCCAGATCCACCCATCGTAAACGACGGACGAATAATGCAGGGATACCCAAGATCAGCGGCGGCAGCTCTCGCTTCATCCATCGTATGCGCAATGTGACTTTTTGGCGTATTCAAACCAATTGCCTTCATCGCCTTGTCGAAGCGGTCGCGGTCTTCAGCTTTATCAATCGCGTCCGCATTCGCACCAATCAACTGCACGTTAAACTGATCAAGGATCCCTTCGCGATCCAGATCAAGCGCACAGTTCAGCGCGGTTTGACCACCCATGGTCGGGAGTAATGCACTTGGACGTTCTTTTTCGATCACTTTCGCAACCGATTGCCACCGAATCGGTTCGATGTAGGTCGCATCCGCCATCGCGGGGTCAGTCATGATGGTCGCTGGATTCGAGTTCACCAAAATCACACGGTAGCCCTCTTCCCGAAGCGCCTTACAGGCTTGAGCACCCGAATAATCGAACTCGCACGCCTGGCCGATGACGATCGGACCTGCACCAATGATCAGAATGGATTCGAGATCTTGACGTTTTGGCATTAGCGAGCCTCCATGTTCGCGATGAATTGATCGAACAACGGGGCCACATCATGCGGACCCGGGCTCGCTTCCGGGTGCCCCTGAAAACTAAAAGCAGAGGTATCTGTTCTCGAAATTCCCTGAAGGGATTGGTCAAACAGCGACCGGTGAGTCATGGTGACATTGGATGGCAACGTACTTTCATCAATTGCAAAGCCATGGTTCTGGCTCGTAATCAAGACTTCACCGGTCTCGATATCCTGCACAGGATGGTTAGCACCGTGATGGCCAAACTTCATCTTGATGGTTTTTGCACCAGAGGCTAGACCCAATAGTTGATGCCCTAAACAAATCCCAAATACAGGGATTTTAGCCTCAAGAATTTTCCGAATGGCGTCGATCGCGTAGGTACAAGGTTCGGGGTCACCAGGACCATTCGATAGAAACACACCGTCAGGATTCATTGCTAACACTTCCTCGGCCGAGGTTTCTGCTGGAACCACCGTGAGGCGACATCCACGCTCGGCGAGCATTCTTAAAATGTTCCGCTTCACACCAAAGTCATAGGCAACAACGTGGAATCGAGACTCAGCGTGGTCAACATGCCCCTCACCCAACACCCAAGTACCTTGTGTCCAAGGGTAAGATTCAGATGTGGTCACCTGTTTCGCCAAATCCATTCCAGCGAGGCCAGGAAATTGATCGAGCGCGTCTTTGGCGCTAGCGATCCCGGTATCGGAACAAGCATTATCACCAGCAATAATGACTCCGGCTTGCGCCCCTTTGTCACGCAGAATCCGCGTCAGTTGACGCGTATCAATATCAGCGATGCCGACGACGCCCGCTCGCGCTAAATAATGATCAAGCGATTCTTGTGCCCGAAAATTACTGTGTACAAATGGAAGATCTCGAATAATCAGCCCGCCGGCATGAATCGCACTCGACTCTTCATCCTCGACATTAACGCCAACGTTTCCGATATGCGGATAGGTTAGGGTGACTAGTTGTCTGGCGTAAGAGGGATCAGTCAATATTTCCTGATACCCCGTCATTGCGGTATTAAACACGACTTCGCCAACGGATATTCCGTCCGCACCGATAGAGCGACCGACAAATTGGGTGCCGTCCGCAAGTAGTAACATTGCAGGTGAATTCAACCGGGAGTCCTCTGTCTTGACAGACTCGGCAGGCGCCGAGCGATTGAGGGCGCATTTTAGGGAGATCGGACCAAGAAGTCCATCGAAGCCTGAATGTTTTACTCAGAGACCGAGGACATCCCTCATCGAATAAAGTCCTGCGTTCTGCCGGGACGCCCAAATCGCGGCGCGTACAGCGCCATTCGCGAACGTTCTGCGACTTGATGCTTTATGGGTGATTTCGACCCGTTCTCCATCGGCGGCAAAAAGGACGGTATGTTCCCCAACCACATCCCCTGCGCGAACCGTCGCAAATCCAATCTGATCCCGAGGACGCGCGCCGGTCTGTCCTTCACGACCATAAACGGCAACCTTTTCCAAGTCACGATCGAGTGCATCAGCAACCACTCGACCCATCGCTAAGGCCGTTCCACTCGGCGCATCCACTTTGTGGCGATGATGCGCTTCAATCACTTCAATATCGACACTGTCACCGAAAACGCGTGCAGCACGATCAAGCAAATCAAAAACGACATTCACACCCACGCTGAAATTGGGGGCATACACCACAGGGATCGTCTCACTCGCAACGCGGATCACAGCCTCTTGCTGCGCAGAAAAC
>Ga0181574_10001118_pt1 | contig 25063 bp, 23 predicted proteins | sample 101ome_24_FD_145600 | JGI IMG/M metagenome (GOLD analysis project Ga0181574, IMG submission 145600) | Coastal salt marsh microbial communities from the Groves Creek Marsh, Skidaway Island, Georgia - 101410AT metaG (spades assembly) | ecosystem: Environmental > Aquatic > Marine > Intertidal zone... | reverse complement strand
CGACGATGACCTTGATGCCCGCGTCTGCCGCCTCCATGATGGCGTCGCCTGCAAATGCCGGCGGCACGAAGATGATGCTGGTGTCAGCGCCGGTGGCTGTGACCGCCTCGCTCACCGTGTTGAACACGGGTTTGCCCAAGTGCTCTTGGCCGCCTTTGCCCGGCGTAACACCTCCTACCACTTGCGTGCCGTAATCGATCATTTGGCCGGCGTGGAAGGTGCCTTCTCCGCCTGTGAAACCTTGGACAATGATTTTTGAATGCTTGTTGACGAGTACGCTCATGGTGTTGGTAGTTGTTCGCGCCGCGAATTTAGTCGAATTTCGCGCCATGAACCGAGGATTTGCCGGAGCAATTGACGGAAAAACCATTTGTGCCCTTTCCACCCCTGCTGGAATGGGCGGCATCGCGGTCATTCGCGTCTCAGGTCCTGAGGCCCTGGCCATTGCTTCCCGTGTGTTTTCCAAGGACTTGACCCGCATCGACTCGCATCGGGCGGTGTTCGGAAAGATGCAACGGGACGGAACGGTGTTGGATGAATGCCTCGCGACGGTTTTTCGCGGGCCGGGAACTTTCACCGGCGAGGACACGGTCGAATTCGGCGTGCACGGTTCTCCGTTTGTTCAGGCCGAAGCGGTGCGTTGGCTGATCGATGCCGGCTGTCGGCACGCCGGGCCGGGCGAATTCACTTCGCGGGCTTTCCTGAATGGCAAGCTCGACCTCACCCAAGCGGAAGCCGTGGGCGACCTCATCGCCGCGGATCACGCGGGAGCGCATCGGCTGGCGATCAACCAGCTGCGCGGGGATTTTGCGCGCGCCATCGGCGAGCTGCGGGAATCGCTCATCGGCTTTGCGGGCTTGCTCGAATTGGAATTGGATTTTGCGGAAGAAGATGTCGAGTTCGCCGACCGAAGCCAATTCGATGCGCTGCTCGGCGACCTGCTCGGCAAGGTGGCGACGCTGGCCGACTCCTTCCGCACTGGCAACGCCATCCGCGAGGGCATCCCCGTCGCCATCATCGGCGCGCCAAACCGGGGGAAATCGACGCTTTTGAACGCCTTGCTCGGGGACGAACGCGCCATCGTGAGCGCCACCGCGGGCACCACCCGCGACACCATCGAGGACACCTGCATCATTGGCGGCAAAAAGTTCCGGTTCATCGATACCGCGGGCATTCGCGAAACTTCGGATGAAATCGAAAGCGAAGGCATCCGTCGGGCTTTGGACAAGGCCAAAGACGCTTCCGTGGTGCTCTACCTTTTCGATGCCAGCACCGACCAAGCGAGCTCGGTGCAGCAAGCCCTCGATTCCACTGCGCTCGGCGCGGAAAGCACGGTTGCTGTGATTTGGAACAAAACCGACTTGGCTCCTCCGCCGCCCGCCTCAGGCGCATTGGAATTTCACATCTCGGCGGCCGCAGGCAACGGCGTCGAGGCATTGAAGGCGTGGTTGGGTCAATGGGGAAACCAGAGCGTCGATTCGGATGCCATCATGGTGACCAACTTCCGGCATTACGAAGCGCTGGTGGAGGCGCGTACGGCGCTGGAGGCGACACGCCAGGGATTGCTCGAGGGCATTCCTGGTGACCTCGTCGCCAGTGATGTGCGCCAAGCATTGCACCACCTTGGCAGCATTACGGGCGAAATCGACCCCGAAGACATCTTGGATCACATCTTCTCGAACTTCTGTATCGGAAAGTGATTCTTCAAAACACTCCAAGGAATCTTACACGCTTTTCTGGCACGTCGTTGACGTTGTTGGCTCAATCAATTGCCTTGTCAAAAGCAACCGAACTGGAAAAAGTAGATACTTTTTGGATTCAGAGTGAATAGCATATTGAGATTTGCTTATTTCTTATTCGAGTAGGATATTGCCTATTCGATACGATGAAAGGTCTTTACTATTCCATTTTCCTGTTAGCTGTTACCGCAATACACCCATCGATTAACGCGCAGAATGTCGGCCCTTGGAAGCCGCTTGCCGATTCCTTGATTGCGAATCAGATTTCCGTGACTTCCGACGACATGATGGTGTTCGAAAGTGAATTTATAAAGGCTACAGAGGCGAAAGAATGCCATCAGCAAATTGCTTTGACATTCAAAATTGCTCGCGGCATTGCCAAAGGAAAGTCCAGTGTCCTATTCCCCTCTCTTCTCGAGGATATTGAGAAATGTCCAGAAGCGAAAGATCCACACCTTCTGTTTTTTATTGGGAATGCTTTTTTTAGCCTTCACAATTTCGACCAAGCCATCTCCTTCTATGAAGGAACCCTCGGAGCATTCACGAACGATGAGGAGTTCAGCTACTTTACTTTGTTTAACTACGCTGGTGCCTTAAACAATGCTGGCGATTCTGACAGATCCATTCAAATGCTTGACTCGCTCATTCAGAGCAACAATCCTTTTGTTTCAGAAAATCGCCACAATGTGCTTCTCAATTTGGGAGCAATGCAAATGTCAAACATGCAATTTGCTGAGGCGCAGAGAACTTTTGGGAAGATTGACCGCAGCCAATTGGAGCTGCGTTTTGACGAAATCTTGCATTACAATGAGTTGATTCTATTTCAGCTTATGGGCGAAACCAGCGCAGCAGATTCAGTATGGCAAGAGGCCATTCGGGACATCCCATTTGAACGATTGCCAGCAGGCGTATATACGGCGGCAACCAAGGCGTGTCTGCTGGGATCGGATTTAGCCTATTTCGAGCGTTGGAAGAATCACCTGCGCTCAAGATATTCCAATAGCAACGATTTCTTGATGCACATCGAAATAGAGTACCATCCATTGTTTCAATTGAACATGGATGAGGAGTCCTCCATTTCAAAATGGAATTCATTCGCCGAATGGGAAATGGAGCACCAAGCTTACCTGAGGGAAAAACTGGAAAAAGCCGAATTGCCCGAATACGACAGCATCATCGAAGGCCTCGAGGCGAGTGTAATACGAGAACGTGAAGCCAAGGAAAGTTCCCAAAAATTGAACTGGATTTCTGCTGTGGCAATCCTATTGGCCTTTTCAATCTATCAATTGACACTGGCGCGTATGCGTAGGAAGCGAATTGTATTTATAGAAAAGTCACTGGAAAAGCCACTGCCCAAGGATGATTCGGTTTCAGTCATCTTAAAAGATGCCGATTTACGAACACTCAGCGAGGCCATTTCAAAAGGCACCCGGATTTCCGATGCATCCCTAGTCATTCGCAAATTGCGCATGATTATGGATGCCGAAAAAGCAGACAATGAGAAGGAAACCTTCACCGTTACCTCGAAGAAGATTTTCGACAAATTAAATGCGAGTGAAAAGTCGGTAGCGGACTATTTGGCCAACGGGTTTGATGCCAAAGAAATAGCGCGCTTGATGAAGGTGAGCACGGGATATGTGTACAACGTCCGCAGCCGCATTCGCATCAAGTTGGAAATTCCTGAAGAGGTAAACCTCAACGCTTGGCTGAAAGAAGTCAGCTCCGGCAACAACTAAAGCCGCCGCTACAACCGAGTGGAAAGCGGGTATTGATTACCCTTTCTCGCTTTCTACATTGATTGCCGATAGCCCGCGAGGAGATTTCTCAACCTCAAAGCGCACTTTCATGTTTTCCTTGATCGGCTCTTTCGTGTTGCTGGCGTGAACGAAGATGCTCTCCTGGGTCGAGGCGTCTCGGATGAAACCGAATTGTTTGACGTCGTTGAAAAATGAAACGAAGCCCGTCCTCACCTCATCGGTATCGATTTTTTCCTTCTTCGGAATGCCGAGCTCGATGTCCTCTGCGTTGATTTCTTCGCGAGCAGCCAGATCGGGAGGCGTATCGGTGATGTTCCCAAACTCGTCCACGTAGGCGATCATGCTGTCATCGTCCAAGCTGTTTTTGTTTTCTGCACGAGCCAACTTTTTGGCCTCTTTCTCTTTGCGTTTCTTTTCGCGTTTCAATTCGCGTTCGCGCTTGCCGAAGGATTGCTGTGATCTACCCAGGATTTCTAAATGTTTGGTTTGAATTTCCCCGAAGGTACGGCAAAGTGAAAGAACGGCGGAATCACCACCCCAAGCCGCTATTGACCGACATAGACTTTCCCGCCTGCGTGAATGAGGTACGCAGCCGTCCGAATCGGCGTGCCAGAGGAACTCATGGCGCCTACGCTGTTGGTGCTGATCATGCCGCGGGTACCGTCGGGGAAATGCAAGATGTACTCGGTGCCAAATTTCATGGGGGTGCCATTGAGGTCGACGCCGCGGTCAAGCAAGAGGATTTGGGGGTGAATGGAGAAGCCGCTGGTGGTTTGTGGCTGGGACTCGACCGATATGTGGCGCACACTGGTTTGTCGTTGTTCTGGGTTGGTTAAATCGTTCACTCCAGCATCCATAACCACCACATCCGCGTCGGCTGGCAAAATCAACGATTCGCCTTCGCGGCCGGTCCAATCCATGAGCACCGCATGGACATCCGCCGCATCACCTCCCGTCTCAGCACCAATCCATTCCGAACCAAAAATCCCAAGCAGAGGCAACAAATCCGGCATCGAGACCAAGGTGTTGTTGTCAAAATTGGGGTTCCAATTGACGTTGTTTTCTTGAGCCTGCGTTCCGAGCGAGCATGCCAGTGAGCATACCAGCGCGATGGATAGGCTGATGGGTGCGCAAAAGTTCATCTGAAGGCGTTTGGTCGTTAAAGTAAACGATTTAGACGCGTCCGGAAATAAATACGGAACTGTTTAACAAAAACTAAGGGCAGCCAGCTGTCCTTATTGCACCACAAACACTTTCGCACCCCATGCGGGTACCACAAGCTCTTCAGCGCGGAACGCGTCCGTCGGGTCCAACGCGTCCATGAAGTCTCGGCGTTGCTTGAGCACCTCGTCAAATTGAGCCAAATCAAGTGCGCTTGATTCGGCTGATTTATTGAGCACCACCATCACCGTTTCATCTTTCGACTCCCGGAAGTAAACATAAGCACCGTCCACCGGCACAAAGTGAGTCAAGCGACCGCTCGCCACGGCCGATGAGGTCTGGCGCCATTGAAGCAATTTGCGCATATCCTGTTGAAAAGCCTTCGCTTCTTCCGTTAAGCCATTGGCGCTGAACGCACTTTTCAAATCGCCTGTCCAACCTCCTGGAAAATCACTCCGGATGTTGCCGTGGCTATCGTCCCCTGTATTTGACATCAAAATCTCCGTTCCGTAATAGAACTGTGGGATGCCACGGGTCGTAGCAAAAAAATAGGCCGCCAACCGGGTTAAATTCACGTCGTCCCCAAGCTGTGTGTGCACGCGGCTCATGTCGTGGTTGTCCGGGAAAATGACATGCTGGTATGCATCCGCATACAAAAAATCATTGCCGAGCATCTCGTACAATCGGACCCAATCCGAATGCCAAGACTCCTCCTCATTCAGGCATTGCAAGGTCGCGTGATGCAGCGGAAAATCGAGCAAACCCGGTAAACACGAAACGTAGCCATCGGCATTTTGATTCCCTGCTTGCCAATAAGCCAGCACAGCCGGATTCAAGCTCCATTCTTCCCCGCAAATGTTGAAATTCGGATAAGCATCCATGACCTCACACGTCCAACGCGCCATGAATTCTGCATCTGAATACGGATAGGTATCCATGCGAATGCCGCTGAGCCCTAAGTATTCAATCCACCAAATCGTATTTTGAATCAAATAGTCTGCAAGCAACGGTTGACGTTGGTTCAGGTCAGGCATCTCTTTCACAAACCAACCGTCGGAAAAACCCGCAACGTCGCTCGCCACCGCATACGGATCGCGCAAAGTGGTGCGGCGATGGGAGGTTTGGGTGTAGCGGCCGCCGTTGTTGATCCAATCCGCTGTGGGCAACTCATCCATCCACCAATGCTCAGAACCGCAGTGGTTCATGATCATGTCCATGATGACCTTCAATCCTTTCGTATCTGCCTCCTGAACGAGCCCACGGTACTCTTCGTTCGTTCCGAAACGCGGGTCGACGCGGTAGTAGTCTGTGGTGGCGTATCCGTGATACGACCATTGGGGCTGGTTGTTTTCGAGGATGGGATTGAGCCATACCGCCGTAAATCCCATATCGGCGATGTAGTCGAGATGGTCGCGTATGCCCGCAATGTCGCCTCCGTGCCGGCCGTGGTCGTCGGCGCGATTCAGGCCTTCGAGCATGCCAGACACTTCATCGTTCGATGGGTCGCCGTTGGCAAACCGATCCGGGGTGATGAGATAAATGGCGTCTGAAGCGTCGTAGCCCTGGATGCCGCTTTCTGCTCTTGCCTTGAGTTCAAATGGCGTGCGCCCGTACGTTTTGCCCTTGCGATTCGTCGCGTCTCGCCATTGAATGGCCAACGTCCCCGGCTCAGCTTTGTCAGAAATGGCAAGGTAAATGAACGCGTAATTGGGGCCGTCTCCATGCGCTACACGTGCAATCTGTACGCCCGGATAATCCACCACCGGTGCGAGTTGCGCGACCCGATCCCCGTGGACCATGATTTGAACGGTATCCATTGGCATCCCTACCCACCAAAAAGGCGGGTCCACATGATCGATGAAGGATTGGGCCTGCGAAGAAACGCTGAAGCCTACAAAGGCTAAGAAGACAACTATGATGCGATGCATACGTGGACGGTCTAACGATGATTTCGCCGACAAAGAAACGCGGCATTTACAACCACCGCAACAACCGGTCGACCAACTTGGTCTTCCAAGCCGTGTAAGGTGGCATGAGTAGCGCACCTGCTCCATCAAATCGCTGCTCGTACACTCCGCGAAAATGCGTGAATTCCTTGAACCCATGCTCACCGTGTCCGGAGCCGATGCCGCTGTTCCCGAGTCCACCAAAAGGCAGGTGATTGCTCGACACGTGGATCACGCAGTTGTTGATGCTTGCACCACCGGATTGCATGCGATTCAGCGATTCGGAAACAAAGGATTTTCGGTTGCTATAGATGTACAAGGCCAACGGTGTTGGACGCGCATTCACAAAGTTCACGACCTCATCCAAGGACGTATAGGTCACGATGGGCAACACCGGACCGAAGATTTCCTCTTCCAAAATTTCAGCGCCGCTCTCCACGTTGCGCACAATCGTCGGCGCTACAAAACACCCTTCGACATCGGCTTGTCCACCCTGTACCACTTCGGCCCCTCGCGCCACAGCATCTTCCACCAAGCGGTGGATTCGTTCGGCATGGTGAGGCGCCGCAATACGTTGGTAATCTTTGTTTTCAATGGTATCACCTGGATACAATTCAAGCATTGCCAGCTTGAGTTCTTCTACGAATTCTGCTTCCCGGTGAGCGGGCACGAATACGTAGTCCGGAGCCACGCAGATTTGGCCGGCATTGGACAACTTCGCCCAAGCGATTTTTTTAGCGGTAGACTTCAACGACTTCATGTCATCGACAATCACGGGCGACTTGCCCCCCAATTCCAACGTGACGCTGCACGGGTGTTGGGCCGCTGCGCGCATCACGATTTTACCCACTCCAGGAGATCCCGTGAAGTAGATGTGATTGAACGGAAGGTTGAGCAGGTGGGTCGCCGTTTCCGGTCCTCCTTGAATCAACGCCACCTCCCGCGGATCGAACACAGCCGATACAATTTCCGCCACGACCTTGGCGGTATGCGCCGTCACTTCCGAGGGCTTGAGCATGACCGTGCAGCCCGCTGCAATCGCCGCCACCAAGGGACGGAACAACAATTGCATGGGATAATTCCAAGGCGCGATGATCAGCGCCACCCCCTTCGACTCAGCCCTCACCCACGAAGCCGAGCCCACGAGCGCCAGTCCCCCGGGAACACGCCGCGGTTTCATCCACGATTTCAATCCCTTTTTGATGGTCTTGATTTCACTCTTGATGACAAAAATCTCCGTCAGATCCACTTCCTCTCCGGGCTTCCGATAATCAGCCCACATGGCTGCTTTCAAGTCATCCCGTCGGCGCCAAACTTCGGCATACAAGGCGTCCAACCGCGCAATCCGTTGCTTAGCGCTCAACTGCCGCTGGGTAGGTGCCTGGGACTGCAACGTCTCGAATGCTTTTTCGATGACCTCTTGGGCGGGAGACAAAGGGAGGATGGACTGGGTCATGAACAATGGGTTTGTAGCAAACTAACACATGTGCCCCAAAAATTCCTCTGAATTTGCCGCAATTTCGCTCAATGCATCGTTTTTGGGATGAACGCTACGCAGAAGAAGGCGTCTACGGACGAGAGCCCGGACCGTTTTGGGTGGAACAATTGGCGACCTGCAAAGGCAATCGTGTCCTGCTCCCCTGCGAAGGTGAAGGACGCAATGCGGTTTGGGCTGCAAAGCAAGGATGGGCGGTCGATGCGTTTGATGGCAGTGGCGTGGCCGTCGAAACATGCAAGCGATGGGCAGCGTCAGCTGGCGTTGAGGTGCAAGCTTTTCATTCGGACGCATTCGAGTTTAGTGGCCATGCTGACGGCTACGATGTGGTTGGCCTTTTTTACGCACACATGCCGCCCACATTGCGTGCAGATTTTCATGCGCGAGCCGCGCAATGGCTGCAACCAGGCGGAACCCTCATCCTCGAAGGATTCAATCCGCTGCAGATCAACTTTCACTCCGGCGGCCCCAGCGATCCGGCGATGTTGTTTTCCGAATCCATGTTGCGTGACGACTTTTCGAACTTGGCCATCAATCATTTGGCTACGAGCAACGTTGAATTGAACGAAGGACCTCATCATCAAGGTCCCGCAGAAATCATCCGAATGGTGGCCTCAAAAACTTAACCCATGCGATATCCTGCTGTCCTCCTCATCCCTGTTGGCATCGTCGCCGCCTCCCTCCTCTTGACATCGGGAGCTACGGAGGATGATGCGTCCTCTACGCCTGAAGCGTACACCCAATGGTGCAGCAGCTGCCACGGAGCTGACGGCCGCGACTTCATTGGGCGCAGCTGGAAATTGGGGAGCGCTCCCGAAGATGTGGAGCGCGTCATCCGCGATGGATATCCGCTGTTGGGCATGCCGGCCTACGGAGGGGAACTTTCCGATGCCGAAATCGCCGGTTTACGTGACTACGTTTTGGCACAAGCTGCCACCGAGCGTGGCTTTAAGCCGGATCCTCCTGAATCCATTCAAACACAAGATTTAAGCATTCGCGTCAACACCGTAGTCGATGGACTCGAAACGCCTTGGGGTATGGATTTCGTCAACGATACCACCCTGCTCATCACAGAACGGGAAGGACGATTGTGGCGGTTGACCTCGGGCCGCCTCGAGGCGCTGCAAGGACTACCCGACGACATCCATGTGAAGGGCCAGGGCGGGCTGCTTGATGTGATGCATTGGCAAGACCCCGAAACGGGCCAAGCCTGGATCTACCTCACCTACAGCAAAAACAAGCCCGGAGATAACGCACTATCCGCAACGGCGTTGATTCGGGCTCCATACACGGCGGAAATCGTACAATTCGATACGTGGGAATCCTTATTTGTGGCGGAACCTTACGAGGCCACGCATCGGCATTACGGAAGCCGCGTGACGGTGGGAGGTGACGGCATGCTCTACCTCACGTGTGGCGAGCGGGGCATGCGTGATGTTCACCCGCAAACGCTGATGACCGCTCCGGGGAAGGTGCATCGATTTTTCCCTGACGGGCAGGTGCCCCGAGACAATCCTTTTGTGGGAGACAACGGTGCGGTTGAGAGCATTTGGTCGTGGGGACACCGGAATCCGCAAGGGATGATTGTCCATCCGGAGACCGGTGAGATTTGGACCCATGAGCACGGGCCGAAGGGAGGTGATGAGATTAACATTGCTCGGAAGGGGCGGAATTACGGTTGGCCCAAGATCACCTTCGGGCGCAATTACATTGGAACCATCATCACGCGCGACACCGCAATGGTGGGTATGGAGCAACCGTTGTATTACTGGCTGCCCTCCATCGGTGCTTGTGGCATGGAGATGGTACATGGTGGGCCGTGGCCAGAGAGTTGGCAAGGCAATTTGTTGGTCGGTTCATTGAGTTTTGAATACCTGGAGCGGCTTGCATTGGAAAATGGTCAAGTCACTTACCGGGAACGCTTGCTTGATGGATCCGGTCGCGTCCGTGATATCGCTAGAAATTCCAGAGGTGAAATCTTTGTCGCCATCGAAGGCGCTGGAACTGTGTTGCATTTGGAACCCCTTGATGCAGAATGAAACGACTGATCTTTAGCGCGATTATTTGCTTGGCCTATGCGATGGCTGGAGCCCAAACCGTTACGCCAAAACTGACTCCCGCCGAGGAAAAGGTGTTGCGCAATTCCGCCGCGCCGACCATCGACACCTTGTTTCAGCAGCGCACGGGGCAACTCAATGTCCATTTCAGTCAAGTGCAATTGAGCAATTGGGCCGCCGGTGGCCAAAGTAACATTTCGCTGCTCACCAAATTTGACCAAAACTGGAATTACGACCGGGGCAAATTCGGTTGGGACACCGAACTCCACCTCGCTTTTGGCTTGCTTCACAGGCCCGAAGACCGCGTCGTCATCAAAACAGATGACCGGATCGAATGGTCCACCAAATTGGGCTATCGCACGACCACCACCGGGTTCCTGACGTTCATGGCCCACTTTCGGTCTCAATTTGCGCCAGGATACGCACTAGAAAACGGCATTCCCGTGCGCGACATCTTGAACTCCAATTTCATGGCTCCCGGTTACGGGGTCGTTGCGGCCGGAATGGACTACAAAGCTTCCGACGGCGGACTGACCCTCTTCCTCGCTCCCATTACCTTCAAAGGCACCTGGGTCTTGGACGATTCGCTGTCTGCAGCCGGCGCTTTTGGCGTAACTCCAGGGGAACGCTCTCGTTACGAAATGGGCGGCTACTTGAAAATGAACTTCAAAAAGTCCTTTACCGAAGACATCAGTTACGCGGTGAGGGTGGATTTGTTCTCAAATTTCCTGGACAATCCGCAAAATATCGATGTCTACACCGACCATGTCTTGTTGTTGAAGGTCAATCCTTGGCTCACAACATCCATATCTGCGACCATGATCTACGATGACGATATCATTTTGACCAAAAATCCTGAGATCATAGACGGCAACATCGTACCGAATGTTGGGCCGGGACTTCAATTGAAACAAGTCCTCTCCGTCGGACTCTCGATAAACGTCTAGCGGCTACTTTTGCCCCGCATTTAGAAACGAACACGGCTATGGCTATGAAAGCATTTGTATTTCCCGGACAAGGCGCCCAATTCTCCGGAATGGGAAAAGACCTGTATGACCACTCGGATGATTTAAAAGCGCGATTTGAAGCGGCCAATTCCATTCTCGGTTTTGACATCGCGAACACCATGTTCACCGGAAGCGACGATGATTTGAAACAAACTTCGGTCACGCAACCGGCCATTTTCTTGCACTCCGTCATCCTCGCCGAATCCCTCGGCGCAGCGTTTGATCCCGCCATGGTAGCCGGGCACAGTTTGGGTGAATTTTCCGCGCTGGTGGCTGCTGGAGCGCTTTCCTTTGAAGACGGTTTGAAATTGGTGTCAGAGCGGGCCCAAGCCATGCAAGACGCTTGTGATGAGGTACCAAGTACCATGGCTGCGGTCCTGGGGTTAGAGGATGACGTTGTGGAGGACATCTGTTCAAACACCCAAGGTGTGGTGGTCGCGGCAAACTACAATTGCCCGGGACAATTGGTAATTTCCGGAGAAGTTCCTGCCATTGAGGTGGCGTGTGCCGCACTGACCGAGGCGGGAGCGCGAAGAGCCTTGGTTTTGCCAGTGGGCGGTGCATTTCACTCGCCCTTGATGGAGTCGGCTCGAGAACGATTGGCCAATGCCATCGCAGCCGCCCCTTTTCAAGCGCCGCGTTGTCCGATCGTACAAAACGTTCACGCCCAACCTGAAACGGACCCCGACATCATCCGTGAAAATCTCATCGCACAGCTCACGGCTCCTGTGCGTTGGACACAAAGCATGCACCAGATGATTGATATGGGTGCGACGGAGGTTATCGAGGTGGGTCCCGGCAAGGTATTGCAAGGGTTATTCAAGAAAGTCGACCGTGCTTTTCCAACCTCGAGTGCTTCCCTCGATTGAGGTGAATATCAATTCTTTGCAACAAAAAAGCGAGCCTTTGAGCCCGCTTTTTTTATCTGTAATGATGCTTAATTCGTGAATTCAAAGCGCAGCTTCCGCCGCGTAAGCGTGTAGCGTCTGCAGTTCATTCTCAGCCACCAACAGGGCTTGCTTCAATGCACCGTTTTCTGAACGCAGCTCGTCACATCGGCGCTGAGCTAGGGCCAATTCATTTTTCAATCGCATGAATTCCTTCAGCGTTTGAACCCGCTCTTGGCGTGCGGTCTCTAATTGAACCATGAGGTCTTGCATACCACAAAGAACGATGCACACCTTCAGCCGCGCAATGGCAGCGCTCATCACTTTTCCACCTTTTCTCGTTCATTTCAACAGGCTCGTGCAGAGGACCTCATGCAGCCCCCGGATCCCGAACTTTTTTGCGAAAGACCAACAACACCATGAAGCCAATCAATCCGAAGGACCCTGCGGTAGCGTACAATCCTGAAATGGCATTCAAATCACCTTGAAATTGATAACCTGAGTAAACGGCTCCGACTCCAATCCCCAACTCAAGCGCCATCAGCATGGTGCCCATTGCCAAGGCGACTCGGCCAGGCTTCGCTAAATCCGCCGTCCATGCCATGATCGCGGGCATATTGATCCCTACCGACATCCCGTACACGATGCCCGCGAGCGCTGCAGTCCATTTGGTCTCGGCAACCGACAAACCATACATCCCCGCTGCCAACATCCCTCCTCCGATCAACAGCAACGGGACTCGACCGTACCGGTCGGAAGCCCTTCCAGCGATCAGCCGCATCGAGATGGACGCTGCAACGATGATCGTGTTAAAGGTTCCTTTGTAGACATACCCTAAAGACCCGACGAAATCAGGAGAAATCGTGAGAAAAGTCCCAAATGCAAACGCCACAGGCAACAGGCCCAATGCCGCAGGCCAAGAAGACCAATCCAACACATCCCCTTTGAACACATTCAGATCGTCCCATTGCACTTTCCGACCGTTGGGCAAGGTTTCTGGTAAACGTAAGGTCATCAAGAGCGCCACCAACCCAAACAGGGTTGACGCGATGAACATGGCGTTGTAGCCGAACTCTACCGTCAACCAACTCCCTATGGCCGGGCCGCCTGCCATGCCCGCATTGCCCGCCACCCCCAGATAACCGAGCGCTTCTCCCCTGCGCTTCAGGGGGGTGATGTCGGTGATGAATGCAGTCGTTCCAGTTGGGCGAAACCCCGTGCTCATGCCGTGAATCAGGCGCAATGCTAGAAACATCCAAACCGCCACGGGCACCCCGCTCCACATCACACCGCCTTGAATCGCACCGACACCGATGTACCCAAGACCCGCCAGAAGCGTCACCCAAGTCCCAAAAAGCATCACCGGCTTGCGGCCCGCCCGATCGGCAATGCGACCACTTAAGAAACGTGAAACAAAGGCACCAACCGTGAAAAGTCCCACGATCCAGCCAATGAGATCAGGCCGACCCAACCCTGCCAAAAACCCGGGTAACTCTGGCAAAACCATCCCGAAACTGGCCATGAACAACACTGTGCTCGTGCAAAGAATCCAAAATTGCGAGGAGAACATTCGCTCGTTCCCAGAAGCTGCAGGTTGGCTCACTTGTTTGCAAAGGTACCCCCGCTTATCTTGGTTGAATGCAATATCCCGCGAAAGTTTTGTTGGCTTGGGGAGAAGCCATATCGGGCAATGCCGAAATACGGGATTGGTTGATGGCCAATGGCTATCCCGAATTGGCTTTGACGTGCCATGCGCTGCGTCTCACCGATTCCGCGCGATCATGGCTTATGGCCAACGGGCATCAGCATTTGATGGCGCTGGTGAGCGGCTCCGAGGGGAATGCGCAGGCGATTGAATGGCTGGAAAAGTTCGGTTACAATTACCTGAAAGATGTTGCGCTGGGAGCCGACAACGATGACGAGGCCGTCAAACGACTGCTCAAGGCCAATCAACGCGAGTGGGCTGGCATTTCACTGAAGATTCGTTCTGTGAAAAACCAAATCGAAGCGGAGCACAACGATATGCACCGGATCTCGCGGAATTGAGCGATTTTAGTTTCGGTACACCAAATGGCTCCAAGACTGGTCATCCAAGACTTCATTGGCGAGGCGCAACACATCCTCTGCCGTGATCGAATCGATGGCTGCAAAAACGCTCTCCAACCGCTCCACCCGACCGTACAATAAATAGCTTTTGCCCAAGCCTGTCATCACGCTGTTCCCCGAATCTTGCGACAAAGCCACATGGCCTACGATTTGTTGCTTGATGTCATGCAGCTGGCGCACGCCCAACTTCTTTTCCCGAAGTAATTTCAATTCTTTGCGGACCAAGGATTCCGCCCGTTTGTGCAAGCGCTTGTCGGTCCCAAAGTAGACGCTAAAAACTCCCACATCGCTGTACGGCGTGTAGGCGCATTCGATGTTGTACGCCATGCCATGTCGCTCACGGACGTTTAAACTCAGTCGATTGTTCATGGTGGGCCCTCCAAGGTGGTTGGCGAGCAACGCCAGTCCCAATCGGTCGGGGTGGTTGCTACCATGGGTCAGTTGCCCCATCACGTGATGAACTTGATGGATGTCTTTTTCGACGCGAATGTCAAACGGTTGGGTTCCTGGAAATGCCTCACGATTCAATTGCGATTCGCCACCGTTGACACTACCAAAGTATTTTTCACATAAACGCAACACCCGCTTCCATGGCGTCGCTCCAACCGCACTAAACACCATCTGATTGGGGTGATAATGACGTTGCACAAATCCCTGAATCGTCTCCCGATTCATGTTGGCCACCGACGTTTTGTTTCCGAGGATGTTTCCACCCATCGGATGTCCTTTGAACAGCCTTTCCTCGAATTCATCAAAAATGGATTCTGCAGGGCTATCGAGGTATGCATTCAATTCATCCAGAATGACATCCCGTTCCTTCTTGATTTCCGCCGCAGGAAATGTTGCATGAAACGTGATATCCGCTATCAATTCGACGGCTCGCTCCAAGTGCTGTTCCGAAAAGGCCGCGTAAATCCACGTATCCTCTTTCGAAGTGTACGCATTGAATTCTCCGCCCACAGAGTCGAGGCGATTTAGGATGTGAAACGCTTTGCGGTTGCGTGTTCCTTTGAACAACGTATGCTCAATGAAATGGGCGACTCCGGCCTCACCGTTGGCTTCAATTTCGTCACGCGTACCAGCATTGATGACCAAGCCGCAATGGGTTACCGGACGATCGACTTCTTTATAAATGACCCGGAATCCATTGGCAAGTTCTGCCGTGTGCAGCTCCTCCTTTCCCCAATGCGGCATGGTGCGGTACTTAGGAGGCGTCATCTTGATGGCTTGTCAGAAATGGAAGATGTGTTGGCGCCAGAATTAGAACGGCAAATCGTCCTCGTCGTCACCGCTGGCTGCCATCGGAGGGACTTCTGGAAGCGGAGTGGCCGCCACATCTGGTGCAGCGGCTGAAGGAGCGGCTCCTTGTCCAGGCTCGACGCGCCATGCGTTCAAGTCCACGTAAAAGTTTCCATTGTACTCCCGACCTCGAATGTCAAATTTGACCAAAACGGGGTCGCCTTCGCTGTAACGTGCGATTTGTTCTGTGCGCTCTTTCGTAGCGGTGAATTTCACATCCTGCGGGTACTGATCTTCTGTGGTGATGACGAAGTCACGCTTATAAAATCCACTTGGAAAATCCTGCTGATCGAAGATCTTTTTGATCTTCCCTTTCATTTCAAAACTCATGACGCGAAGGTATTCATGCCGTGCAAAAAACGCGGAGTCCAGCGCTCTTTTTTGTCAACCAAGATTGAACGTCAACACGGCCTTTAACGCATCTGCTATAGCCCCATTTTCGATGCACGTAGCGGCATACCTATGAACTGCCTCTTCCAAAGCTTCGCCATCACCTTCGTGCTCAATAAACAAATCCGATAATTCCAGCAACTTGAAATCATTGACTTCTGTCTCGTCGGGCATTTCGAGCAACGCGCCGAGTTGTGCCAAATCGTTTCCGGTCAAAACCCGGCTTTCGCGCACATCAATCGGCAACGCATCTACCCCAATCCCTGGAGCGACGAGCGGCTTGGGCACCTCAAACAGTGCTGACCCCGAAACCCGCACGTACGAGTTGCCACCGCACCGACCGACGAGATCTAGCGCCTCTGGAATGGGCTGTCCCGATGCGCTCAACACGTCGGAACGGAAATGCATGCGTTGGATTTCGCAAATGACCAACTGGCCAGCACCTCCTTCCGATCCTAGCGAATCAACCCGGACCACTTTGCATTCCAACTGCACGGGGCTCTCGGCGACACGGAATGGGCGAATCGTCTCCGACGGCAGGGCCGTCAATCCAGCCTTTTCGAATTCGCTGACGCCTCGATCAAAATCCGCGCTTGCCAGCGAGCATGCGTGCACCATCGCATAATCAACGAGGTTGACAACTACTTCCGGCACCTCCAAAACATTTTCCAAGGTGTGCTTGGTTGTGTTGTCCTTCATTCTCCGGGCCGGGCTGAAAATCACGACAGGCGGGTGTGCTGAAAACACATTGAAGTAGCTGAACGGTGCGAGATTGGGTCTGCCGTCGGCGTCTACTGTACTCGCGAATGCAATGGGTCGCGGAGCAATTCCACCAAGCAATTTCCCATGCAAGTCTCTTCCTCCCAATTCGGAGGGATTGAACGATTCAAAATGCACCTCTGGCATATTCGTATGGATTACGGTCGGTCACCCTCGACTTGATCAATGGAGTTCATCACTTTGGCCTTGAGGGCCTCTTTGAAAGCCTTGATACGATCAGCGACTGCGTTATCCGATGCGCCGATGATTTGGGCAGCCAATATTCCGGCATTTCGCCCGCCATCCAATGCGACAGTGGCTACGGGCACACCAGCGGGCATTTGGAGGATACTCAGTACCGAATCCCAGCCGTCGATGGAATTGCTGCTGTGGATGGGAACGCCGATGACAGGCAAATGCGTGAGGGACGCCGTCATACCGGGCAAATGCGCCGCTCCCCCTGCCCCGGCAACAATCACTTTAATTCCGCGGTCCGCGGCCTCACGGGCATGATCCACCATACGATCCGGCGTTCGATGCGCAGAAACCACGGTCATTTCAAACGGAATATTCAACTCGTTTAAAACGTCAGCTGCTTTTTCCATAACAGGCAGGTCACTTGAAGACCCCATGATGATGCTAACAAGCGGATTGGACATGACGTTATTATTCGGATTGAGGTTTTTCTCGCTTTTCAATTTCATCACGCAGACGAGATGCCAATTCATAGTCTTCTCGCGCGATGGCTTGCTTCAGTTCCTTTTTCAAATCTTTGACCGTGCGCTTTTTGGGCTTCGACTCGTCTGGATTCTCTTCGGCCTGTGCTTCAGCCGCTTCCACACGCTCCATCTCCTCAGGTCCGATGCCCGCCATTTTCATCACGCTTTCTGCACAATAAATCGGACATCCAAACCTGTATGCCAACGCCACAGCATCACTTGGCCGACAATCAATTTCTTCAGTTTGCCCGTCCGACACGCACACCAATTTCGCGAAAAACACCCCCTCCACCATGTTGTAAATGGAAACTTCCACCACTCGAATTTCGAATGCCTTGAACGCCGCCTTGAACAAATCGTGCGTTAGCGGTCGTGACGCTTTCATTTTTTCAATTTCAATCGCAATGGCTTGAGCTTCCGACGCGCCGATGACGATGGGCAACTTGCGATTGCCAGTTACCTCCCCCAATACCATGGCATACGCTCCAGATGAGGAGCCACTCATGGCAATATCCGAAACTTCTAATTCTACTTTTTTCATCTGCGTAGAGGCCTAACCGCAAAGGTACGGACTCGGGATAAGATAATGGTGAGGTCAACCTTCTAGGGCATGCACCGCCGCGGTCAATTTGGGGAGAACCTCGAATGCATCTCCTACAATTCCATAATCTGCCGCCTTGAAGAACGGAGCTTCTGGATCGGTATTGATGACAACGATGACCTTCGATTGATTCACTCCAGCGAGGTGCTGAATGGCGCCAGAGATACCAGCAGCGATGTACAAATTCGGTCGAATGGTAATTCCTGTTTGTCCAACGTGCTCGTGATGAGGCCGCCAGCCGATGTCCGAAACCGGTCGCGAACATGCGGTCGTGGCTCCGAGAGCCTTGGCCAAGTCCTCAACAATGCCCCAGTTTTCCGGTCCTTTCAACCCGCGTCCAGCACTCACGACCAATTCTGCTTCTGGGAGTGGCACTTGACCGTCCGCACTCGCCGCTTCGAAACCTTTGACCACTTCTTTGGCCGTTCCCATTTCAGCTGAAAACGTTTCAACCGCAGCACCACCTCCATCACTCGCAATGCCAAAGGCGTTGGGCGTCACAGTGTAGACGGCAACTGTTCCGTTCACGGCTATGTCCGCCATCGCCTTGCCCGAAAATACATTCTTACGCACCGAGCCGTTGGCTGGCAATTCAGTGACTCCTGCGACCAATCCAGCGTTCATGCGAATAGCGATTCGCGGCGCTACTGCCCGCCCCAACGCGTCGTGGCTGGCAACAACGACAGTTGCACCAGTCGATTCCGCCGCGGCTGCGCCAAGCTTGGCCCATTGACCACTGTCTGTAATTCCCTCCGCGGTTTGTAAGATGCGAGAAACACCGGTCGCTCCGAGATCAGAAGCGTTACTCAATTCCCCAGCTACAAGGGCAACAGCTTCAGTTCCATTCGCCTTGGCAACAGCCGCAGCGTAGCTCGCGGCTTCCAAACCTGACTTGGCTGCCGCTCCGTTTTTTGTTGATACAATTGCTAATACTGACATGGCTTAAATGGCTTTGGCTTCCTCGCGGAGCAATCGAATGAGTTCTTCTGCGTTTTCGGCATCGATCATTTTGCACGCGCCTTTTTCCGGCGGCAATGCGAATCGTTCAACGCGTGTTTCCGCCTCGGCGGATGCGGTTTCCACCGTCAGTGGCTTGGTCCGAGCCGACATGATTCCGCGCATGTTGGGAATGCGTTGTTCGGCCATGCCTTTGGCTGCACTTAATACGCATGGCATCGAGACTTCGACGATTTCTTCCCCCCCTGCGACTTCTCGCCTCATGGTCGCTGCAGAACCGTTGACATCGAGGTGAGTTGCATTAGAAACAAAACCACAATCGAGCAATTCTGCAATCATGGCTGGAACGACAGCACCGTTGTGGTCGATGGTTTCTTTTCCGCACATGACCAAATCGTACCCGGCTCCTTTGGCGTGTTCGCTAATGAGTCGAGCAACTTGCATGGCATCTGTCGGCTTGACATCGATTCGAACGGCATCATCTGCGCCAATCGCCAAAGCCTTCCGAATGATGGGATCGCAACCAGCATCCCCGACGGTGATGGTCGTAACCGAGCCACCGTTCTGCTCTTTCAATTCGATGGCACGAACAAGCGCGTACCATTCATCGTACGGATTGACGATGTATTGCACCCCATTCGAGTCGAATTCCGTATCGCCATTCGTAAACGCGATCCGGCTCGTAGTATCGGGTGCTTGGCTTATGCAAACAAGTAATTTCATGCCACAAAGTTACGTCTTCCCCGTCCATTTTTAGCTTGAAAAAGCTATGCATGCATAATTTTTTTCAGGCACTTGAACCTTGTGCATAGGATTCTTGTCCTTCTACGGTTTTGTTCCATTGTTAGTTAGTTTATCTTTGCCGACCAATTCTACAAGGTATACGCATGCGCGAAGTGCAATTCAGAGAAGCCGTGGCCGAGGCCATGAGCGAAGAGATGCGACGGGATAAGAACGTCTTCTTGATGGGCGAAGAGGTCGCGGAGTACAATGGAGCGTACAAAGCTTCGAAAGGAATGCTGGATGAATTTGGGCCCGAGCGTGTGATCGATACGCCGATTGCCGAGTTGGGATTTGCGAGCATCGCTGTAGGTGCTGCGATGAACGGACTGCGCCCGATCGTTGAGTTCATGACTTGGAATTTCGCCATCCTGGCAGCTGACCAAATCATCAACCACGCAGCAAAAATGTTGCAAATGAGTGGCGGTCAATATCATGTACCCATTGTTTTCCGAGGACCGAATGGAACCGCTGGGCAGCTGGCGGCTACCCACAGCCAATCCTTCGAGTCGATGTATGCGTCCATCCCCGGTTTGAAAGTGGTGACCCCTTTTACTCCATACGAGGCGAAAGGATTGCTCAAATCGGCTATCCGCGATGACGATCCTGTTCTCATCATGGAAAGCGAAAAAATGTATGGGGATAAAGGCCTCATACCTGATGGTGAATTCTTGGTGCCTATAGGAAAAGCCAATATCCGCCGCAAGGGAGATGCATGTACAATTGTGTCATTTGGAAAGATTCTGAAGACGGTGCACGCCGCGGCGGACGAGTTGGAGAAAGAAGGCATTGAAGTGGAAATTATTGATTTGGTGACCATCCGCCCGTTGGATTTAGACACCATCATTGAAAGCATTAAAAAGACCAATCGCCTGATCATCGTGGAAGAGAGCTTCCCCGTTGCGAGCATTTCCAGTGAAGTGGCCTACCGCGTTCAGCGAAACGCATTCGACTTTTTGGACGCGCCCGTCGTGCGCTTGTGCCAATCCGACACGCCATTCGCATTCTCTCCGCCGTTGATTGACGAGGCACTGCCTCAAGTAAAAGACATCATGGACGCGGTAAAAAGCGTAGCTTACGTGGCCTAACCCGCCCTAGCAGGTTTCGACCTGCACTACAATCGAATCAAATAACCCAATATTAACAGCGTCGAATCGCGGCGCAACACACAACGAACATGGATAAAATGATGTTGTACCTCGTACCCAGTCTCGCAGTGCTAGGCTTGGTCGTGATGGCGATCCAGTCTGCCTGGGTTCGCAAACAAGACGCGGGCGAGGCCCGGATGGCTGAAATTGCAAAGCACATCCACGAAGGTGCGCTCGCATTCTTGAAGGCTGAATACCGAATTCTTAGCATTTTTGTGGTCATCGCCGGGGCATTACTCGGTTTCATTTCGACCATCGTACCCACTACGCACTGGTTCATCGTGATTGCATTCGTGATCGGTGCCGTTTTCTCTGCTTTGGCAGGTAACATCGGCATGCGTATTGCAACTCAAGCCAACGTCCGCACCACCCAAGCAGCAAGGACATCCCTCGCCCAAGGATTGAAGGTTTCCTTCACCGGCGGCATGGTCATGGGCCTTGGCGTTGCAGGTCTCGCCGTTTTCGGGTTGAGTGTCCTGTTCATCTTGTTGTTGGGCATGAACCTTGCTCCTGGCGCGTCAAATGTTGATTCCATGACCGTGGTGCTCGAAGCGCTTGCAGGTTTCTCCTTGGGAGCTGAGTCAATTGCACTCTTTGCCCGTGTGGGTGGAGGGATTTACACCAAAGCCGCTGATGTCGGTGCCGATTTGGTGGGTAAGGTGGAAGCCGGTATCCCAGAGGATGATCCGCGCAATCCAGCGACCATCGCGGACAACGTGGGCGATAATGTCGGTGACGTTGCCGGTATGGGTGCCGATTTGTTCGGCTCTTACGTCGCTACCGTACTCGCAGCCATGGTCCTTGGAAACGCCGTCATTCGCGGCACAAGCCCTGAGGGTCTCAACGATGATTTCGGTGGCATGTCCACCATTTTGTTGCCCTTGGTCATCGCGGCACTCGGCATTGTATTTTCCATTTTGGGAGGTATGGTCATTCGAGTAAATGACAATGCAAAAGAGGACGACGTACAAGCGGCCTTGAACCGAGGAAACTGGGGCTCAATTTTGCTCACAGCGGTGGCCTCGTTCTTTTTGATCCGTTGGATGTTACCTGCGACGATGAAGATGAGCGAAATCGGTGGTGCTGAAGCCATCGAATTCTCGCCAATGGACGTCTTCTACGCCGTCATCGTGGGATTGATCGTTGGTGGAGTCATCAGCTACATGACGGAGCACTTTACTGGCCTCGGCAAGAAGCCCGTTTTGGGCATCGTCCAGAAATCTTCTACCGGTGCCGCTACCAACATCATTGCTGGTTTGGCCACAGGGATGATTTCGACATTTGGCCCCATTCTGTTGTTCGCTTCTGCGATCTACATCGCCTATGCTTTCGCAGGGTTCTATGGGGTAGCCATTGCGGCATCCGCGATGATGGCAACGACTGCGATGCAGCTCGCCATTGACGCGTTCGGTCCAATTGCTGACAATGCAGGCGGCATTGCTGAGATGAGCGAACTGCCCGAAGAAGTACGTGAGCGTACGGATATTTTGGATTCTGTGGGCAACACCACAGCTGCCATCGGAAAAGGATTCGCTATTGCTTCGGCAGCCTTGACAGCATTGGCGTTATTTGCTGCGTACGTGGAATTTACAGGCATCAACGGCATCAACATCTTCAAGGCAAACGTTTTGGCTGCCCTGTTCATTGGAGGCATGGTTCCTGTGGTGTTCTCGGCATTGGCCATGAACAGTGTAGGTAAGGCAGCGATGGAAATGGTGAAAGAGGTTCGTCGTCAATTCAAAGAAATTCCTGGAATCATGGAAGGAACCGGCACGCCCGAATACGGCAAATGTGTCGACATTTCCACCCAAGCGGCATTGCGCGAGATGATGTTGCCGGGTGCGATGACCATCGTCTTCCCGCTCGTCATTGGTTTGTTGCCTTTGTTGTTTGGCATGCCACATGCATGGGCTGCAGAGACCCTAGGCGGTTATATGGCCGGTGTAACGGTTTCAGGCGTGCTTTGGGCCATCTTCCAAAATAACGCAGGCGGAGCGTGGGATAACGCAAAAAAATCCTTCGAAGCCGGTGTTGAGATTGACGGCAAGATGACCTTTAAAGGTTCTGACGCTCACAAAGCGGCTGTAACGGGTGACACCGTGGGTGATCCATTCAAAGACACCAGCGGGCCGTCCATGAACATCTTGATTAAGTTGACTTGCTTGGTTGGCCTCGTGATTGCTCCCATCTTGGGCGGACACGGCTCCGAAAGCCATAGCGATGCACAATTGGATGAGCAAGCGAATACGACAGCTCAGCAGATTGAATTGACTTCTACAGAGCACCCAGCAAGCGCTGAGTAATCCTTTTAGAGGTATGAAAAAAGGGTCCTTGTGGACCCTTTTTTTGTGCAGTTCATTTTGCTACGGATTAAGTACCGAGACAGCCCGTTTACACGAACAAACCGTGCAATTCGGCGTCCACTCCTTCGATGACGACACCCAAATCCTCTTTGTTCTCGTGGAAACGGTTGTTATCGACATCAATGACAAGCAACTTTCCAGCGGTGTAGGTGCTGATCCATGCTTCGTAGCGCTCATTGAGACGATTCAAGTAGTCCAATCGAATGGCCTCTTCATAGTCCCTCCCACGCTTCTGGATGTTCTCAACCAACTTCGGAACCGAAGCGCGCAGATAAATCATCAAATCCGGTGGGGAAATGAAATTCTGCATGAGTTCAAAAAGGTCCAAATAATTTTGGAAGTCCCGTGAACTCATGAGTCCCATCGCATGGAGATTGGGTGCGAAAATGTGCGCGTCTTCGTAAATGGTTCGGTCTTGAATGACCTTTTTTCCGCTCCCTTGAAGTTCTGCTAATTGAGCAAAACGAGAACGAAGAAAAAACACTTGCAAGTTGAAAGACCAACGCTGCATGTCTTTGTAGAAATCGTTCAAGTACGGATTGTCATCTACCTGCTCAAAATGAGGAGCGTAACGATAATGTTTGGCAAGCAAAGTGGTCAACGTGGTTTTACCCGACCCGATGTTACCGGCTATAGCAATGTGCATAATTCTGGCTTCGTTCAATGTGCAAATTAGCTCGAATTCAATCGGAATCGAAACCGGGTTTTCAACAGGTATCCCACATGCAATCAACCCGCAATTGTTGAAGTCAACCAGCGTGTTGGAGGTGGCCAATCAAAGCAGCAACGAGCGACCCGAATCAAGCAGAGTCCATCTCATGGGTCGCCAATTCAGCGCGCAATTCATTGAGTATTGTGCGTTTGTTGGATAACCTGGGCACCTTATGCTGCCCACCCCACTTGCCTTTGGAACGCAACCAACGTTCGAATGTTCCGCTCGCAACAGCAGTTCCCATTGGAGGGCGCAACGCAAGATTCGCCGTGCGCTTGGCATCGTAATCTGAATTTTGGCGACGTAGAGAGGCGTCCAAGCATTCTAGAAATAAGTCCATTCCTCCCTGAGGAGGTTTGACAAATTCCACAAACCACTCATGCGCGCCCGTTTCATTCAAATTCATGAAGACCGGTGCAGCCGTATAATCTCGAACCATTGCGCCTGTCAGCGCGCACGCTTCGGCAATGGCCTTGTCCGCTTGTTTCACCATGACCTCCTCCCCGAATGCATTCAAGTACGACGTTGTTCTTCCGATCACTTGCATGCGGAAAGGATGCAGTTCCGTGATGCGCACGACATCGCCCAAAGCATAGCGCCACAAGCCGGCATTGGTAGAAATCACCAAAGCATAAGACTGATCGACTTCGAGTTCCCTCAATTCCAATGCTACGGGATTTTCCTTTTCCCACTCGCCCATCGGAATGAACTCGAAGTAAATTCCGTAATCCAGCATCATCAACAAATCATCCGCACCCAACCGATCCTGCAATCCGAAAAAACCTTCAGACGCATTATAGGTCTCCAGGAAATCGAAGGGATGTTTGGTCGTTCCGATCAGCGCCTCAAATTCCGCGCGGTAAGGGGTGAAACTTACTCCCCCATGCATGAAAAGCTGCAGATTTGGCCAAACTTCACCGAGATGCGAGGCCCCTGTCCTTTCCAACACACGTTTCGCGATGACCAGCATCCAACTCGGCACCCCAGCTAAAATCCGCACATCTTCTCGCATGGTCGACTCCGCCATTGCATCCACCTTCTCCTCCCAATTTTCCATGAGGGCAATTTCACGACTCGGCGTTCTGCGTGCTTCCACCCAAAAGGGGAGATTCCGGACGATGATGGCGCTCAAGTCCCCAGTGTAACTGCCATTTTGCCCAGGATTCAGGGCTGACGAACC
>Ga0181574_10001116_pt1 | contig 25111 bp, 21 predicted proteins | sample 101ome_24_FD_145600 | JGI IMG/M metagenome (GOLD analysis project Ga0181574, IMG submission 145600) | Coastal salt marsh microbial communities from the Groves Creek Marsh, Skidaway Island, Georgia - 101410AT metaG (spades assembly) | ecosystem: Environmental > Aquatic > Marine > Intertidal zone... | reverse complement strand
CAGGTCCATGATTCAGCCTGCGCTCAGCCCGCCTGCTCTGAGCGTTCCGCCAGGATGCCGGCAGCCTCTTCCTGCAGAATCTGCGTGATACTCCGCGCACGGCTGGCGACCAGCGTGTGGAGGAACACGGTCGGGATAGCGACCACAAGACCCAGTACGGTGGTGACCAGCGCGGTTGAAATACCGCCGGCCATCAATTTCGGATCGCCCGCACCGTAGAGGGTGATGGCCTGGAAGGTGATGATCATACCCGTCACCGTTCCCAGCAGACCCAGCAGCGGAGCGACCACGGAAATGATCTTCAGCAGGGGCAGCATGGAGGACAGTTTGGGGGTCTCCCGCAAAATGGCCTCGCCTAGGCGCAGTTCCAGCGCCTCCACGTCTGCATCTGGATTGTCGGCGTGGACTTTAAGCACGCGCCCGAGCGGGTTGTTGCCCGGTTGACCGGGGTTCTTCATCTGCTTCTTCACCTGGGTGCCGATGGCGGACAGGGCCAGCAGGCGCCAGATGGCGATAATGATGCCGATGATACCGATGGCGATAATCACGTAGCCCACCGTCTTACCCTGGGCAATGCGCTCTCCAAGGCTGGGTGACTGCACCAGCAGGGAGAGCAACTGGCCACGGGTCGGGTCCAGTCCGATCGGGCTCAGGCCCGTGGTGGCCGACTCAAGTTCGGATACACGGCTGGTGAATCGAGCCTGCGGTTGACGCTGCAGTTCCACCAGGCGGCCTGTCTCGGGAATGAACTCGAGATACTTGCCGTCGGAGACCGCGTTGAAAACGCCCACTCGCGTAACGTTACGGGTCGCTTCCTCGCCTTCAGCGCTGACAACGGTGGTGGGGAAGCTAACCACTTTGCCCGTCTCAACCATTTCCCGCTGCAACTCAAACCAGAGGCGCTCGATTTCTCCCATCGAGGCCATGCGGCTGGTGTTGCCCATCTTGGCCGCAAATGCGGTCAGGAATTCGTTGCGCTCGCCAAACTGCACCTGGGTCAGGGAGCCGGAAAATTGGCCGAGGGCGTCGCCGGAAGCCTGCTGCAGCACGCCAAACAGTTCTTTGAGGTCACCGAGACGCTCCTGCAGTGCCTGTTCCAGTTCGATGATCTCCAAGTCCTGCTGTTCAAACAGGTCTTCGAGCCGTTCAGAGCGCTGCTCTTCGCTGCGCTGCTCAGCCCGCATGTCATTCAGCAGCTGCTGTTGGTTGGCGCGGTTCTGGCGGAACGCATCCAGACGGATCTGGGCCTGTTCCGCATCTTTGACGCGGCCGGTTTTGACCTGCTCCAGCAAGGCATCGAGGTCGACAGGTGTTGCAGCCTGCGCGTTGCCTGCAAGCAGACAGGCGCCAAGTACCATGACGGCTTTTTTTGCATGCTTGATCATTGGGCCACCTCCGTCGAAGCCGCTACCGGGATGACGATCAGATCAGGTGCAACCTGCTTGCGTGCGATCCTGAGGCCCTGGGCCACCTGGGTCTTGTAGGTCTCAGGAGGCAGTTCCACCCACGCTCTCGCGTTGCTGTCCCAGCCGCCCGTGGTGCCTCCGCCCACCGTCTGGTAGGTCAGTGAGACGCGGCCGATGCGCAGGAAGTCCACCTCCTGCGTGCGCCCGTCGATATCCACCGAACCCTTGTAGGCCTCGATGGTGCGGCCGTAATCCATTTCGATGGAATAGGCTTCGAGTACACGCCGGAATTTCTCCGCGGCGGTCACATCCGAACGTTCCATCATGTTACGCAGACGCTCGAGTCGCTCGTTTCGCTCGTCCATCAAAAACGGCGTGTCCAGTGCGATGAACTGTTCAAGGGAGTCCAGCATGCGCGTCATCAACGGAACAATCTGGCGCTCGATCAGTGCCACGTTGTCAATGGATTCGTTCAGGGCCTCCATCTCGGCCACCTGGTTGTCCACCTGTCGCTGAAGCAGGCCGTTGTAGACTTTCAATCCGTCAACGACTTTGGCTGTTTGCTGGTAGTCAACCGTGAGCTGGTCAATTTGGTCTGCGACCTGGTTGATTCGCTGCTGGTCGGCTGCAGCGGCGTCGGACCGCGCTTCACCGGCATCGGTAATTTCCTGGATGGTTGCCGCCTGGAGCCCGGCCGAAGCCGCGGTCAAGGCGAGACATGCAGCCAAGGCGGATTGTTTTGCCTTGCCGCTGGATATCAATCTATTAAACATGCCTGTTCCCAATGTCTGGATTGAAAAGGTCTAAAAAATTCGAACGGACACTCTAGCCACTTGACCGCTGGCGGTCAATTGAGAAATGTTGCCCCTCCGTTCCCGGCTTTGCTTTCGGGCCGGCGGCCCGTGTCGGGTTCATATCGGCGCGCGGATGCACTCCGAGATGCCCAGTTACTTCAACGCATAACATACTATAGTGAGCGCTTTTTACAATGGCTTGTGCCGTTTTTCCTAGTGCAAGCGGGTTGTCTGGCAGGCGATTTTGCCTCGGCGACGGCTAACTGCGGGGCTGCAGTCCGACGACGTCCGACAACACGTCCTCCAGGCCGTCGGCGAGTATTCCGGCCCACCGCCTCGCGCCCTCTTCCTCACCGACCAGATCCTGCCTCACCTCGATCCCGACATGCGGGAGGCCCGCGGGCTCGGCATGAAAATCGATGGTGAAATCATGGGGATGCTTGCCGGAATAAGGCTCGTTATCGCCCACGCAAACGCCCTCCATTGCTTCGAGGTTGCGGATGAACGGCAGCGGAATCCTGGGGTCTTTGTCCCACATCACGCCGATGTGCATCTCGCGGACAACTTGGTTGAACACCGGGGTGCAGGTATGCACGGAGATGAAAGCGGGCGTCAACCCCCGGGATTTGAACCGCTCAAGCCTGTCCGTGATCGCCTGGTGATAAGGATCGAAGAATGAGGCGACGCGATCGGCCTTTTCCTCCTCGCTGAGGTCGATATTGCCCGGTATGGTGATGCCGTCGCTGACCTCGATGAAAGCCGTGCTGCTGGTGAGCTTGCGATTGGGGTCGATGATCAGGCGCGAGTAACCCGCCAGTACCGCGGGCGCATCCAGCAGGTCGGACAGGTGCCGTGTCACCATGGCGGCGCCGATATCGCTGGCAACGTGCTGATCCAGGACCCAATCTGCCAGTCCGAGTTGATTCATGACCCGCGGAAATGCCTTGCTGGCGTGGTCGCATACCAGCAGCACCGGGGCTGTCCCGTCCGGGTTGTACAGCGAGAACGGTTCTGGGTCTCCCGGGCCGATCAGGGGATAGCGCTGATCGGCAGCGGTGGGGACGGTCATTCCGGCGCCGCTGGTCGATGGAGTACTCAAGTCTCTGGTTCCTGCCGGCGGCTGCTCAGACGTTTTGCACCCTGGCGCCCGCGTCTTCATCGGCAGCGGATTCCTGGGACCTCAGCTGGCGAAACAGACCGTTCGCGTCAATGAACTGGTTGCGGGCTTTTTCAAGGTAGCGATTGACCTCTTCCAGGTAGCCGTCCGTGGAGGCCGACCAAACGCGGTTAATGTAGCGCTCGCCCGCGGCGAAAGCGCTCATGACGTTGGCGTAACCTTGCATGCCGAAGACATGGATCATGGTCTCGCGCGCTTCGGCAAAGCGGCTCAGGTCTTCGCGAAAACGGCGGTCGATTTCGAAACGCGCCTCGTAGACCGGCAGGCTCTCCTTGTCTTTGCACAGCGTGTCCAGGTTGCGCGCGATGTTGGCCAGGCTGCTTTCGAGCGTGTCCATGTCGCCTGTGAGCCTGTGGTCCGCCCTCGCTTCGCTGTGGCTGGCTCTGCGGAACAGATAAAGGCCCACAGACCCGGCCAGCAGGATGGGAGCCAGCCACATCCAGTTCACTGCGACGGGGTCGAGTACGGATACAAATGAACCGCCCAGGAAGGCCAGCATGATTAACACCAGGGCAATGCTCTTCTGGTTCATACGGCCCCCGCGATCATGTAAATGGCAAAGCCGACACCGACCAGGGCCTCGCCCACGATGACGCCGGCGGCGATGGGTATGCCGGTCTCCTCCGCAAACTGGTTACCCAGCTTCCAGTCTGTCAGTACCCGGAGCAGGGTGCCGATTGAATACGTCAAAACGATGCTGAACGGCAGGTAGAAACCCAGGCCAACGGTAATGCCCAGTCCGGGTTGCGCGACGCTGAGCAAGGCGCCGAGCCCGGCGCCGGCCAGGTATTTCTGCACCGGAACATCTCCGCCGATGATGCCGTTGACCATGCTGGCCAGGGCCTGACCTTGTGGCGCGGGGAGCTTGTCGCTGCCCAGGCCATAGGCTTCATGGAGCACGAAAATGAGGCCGACGATGAGGATCGGTCCGAGCCAGGCGCCGAGGAACTGTCCCATTTGTTGCATGCGCGGCGTGGCGCCCACCAGGTAGCCGGTTTTGAGGTCCAGCATGAGATCCGTGGCCTGTGACATGGCCACGCAGGCCGCCGCGCCCACCATGATGGCGGAGACGACGGCCGCCTTGGTGTCGCCCAGGCCGCTGGAGATGAAAATGAGTATCGTCACCGCGATCAGCGTCATGCCTGACAGGGGTGACCAGTTGGTCCGGCCGATGGCCTCTGAAAGAATGACCCCCGCGATCCAGATCCACAGGGTTCCCACCACGGCCATGGTCACGCCACGACCCAGCCCCATCTTGTCTGTTGACATCACGGCCATGACGGCCAGCAAGATCGCGGCGCCGCCGATGGCGAAATACAGCAGCTTGATCGGCATCTCGTCACGGGAGACGGTTGATTCGGCTTTGGCGGCGTCCTGCATACTGCGCACGGCGGAGAGGATCATGGGGAATGCCATGATGACGCCCGCCACTGCACCGCCGATCAGCATGCCGATACCGACAGGCCGGAACAGCAGCAGCCTCAGCGCTTCCGGGTCCCTGGTCACCTCGCCCGTGGCCGGGTCGGTGGGGAACAGGTCGAAGCCGCTGAGCAACGGAGCCAGCAGGAAGTAACAGACGTAACCGCCGATGATGAAGGCCACGCCGCCTTTGCCCGCAATGTAGCCGACGCCGATGGACAGCAGCGACAGGTACCAGATGCCGTTCATGTAATCAGGCCAGCCCAGCAGGGCGCCGAGGTCGAAATACTCGACATGCGTGTACTGGCTGACGAAGTGCGCGATACCGCTGATCACGGCGGCGATCAACAGGAACATGGCCTTGCGAATACCCGCGCCGGGCGATTTCAGGATGGTGGCAACCGCCACGCCGCCCGGGTAGGTCAGGCGTTCGTAGTCGATCATCTGTTTACGCAGAGGGATGATGAAGCCGATGCCGAGAAATGCGCCGGCGATGGCCCCAAAGGTCAGCATGATCGGATTGAAATCCATGCCGTAGCCGAGAATGAAAATGGCGGGCACGGAGAACATCAGGCCGGAGGACGCGCCGTTGACGCCGCTGGCCACGGTCTGAACGATGTTGTTTTCGATGATGCTGTTTCGCCGAAGCATGCCTCTGAGGATGGCGAAACCGAGAATGGCCGCGAGTTCAGACCCCTCGATCGAGAAGCCCAGGATCAATGCGGCATAGCCGATACTGACCGCGATGACCGCACCCAGAAAATAGCCTACCAGGACGGCGACGGGGGTTAGTTCGGGGTATGCACCCATTCGTACGGGTGCGTCTGCTGTGGTGTTGCTCATGGTCTCTGCCAGGATTGCGATCGGTCATTATCGGTTCGGGGGGCGTGGGTGACAAGGGCAAGCGTCGTGATCCGTGGCTCGTGGATCGTGATTCGACTCGCCCGCGTTGCGAACTCAGGAAAAAGCGGTTTCAGGTGGCAGCCGTGAAGGGTCGGCCCTGCCCATGTGGTTGGATTAATACACGTGAAGACCGGACCATCCTGTCCGGCTCACGGATAACGGATCACGGCGCTTCAGAGCTCATACGCCCAGATCAGCACGCCACTCAATATCAGCCAGGTCATCACGGTCAGGGGCAGGCCGACACGGACGAAATCCCCAAATTTATAACCGCCCGCGTTCATGATCATGATGTTGGTCTGGTAGGCCATTGGCGTGACGAAGCTGAGGTTAGCGCCGAAAAGAACCGCAAGTACAAATGGCTCCAGGGGCATGCCCAGCCTCTGGGCGATGCCCACCGCGATGGGCGTGCCGATCACGGCCGCCGCGTTGTTGGATACCACGTTGGTCAGGACCGCCATCATCAGCATCAGGCCCATCATGACAATGGAGGGCGGCGCGCCAAAGGTGACATAGACGAACAGGTTGGCCAGGTAGTCCGCGCCCCCGGTTTTAAGCAGTGCCGCGCCCATGGCCAGCGAGGCGACGATAATCAGGATCACCTGCGTGCTCAGCGCGCTCATGGCGTCTTTCCAGTTGAGACAGCCGGTCACAATGAGCACCAGGCAGCCGAGCAGAGCGGAGATTTCAATCGGCATCACGTTGAGGGCTGCCAGCGCCACGACGCCAATGATGGTCAGCAGGGCGATGGGTGCTTTGCGCGTTCGGGGCAGTTTGATGCTGCCGTCCAGCACCAGGAAGTCCGAGGATGACTTGAGCTTGGCCAGGTTTTCCAGCGTGGATTGCACCAATAGCACGTCACCGGTTCGCAGGCGCACGTCGTCGAGCCCGGGGGATTCGCGCTCCTCCATGCCTTCGAAGCGATTGAAGGCCAGCAGCCGGAGGCCGTGGTCACGGAACAGACGGGCTTTGCCGATGCGTACCCCGTTCAGGCGGGACGCGGGCGAGATGGAGACCTCCGCCATCTGCTCACCGCTGGTCGTCAGGGGGTGCTCGTCATCCACCTGCTGATCACCGGAATACAGGGTCCCGCCCAGCGCGCGCGCGAATTCCCGCAGATTGGCCTGCGTGTTGGTCGTGGTAATGCGGTCGCCCGCCTTCAGGCGGACGTCGGGCAGGGTCCGCAGGAGTACGCCCCGGTCGCGCTGCACGCTTTCCACGCGCAGGCCCTCTCCGGCCCGGGCCAGCGCGTCGGCCAGCGTTTTGTTCACCAGTGGGCTGTCCGGATTCAGGCGGATCTGCGCCGTGAAGTAACGCGCCACGCCCCGGCTGATCGGGGGTTGCCGCTCCGGAATCAGGCGAGGGGCGACCAGCCACAGGTACAGCACAGCCGCGATACCGGCGACCAGTACCGGCCCCATGAAGTCGAACATGCTGAACCGGTCCATGCCCAGGTCGGCGGCTACGTTGACAACCAGCAGGTTGGTCGAGGTGCCGATGGTTGTGGCCATGCCGCCCAGGATGCTGGCAAAGCCCATCGGAATCAGCGTTCCGGTGGTCGATGCGCCAGTGCGCACGGCGACGCCAATCAAGATGGGCAGCATCAGCACGACAATGGGCGTGTTGTTGATGAAGGCGCTCAGTACCGCCGTGATCAGCAAGGTCAGGATCAGCGATATGCCAGGCCCGCGCCGCCACAGGCGAGCCAGGAACCGTCCAACCGGCTCGAGGGCGCCCGTGCTGATCATGCCCTGGCCGACGATCATCAGGGCCGAGACGGCGATCAAGGCGCGGTTGCCGAAGCCAAGAAAAAATTCGCTGGGCCGCACGACGCCCGTTTCGGACTGGTAAGGAAACAGCTGGAAGCCCACCGTCAGGCACACCAGCACCACCAGGCTGGTGGTTTCCAGCGGAATTTCCTCGCGCGCGAACAGCACCAGCGCGGCCGCGATCAGAAGCATCACGCCGAGGGCGTGCATGTTGGGTAATGCGAGTTCAAACATGCTCAATCGCTCTGGTTCAGTCGCTCCATCAATTCCGCCGGGTCTCCGGCCGGCGGCAGGCAATGCGTTCCGCGGCATACGATCGCCTGCGCGGACCGGGGCACCCCCGCCTCTTCGAGAATACCCGGAGCCGCAGCCTGACCCGTGGTGTAGCAGTGTACCCGAAGCCCTTTCGCCGCAAATTCCCGCACGGTCGAGGACAATCGCTCTACGCCATCGGTATCCTGCCCGCGCACGATTACCTGCGCCGGCGGATCCAGGTACTCCTCCAGCGCCACCAGCATGGCCGCGTGCGCCAGGGGGTACTGCGCGATGTCCTGCCGGGCGGCGGCGAGCGTGTCCCGGGCGGCGGCGAGATATCGCGCATCTCCGCACAGATGTCCAAGCTGTAACAGGCCGCGGGCCGCCAGGCCGTTGCCGGATGGCAGGGCGTCGTCCTGGAAGGAGCGCAGGCGTTGCATGGGCGCCTCGGCGTCGGCCGCCGTAAAGTGGAAACCACCCCTTTCGGCATCGAGGAAATGCTCGAGCAGCGCATCGCCCAGGGTGATGGCGAAGGTGAAATCCTCCTCGCGCCAGCGCGCGCGCAACAACGACAGGCAGGCCATCATGAGCCCCGCGTGATCGTCGAGATAGGCGGGAAACTGCGCCCGCCCGCCTGCGTAAACGGCGTGCAGCCTGCCGTCATGCCACAGGTGATCGCGAACGAAATCCATGGTCTGTGCAGCCTGTTCCAGCCAGTCGGGCCGCTGCAGCGCGGCGCCGGCCCGCGCCAGGCCATCCGCGCACAATGCGTTCCATGAAGCGATTTGTTTCCGGTCCGTGGCCGGCGGTATGCGCTTGTCCCTCGCTCGCAGCAAAACCTCCCGGGCGGCGGCAGGGAGATCTCTCCGCGTGTCTTCGTCATGGCGCAGCAGATGCCAGGCGGAATCCTCGAAATTAGGGCTTTGATCCAGCCCGAGCATGCTTTCGATCCCGGCAAACGCCTGATCGCCCAAAAGCGCCCGTACTTCCTCGCGCTGCCAGACATGAAAGCCGCCCTCCTCACCATCCGCGTCGGCGTCGATGCTGGCGGAGAAGCCGCCGTTTTCATGCAGCATGGATTGTTCCAGCCAATCCACGATGCCCTCCGCCGTTCGGGCCAGGAAGGGGTCATTCCGTCTCGAGGCGGTTTCTGCATACAGCGGCAGCAACATGGCGTTGTCGTACAGCATTTTTTCGAAATGCGGTATGGTCCACTCGCCATCCACGCAGTAGCGGAAGAACCCGCCATCGAGGTGGTCACGCAGGCCACTCAGGGCCATGCGCTCGAGTGAATGCTGCAACATCTCGTCTGCTTCCGGGTGGTTGCCTTCAGCCAGGGCCTGGACCAACCCGAGCAGCGGCGCCTGGGGGAATTTAGGCGCCCCCCCAAAACCGCCATGCCGGGGGTCGAAGCTGCGTTGCAGGTGCTCAGGCAGCCGCTCGAAGACCTCGGGGCCGGGCGGCCCCTCGGTGGCCGATCCCTGTTGCAGCCCGTTGATGGCCTCGCGCAGCTGGCTGGCCTGCTGTTCGACATCCTCCGGGTGCAGGTCAAACCACTGTCGGGCCTTCTTCAGCAGGTCGCTGAACCCGGGCAGGTTGTGCCTCGGCTCCGGGGGGAAGTAGGTGCCGGCAAAAAACGGCGTCAGGTGTTCCGGGTCGAGGAAAACGGTCAGCGGCCAGCCGCCGCCCCGGCCGGTCAGCAGCTGATGGGATAGCTGGTAGATACGGTCCAGGTCCGGACGTTCCTCCCGGTCCACCTTGATATTGACGAACAGGGCATTCATCCAGCGGGCCGTCTCCGGATCTTCGAAGGACTCGTGCGCCATCACGTGACACCAGTGGCAGGCACTGTAGCCAATGGACAAAAGGATGGGCTTTTTGTCCCGCCTCGCGCGTTCGAGCGCGCGGTCATCCCAGGGTTCCCACTCAACCGGGTTGTCGGCATGCTGCTGGAGGTACAGGCTGGTTGATTCAGAAAGTCTGTTCATGCGGGGTTCTCCGGCGCGGCGGCCGCGATGACCTGGGGTGCAGCCGTTTGCGAGCGGTCGCTTGCGGGCGCCAGGCGGCTGGAATATGCTCTCGACGAGCGCAGATTGTAACGTTTTCGCGGAGGCTTTAAAGCGGTATGCATTTTTCCTGGGTCTGCTACAGCCGATGATTTTGACGACGCTCTATTGATGCCAGCCTCTCCGCCACTCATCGATTTCGATCCCGTCGCCTTTTCACTGGGCCCGCTCAGCGTTCATTGGTACGGGATCATGTATCTGATCGCGTTTCTGATGTTCTGGGGTCTTGGGACCTGGGTGGCCCGACGCCGGGCCTGGCTGGGCTGGAACGCCGAGGACGTGGGTGATGTCCTGTTTTACGGCATGCTCGGCGTGATCCTCGGTGGCCGCATGGGCTACGTGCTGTTCTACGGGTTCGAAAGCCTGCTGCAGAACCCCTTCTACGTATTTAGGGTCTGGGATGGCGGTATGTCATTCCATGGCGGACTTTTAGGCGTGATCCTGGCCATGTTCTGGTTCGCCCGAAAAACCGGCCGGGGGTTTTGGCAGGTCGCCGATTTTGTCGCTCCGCTCGTGCCCATCGGTCTCGCGCTTGGGCGGCTGGGTAACTTCATCGGGGGTGAGCTCTGGGGCCGGCTTTCCGATGCCCCGTGGGCGGTCATTTTCCCCTCCGCGCTGCAGGCTGGCGACACCCAGGGGTTGAGCGTGGAGCAGGCCTGGCAGAGCGGCTTGCTGAATGCCTTCGCGCGCCACCCCAGCCAGCTCTATCAGGCCGGTCTGGAAGGGCTGGCGCTGTTCATACTGTTGCAATGGTTTGCGGCCCGGCCAAGGCCGCCGGGCTCGGTGTCGGGTTTGTTTCTCATTGGCTACGCTGTGTTCAGATTCGCGGCAGAATTCTTCCGCGAACCCGATGTTCACATCGGCTTTATAGGGGGCGGCTGGCTGACCATGGGCATGGTGCTATCCTTGCCCATGCTGGCTGCCGGGTGGTGGATCATGTGGACCGCGCCCAGGCGGGGCAGTAACGACAACGAATCGGGTTGAGCATGCACACATACCTCCAGTTTTTGCGGGACATTCTCGACCAGGGCCACCGAAAGTCCGATCGCACCGGCACCGGAACCATTAGCCTGTTCGGTTATCAGATGCGCTTCGACCTCTCGGAGGGTTTCCCCGCGGTCACGACGAAGAAGCTTCACCTGCGCTCGATCATTCATGAGCTGCTCTGGTTTCTCAACGGTGACACCAATGTCGCCTATCTGAACGACAACGGCGTCACGATCTGGGACGAATGGGCCGATGAGAACGGTGATCTCGGGCCTGTATACGGCGCACAGTGGAGGAGTTGGCCGGCACCTGATGGCACAACCATCGACCAGGTCGGCGTCCTGCTGGATGATCTGCGGCAGCGGCCCCACTCCCGCAGGCATATCATCTCGGGCTGGAATCCTGCCGTTCTGCCCGATGAAGCCGTCAGCCCCAGCGAAAACGCGGCCGCCGGACGCCAGGCGCTTCCGCCCTGCCACACGCTGTTCCAGTTTTACGTGAATGATGGCAGGCTCAGTTGCCAGCTTTATCAACGCAGTGCCGATGCGTTCCTCGGGGTGCCTTTCAACATCGCGTCATACGCCCTGATGACCATGATGATCGCGCAGGTGTCTGATTTGGAACCCGGCGAGTTCATCCACACCTTCGGCGACGCGCACATCTACCTGAACCACCTCGACCAGGTGCACACGCAGCTTGCTCGCGAGCCTTTCCCGCTGCCTGTCATGCGGATGAACCCCGCGGTTCAGTCGCTGTTCGATTTCACCTACGAAGACTTCGAGTTGACCGGTTATGAATCCCATCCGGCCATCCGGGCTCCCATTGCGGTATAGGCGCCCGGCGATGAAGTCGAAGGCCAGGTCATGAGCAAGCACCTGACCCTGGTTGCCGCCATGGGGCGCAACCGCGCGATTGGCCTGGATGGCCGCATGCCATGGCACCTGCCCGGCGAATTGCAGCATTTCAAGCGCGTGACCATGGGCAAAGCCATCATCATGGGGCGCAAGACCTGGGAGTCCATCGGGCGGCCCTTGCCCGGCCGGCAGAACATTGTGGTCTCCCGCAACAAGGCCTATCGCGCGGATGGCGCGAGCGTGGTGTCGTCGCTGGACGATGCCCTGAGGGAGGCCAGGGGTGAGGAGGTGATGCTTATCGGCGGTGGTGAGCTCTATCGCCAGGGATTGCCCATGGCAAGCCGTATGATGCTCACGCTGGTCGATTGCGAGCCGGAAGCGGACACGTGGTTTCCACGCTGGGAGCCCGACGAATGGGTGCAGCGGCATATCCGGCGGGTCGAGGCGGATGAAAGCCACGCCCACGCATTCGACATCATGGAACTGGAGCGGATCAGCGCTTCAGGCCTTTGACCTGGAAAAGCGCCCGGTCTTCCAGCCTGACCGCGCTCAGCTTGCCGCCCCAGACGCAGCCGGAATCAAGGGCCAGGTACCGTTTTTTCATTCTCAGGCCCAGTGCTGCCCAGTGACCGAAGGCCACGGTCACCTCGCGGGTCGCCCGGTGTCGATGCCTGAACCAAGGCAGGTAGTTTTCGGGCTGACTACCCGGCGGCCCTGACAGCCTGAACAGCGCCCGGCCGTTGGCATCGCAGAACCGGATACGGGTGAGGATGTTGGAGATCAGGCGCAAACGGGCCCAGCCGCGACGATCGTCACACCATTGTCGGGGCGTGTTCCCATACATGCGCTTGAGGAATTTTCCTCGCTTGTCTGAGCGAAGCACGCGGGAAACTTCCTTGCTGCGGGCCACGGTCGTGGCGGCGTCCCATTGAGGGATGACACCCGCGTGCACACGCAAGAGACGATGTTTTTTTGAGTAGCGCGCCAGGGGGTGCCCCGCCAGCCAGTCGATCAGGGATTCCCGGTCGGGGGCGTTGAGTATCTCGGCGAACTCACGATTCCTGCATTGACCCTCCGGGTGCTTGTGGTCGGCGGCAAGCAGGTGTAAATCATGGTTGCCGAGGGTCACCTTGACGGATTTTCCGAGGCTGTGGAGCAGGCGGAGTGTCTGCAGTGACTTGCCGCCGCGGTTGACGAGGTCACCACATAACCAGAGGCGGTCGCAGGCGCTGTCGAACCGGATTTCCTCGAGCAGCCGCTCCAGCTGGTCACAGCAGCCCTGTATGTCGCCGATCAGGTAGGTCGCCATCCGTCTCGTGGCGGGTTCAGTGCAGTGAATCCGGGGCGTGCAGGGCGAATTCAGGAATTTCCGCGCGGAATGATTCACCGCCTACGGTCACGAACCCGTAAGAGCCTTTCATGGAGCCCACCGGCGTGGGGATCAGCGCGCCGCTGGTGTAGCTGTAAGACGCGCCGGGGGCGAGTTCGGGTGTTTCGCCCACCACGCCCTCGCCGATGACTTCTTCCTTGGATCCGTCCCCGTGGGTGATGACCCAGTGCCGGTTCCTGAGCGTGATGCGCTGGTCGGATTCATTGGTGATGTGAATCGTGTAGGCGAATGCGAACCGCTCCTCGTGCTCTCCGAGGTACTGCGGTATCGCCACGACCTTGACGGGGTATTCGACGGACATGTGCTCCTCTGGCGGCAGTTCTGTGTCCCATGGATTAGTTTACACGCTTGGGCGCGCGACCATGTGAGCATGGATATCGAATTCAGTCCCGGGGATCGGCCAATTGCCGGGCAAGCCGGGCAAACGCCTCGATACTGAGTTGCTCCGCGCGCAGCCCGGGGTCGATGCCGGCGGTCCGGATGGATGCTTCATCCATCAGCGGGGACAGGCTGTTGCGTAGCGTCTTGCGCCGCCGGGCAAAGGCGGCTCTGACCACGCGATCGAGCGCGAGCGGAGGCGCCTCCGCCAAAGGTTGAGCGCGGGGCTGGAGCCGCAGCAAGGTGGAATCCACCCTGGGTGCGGGCGTGAAACTCTCCGGCGAAATATTGAACAGCGGAGTCGCCCGGCAGAGATTCTGCACCATCACGCTGAGTCGCCCGAACACCCGGCTGCCCGGTACGGCAACGATTCGTTGGACGACCTCGCGTTGCAGCATGACGTGGATATCCGCAGGCCGCACGGCCTGTTCCAGAATATGGAACAGGATCGGCGTGGAGATGTTGTAGGGCAAATTGCCCGCCAGGCGATATACATCCCCACCGGTGATGGCGGCAAAATCCGCCTCCAGGGCATCGCACGGGTGTACCTGAAGGTTGGGAGGATGACCCAGCAAGCCCGCCAGGCCCGCGGCCAGGTCCCGGTCGATTTCCAGCGCATGCACCCGGCAACCGGCAGCCACGAGGTGTTTTGTCAGGGCGGCCTGTCCTGGCCCGATCTCGATGATGGTGTCATCCGGGCGCGGGGCGATGGCGTCGATGATCCTCGAGATAACGGTCTCGTCGGTCAGGAAATTCTGGCCGAAGCGCTTGCGCGCCCTGTGTTTCATGACCCGGCGGACCGTTTCATATCCAGCGCCACCCGGGCCGCATGCACAAAACTCTCGTGGTTGGCCGTCCCGCTGCCCGCGATATCGAGGGCGGTTCCATGGTCCACCGAGGTCCTGATAAACGGCAGGCCAAGCGTGATATTGACCGAGTGTCCAAATCCGGCGTGCTTCAGCACGGGCAGCCCCTGGTCGTGATACATCGCGAGCACCACGTCGCAGGTAGCGAGCGCGTTGGGGGTGAACGCCGTGTCGGCCGGGACGGGTCCGAATGCGTCCACGCCGGCGTCGCTCGCCCGTTCAACCGCTGGCTGGATGATCTCGCTGTCCTCGCTTCCGAGGTGGCCGCTCTCGCCGGCATGGGGATTGAGCCCCAGTACCTGGATACGCGGTCGCTTCAGGCCGAAACGTGACTTGAGATCGTGATCGATGATCCGCAGCGTGGCGTCCAGCACCTCCGGTGTAATGGCATCGGGCACCTCCCGCAGCGACAGGTGTGTGGTGGCCAGCGCGACCCGGAAATCACCGGCTGTCAGCATCATGACCACGCGGTCGACCTGGCCAAGATCCGCCAGGAACTCGGTGTGACCCGTGAAAGGTATGCCGGCATCATTGATCACGCCCTTGTGTACGGGGCCGGTCACCAGCGCTCCGGCCTGTCCGCTTTGAATGAGATCCACGGCCGTGGTCAGGCCATCGAGCACATAGGGCGCATTGGCGGGGTCCAGCACACCAGGTGTCTCCGGCTGCCGCAACGCGACCGGCATGCATTGAATCTGTCCCGGATGGATCGCGCCGCCTGGCTGCCACTCATCGATATCCGCGTCCAGGCCCAGCCGGGCGGCCGCGCGCCGCAACATCCCCGGGTCTGCGACCAGCAGCAGCGGGAGATCAGGGGCGGCCTGCGCGAGGCGCAGCGCGCACTCCGGCCCGATCCCGGCGGGCTCGCCGGGGGTGATGGCCAGCGGCAATTCCCGGCTCGTCATGAGAGAAAAAGCGTGCGCCTGTTCAGGACGTCAGGCGGATATCGACGTAGGCTTCTTCTCGCAGCTGCCTGAGGAATGTTTCCACTTCCGCGTCGGCCTTGCTCTGCATGATGCTGTTGCGCGCCCGGATTCGACGGGCCTCCTCGGTCACATCCGTTTCCCTGAAGCCCAGCTTCTGGATAATGTGCCAGCCCACCTGGGTCTGAAAAGGCTCACTGACTTCGCCTTCCTCCATACCGGCCAGGGCTTGCTCAATCCGGGGGCCGTACTGGTTTTCCGGAAACCAACCCATGTCGCCGCCAATGTTGGCGCTGGTCGGGTCGTCGGAGTGTTCCTTGGCTTCCTCCGCGAAATCGGCGCCATCCATGATGTCCTGCCGTATCTCACTGACCCTGTCCATGGCCTCGCGCGCGGTGACCAGTTCATTGACCTCAATCAGGATATGCCTGGCGTGGTGCTCTTTCGACATCACCTGAACCTGGTCGCGATAGTCATTCACCCGAATGATATGAAAACCCGCCGGGCTGCGAATCGGGACGGTGTGCTGACCCGCGCGCAGATTGCGAATGGCGTCGGCGAATTCGCGCGGTACCGAGTTGAGGTCGCGCCAGCCCACTTCGCCGCCTTCAAGCGCCTCCTGCCCTTGCGAATAACTGATGGCGGCGGAAGCAAAGTCCATGCCCTCGTCCAGCTTTTGATGGACTTCGTTGATGCGATTGGAAACCGCCTCCACTTCACGCGGCGTCGATCCGTCCGGAACGACAATCACTATGTGGGAAATATGATATTCGCCCCCGGAGAATTCTTCCGATGCCAGCATGATGTCCACTTCCGTGTCACTGATCGGATCCATGCTGCTGACCACTCGCTGGCGCAGGCGTTCGCTCATGATTTCCTCGCCGATGCTGCGCCGGAACTCGGACCAGTCCTCACCGTCGGCCTGGACCACCTGTCGCATCTGGGTGACGCTGAGCCCGTTTTGCTGGGCCAGGTTGGTGATGGCGCCGTCGACATCCGAGTCCGAGATGCGAATGCCCGTTCGAAACGCGCGTTGAATCTGCAGCTTCCTTACGATCAGGCGTTCCAGTACCTGCTTCTCGATCAGGTCCTGCGGCGGCAGGTTTCCGCCCTGCGCGCGAATCCGGTCAACGATACCCTTGATGGCGATGTCCAACTCGCTGCGCATGATGATGTCATCATCGACCACGGCCACGATGGTGTCGATTTCCTCGATCTGCTGCGCCGTCGCGGGCAGCGCTGCCGCGGCCATTACGGCAATGGCGAGGGCGAGGAATGCTTGTTTCAAACTGCGGGTCAGCTGCATGTATATTGCTCCAGGTGTTGCAGGCTCATTGGCCGCCGGCCTCTTTGACGCTTTTCCCGGCAAATGGTTTCAGGCTCCGGGACTTCAGGCCGCGGGCCCTGGCCTCCGGCCGGTTGGGTATTTTAGCGCAATGGGCAGCGCGTGGGGCTGTGCCGCCGGTCAGGCCGTGAGTAGGATGCCGTACAGCGTGTCAGTCCGCGGTGTCGTAGAACAAAGGCGGCGGTTGTCGGCCGAAGTCACCCAAGCCCTTGAGCCGCAGTTCGAGGTAGACCGCGTCGCGCGCGTCGCCTTCCCGGTTTCTCAGGTAGCGCCGCGCCACCATGCGGATGCCCCAGCAGCAGCTTTCGTATTCCAGCCCGGCCTGGGCTTCCAGCAATTCCCGATCATCCAGTGAATACTTGACGCGAGAGAGTACCGTCCAGTTTTCGTTGATCGGCCACAAGTAACGCAAATCGAACTGATCCAGGCGGTCTCGCCGGTAGCGGTATTCGAACCCGAAACGCCCGACGCTGCCGGAACGGTAGTCCACGCCAAACGTCCAGACATCGATCTGGTGATCGTTCCAGTCCCACTGGGCAGCGATGCGGCCAGAAAAGCGGCTGGAGGGAAGCCAGTTGAATTCACCGATGAACGGAGAGGTGTCACTCAAATCCTGCTCCTCAAACGGCAGGGTGGTGCGCGACTCGCTGAAATAAAAGATCTGGCCGACACCCAGGCTCCAGCGTTCCCGCCCCGTGGTCGGGTTCAGAGACCGGGTGCTGAGCGCCAGGGTGATCTGATTGGCGTCGGACTGGCGGTCGGCACTGGTGTAGCGGTTGGTGTGGAACAGCTGGCTGTATCCGAAGGTGAATGCAGAGGTGTCGAAGTCGGGCAGCGCGTCCTGGTTTTCATAGGGCACGTAGAGATAAAACAGGCGGGGCTCCAGCGTCTGGACCTGCCCGCTGGCCAGGTCCCGCTCGAAAAACATGCCGCCGTCCAGGCTCAGAATAGGCAGGCCCCGATCCGGTGTTTCATCGCCAGGCAGGCCCTGTCGGTCCAGCGCGTATGCCGTGTAACGATAACCCGCGCTGGCCCGGGCAAATCCCCAGTACCGGCCCAGGCTCCAGTTCAGGCGCGGGTACAGGTCAAGGCGCGCTCCGGTCACGCCCACCGCGCGGTCGAAATAGACTGCCTCGGAGTCGAGTGCAAATTCAAACCCCGAAGCGCCAAAGGGCCGGTCAACGCCGAACAGTATGCGGGGCAGTCGCTGGTAAGGCTCCTGTCGCTGACTGACGGCCTCGTCAATGACTTGGAAATCGTCCACGCTCAGGCTGAACGTCCAATACCGGCCGATGCCCGACAGCGTCGCGGAACTGCGCAGAAATTGTCGGGCGGTTTCGGCCAGGGAAATCCCGAAATCCTGGAAGTACTGATCGTCACTTACCCTGTGCACGAGCACCTGGCTGCGCCATTGCGAGTTGAACTGCGCCAGGTGCTGCAGGCGATACTGGTACCGGAGTTCGTTGGTGTCCGTGTCGTTGGGCAGGTAATCAAAATCGAGCAAGCCACGGGTGCGGCGGGTCAGCAGGCGGTATTCTCCGGTCAACATGATGCCGCGCTCTGTGAAATAACGCGGGGTCAGCGTCGCGTCCTGGTTGGGGGCGATGTTCCAGTACCAGGGTGCGCCGATTTCCACGCCGTTGTCGTTGGCGATACTCGCGACCGGGTAGAGAAAACCGCTCTTGCGACGGTCATCGATGGGGAAGGTGAACCAGGGTGCATACAGGATGGGCACATCCATGAACTCGAGCTTTGCGTGCCTTGCTATGCCGTAGCCTTCTTCGTGCCGGAACTCCACCTCGCTGGCGCTCAGCAGCCATTCCGGTTCATCGCCCGGGCAGGTGGTGAAGTTGGGCCGCAGAAGGTAGGAGCGGGTTTTGTTCTCCACCCGAACGTTCTCGGCTTGTCCCTGCGCGGTGGCGCCGACAAAACCGTAGCGGACCATGGAAAACTGCCCCGACTCCTGGTTGAAATTGTACTGTCCACTATCGGCCTGCAGTTCCACGCGCAGGTCGCGGTAGATCAGTGGCTGGGGCAGCGTCAGCTCACTGTTGACGGGGTTGAATTGCAGCAACTGGGTTTCGAGGCGCTGGTCAGCGCGCGTGAGTACGACATCTCCGCTCGCCTCGGCCAGCTGTTCCGGGCCGCCGGTGAAGCGCCGGGCATCCAGTGAGATGGGGATACCCGTCCGGTCGGGTTCCTCTGCGATCGATGTTGCGAGCACCGGGCCTGGACAGGCCGGAGCCTGGGCACTGGCGACCTCGAGCTGGAGCATGGTCGCGCATGCCGCAAACACGGCCCATCGTTTGAATCCCAATGCCTTATCCCAGTGCATGGCGTTGCGTGTAACTTGTCACAAGTCGGCGGGCGAAGCAATGACCGCGCACGGCTGATTCAGCCACCGCTCACCAGGTCGTTATATCGGCCTCTCATCGTTCTGAATGTTTTCTGCTTGGTGGCTACCATCTGCGACCTCTGGCAGGTCACAGGCATCGAGCGTCTATAGTCAGCAGCTGGTAAGCTAATCGACCACCTTGCAGAATGCGCGACTTGACCCTGCGGCTCACATTGTCAGTGTCAGCGTCCAAGAGTGTGCAATTGTAGCGGACATCTCACCGGAGCCCGAATATGGAATTACTCAAATCTTTCATTAGCGTGATGGCATATGCATCGCTCGGATTTTCGCTTGCTTCTGCATATCTTAAAGTCAACAAATTGTGGAAGCGCAAGCACCACGCTGAGGTGTCAAGCAGTGTTTCGACCGTAGGCTACGCAATCGACGTAATCCCACTGTCATTCTTCGCATTGAACTACATGTTCGCTGCCCAATGGCAAGGGTTTATCGATAGCATGATTTGGATCATCGCTGCACTCCTCATCATAATGATCGGCTCGGGTGCATGGGTACAGGAAAATCGAGGCAAAGGTTTCTGGCGCGGTGTGCGTGAGGCAGTAAAGCTGGAGCGATCTGAAGTGACGCATCTTGCCACGACGTTCTTCCGCCCATCCGCCGCCGAGATCATCCTGGACATCCTGGTGCGCTTTGCCCTCATCGACCGTGACCTGGCCGATGAGGAGCGGGAACTGATCCAGGCGTTTGCCGACAACTGGCATCTGTCGATGGATTGGGAGGCCTGCGAGGAACTCGCCACGCTGGAGGAGCCTGCGAGCCTGCTCAGGACACGAGAAACCGTAGAAGATTACCTGAAGACGTCGCCACCCATGGAGCAGGTAGCTCAACTGATCGATGTGCTCGAGGCGTTGACGAAAGCGGATGACAAAGTGTCTGCACAGGAGGACCTCATCATGGAGGAAGTTGGCAGCCTGCTGCAATCCTATATTGGCGGCCTGGGTGAGGACGCCTTATTTCAGGTGATCATCGCGCCACAAAACAAAGCGCAGGACACCGCGATTACCACGCTAAAGCCTGATGCGGAGAGAGTGTTAATTGCGGGCGGCTTTGGTTACTTGGCCGGTTCTTATTATTCATTAAACTTTGCGCAAGTGATGCGCGATCAATACCGAGCGCTGGGTTTCTTCACGGTAGATTTGGATACTCGCTCGAGCGCACTTACCCCGAAAAACCGCGCAAGTTAGGGTTGGCAGAGCGCCTGGAAAAAGCGTGTTCAGCCCAATTTGCATCGACTGCGTCGGGATGGCCTTATTGTTGCAGGCCACGGGTAATGTCGATGCCGAGTTGGAGCATGGTCGAAAATGCGGTAATGACGGCCTACTGTTTGAACCCCAAGACGTTGCCCCGGTGCATGTCCCTGGGGGTAACTGGTCACAAGTCGGCGGGCGAGGCAATGACCGCGCACGGCTGATTCAGCCACCGCTCACGGTCCGCGGCGTCGAGGCCCGCCTGTGCAGCGGCCCGCTCGTGGAACCGGGCAAAATCCTCACCGGTTTCCGCGAGCAAGGCGGCAAAAGCGCAGCGGCCTCCGGTATAGGCACTGAACCCGGCCAGGGCCGCGTTATTAAGGTCCTGCGCCATCCACGATGAGAAATAATCCTGCCCCTGCCAGCCGCTGTTCACGAGGTCATCGTATCGGTCTCTCAGCGTTTCAAATATCTTCCGCTTCGTGTCTTTCATCTCCAACGCCGGCAGACCCGAGGCATACAGGGTTTGCAGCTCAAGGCGCGCGGAGCGCAGCAGGTCATCGAAGTCGGCCATTGCCTGCCTGCCCCGTTCCCACCGCTCTTGGTCATCGGCGTCGCCCTGCCGCGATTGAAACCAACGTTTTACGCCGCTGCTCTCCACAAAGCTCGCGTAGGCCTCGTTAAAGTCCGTGCTATCGCGCACATAGAGTCTCTGATGCGCCAGTTCGTGGAACAGGGTGCCGGCCAGTTGCGCGTCAGGCTTGCGCAACAGGGTGTCGAGCAGGGGATCGTCAAACCAGCCCAGCGTGGAGTAGGCGAGCGCCGGTATGATCGTGACATCCCATCCTTTTCGTGACATCCGGGCAGCAAACGCCTCGGCGTCTTCTCGATGGAAATAGCCTCGATAGCTGACGCAGCCTGCGACCGGGAAACACCAGCGCTTGGGCTGCAGAGAGAACTCGGGTGCGGCCACCACGTTCCAGGTGACAGGGCCGCCGATCTCGACGAAGGTCCGGTAGCTGTCACCCGAAGGAAGGCTGAGTTCCCGCTCGGCGAATTCGAGCATCTCGGCGCTGAGTTCCAGGCGGGCCCTCAGCTCACCGGAAGTTTCTGGATCGGCCAGCACCTCAACCACGTCTCGCCGTTCGCTCATCAACCCGAGATGGCCCTTCGACGCCTGCCAGTAGTAGGACGGGCTGGCGCAGGCGGCGAGGGCGAGTACAGAAATCAGCAGGGCGCATCGAAAAAAACGGGACCCGTGATTCGTGAACCCTGATCCGGCGAGAAAGGTCCGGCTGATCGGGCCGGGAACCGTGCGCGACAGGCAGGTCGCGTTCGAGCCCCCAGGGATGGGTTCACAGCGTATTACCGGTGGGGCAGGCGGGGCACTCGAAAGCCGCAAGACTTTTGACCCGTCACCGGTCACTCCTCACTGCTCTTGAATTCCAGCGAGGCCGAGTTGATGCAGTAGCGCATCCCGGTAGGCGGTGGTCCGTCCGGAAATATATGCCCGAGATGGGCGTCGCAACGCGGGCACAGAAGCTCGATGCGGGACATGCCGTGGCTGTGGTCCGGTCTTTGAACGATGCCGGCCTGGTCGAGCTCGCCGTGGAAACTGGGCCACCCGCACCCGGAGTGGAATTTGCTGTCGGAGCCAAACAGTTCGTGGTCGCAGCACACGCAGCGGTAAGTTCCGTCCTCAGCATGATCGTTGTACTTTCCGGTAAACGGCATTTCCGTTCCGGCCTGCCGGGTAACCCGGTATTGCTCGGGCTCGAGCTGTTCGCGCCATTCCTGGTCGCTGCGCTTGATCTTTTCCATGGGTGAATTGCACCAGAGCCACGACGCAATGGCAATGCCCGGGTGTACTTGCCGTCTCCGGGCCACAACATCAAAATAACCCTATGTTTAAAGTGTTCGAAGACTTCGACCTGACCCGCGTCGGGCATTTTCAAAGCGCGCTGGCCGCGGCCGGCATCCGCACGCTGTTGAAAAACCAGTTCATGTCATCCGTCATGGGCGAAATCCCTTTCGTCGAGGTCATGCCAGAGCTCTGGGTGCTGGAGGAGGCCGATCTGCCGCGCGCCCAGGCGTTGATCGAAAAACTGCTGGCCACACCCTCGGGCAATGAGCCCGACTGGGTGTGCTCCAATTGCGGCACGGAGGTGGCTGGTGTCTTCAGCCATTGCTGGAACTGCGGCCGCGGGAGCGAGGAATTTGCCGTTTAGCGGTCAGCCCCGCGCAGCGCTCTGATCTCGGCCTCGAGCCTTTCCGCAGTGGCTTCCTCGGGGGGTATGGCTTTACCGACCCGGACTTCAATCAGCGACCACAGTTTGTAGGGCCTGCGCTTGAGCAACGGGTCCCGGCGACTGAACAACGATCCCCACAGGTTGCACAGGGCAATGGGTATCACCGGCACGGGCTGGTCGACCAGGATTCTGTCTATGCCCTTTTTGAACGCTTGTATCTCGCCGTCGCGGGTGATCTGACCTTCCGGGAAAATACCCAGTATGTCACCCGCTTCCAGCACCGCGTCTGAGCGACGATAGGCCTCGCCCAGCACATCGGGGTCCTCCGTGCGTGAAGCGATCGGTATGGCTTTGCTGGCCTTAAAGAAAAAACGCAACAGCGGGATCTGGTAGATCCGGTAGTACATGACGAAGTTGATCGGCCGCCGCACCATTCCGCCGATGATCAGCGGGTCGACAAAGCTGACGTGATTGGCGGCCACGATCACCGGGCCCTCCTCGGGGATGTTCTCGAGCCCCCGAGCGCGAACCCGGTAAATGGTGTGAATCAGGATCCACATCAGGAAGCGAAGCAAGAATTCGGGCACCAGGGTAAAGATGTAAATGGCGACCAGGGCGTTGAGCACGGCGGTGGCCAGGAACAGTTCGGGGATGGTGAACCCGGCCCTGCCCAGCATCAGCATGGCGAAAATAGCGGCTACGACCATGAACAGCGCGTTGAGAATATTGTTGCCGGCGATGACGCGTGAGCGGTGCGAAGCCTCGGATCGCTGCTGGACCAGGGCATACAGCGGCACGATGTAGAAACCGCCGAACGCGCCGATCAGCAACAGGTCGGCGATGATCCGCCAGTTGGCTGAGTCGGCCAGGAAGCTGCCCAGGGTGACACCCTCAATGGGCACGGCCGGGCTGGCAAAGTACAGGTCGGCAGCGAACAGGGTCAGGCCAATGGTCCCAAAGGGCACCAGGCCGATCTCCACCTGTCTGCCCGATAGCTTCTCGCACAACAGGGAGCCCGTGCTGATGCCGATGATGAACATGGCGAGCAGGCCGGACATGAGGTCTTCGTCGCCGCCCAGGACATTTTGCGAATAGCTGGGTATCTGCACCAACACGGTCGCCCCGAAAAACCAGAACCATGAGATGCCCAGCACGCTGTTGAGCACCGTCTGGTTTTCGTTGATGAATCGGATGTTGTTCCAGGTTTCCGTGAAGATGTTCCAGTTGATCTTCAGGTCCGGCGCCACGGCGTTGGCCTCGGGAATGCCACGGCTGAACAGGTAACCCATTACGGCAACAACCAGCGCCGCCAGGCTGACCCACACCGGCCAATTGGCCTCAATGCCGGCCAGCTGGGGGCCGGCGATGGTGCCGGCCAGGATGGCCACGAAGGTGCCCATCTCAACCAGCGCGTTGCCGCCGACCAGTTCCCGCTTGTCCAGGACTTGCGGCAGGATGCCGTACTTGATCGGCCCAAAGATGGTTGACTGGAAGCCCAGCATGAACAGCACGGTCAGCAGCAGCGGCAGATTGTTCAGCCAGAAGCCCAAGGTGGCGGTGATCATGATCACCACCTCGAACAACTTGATGCGGCGTATTTGCATCGACTTCTCATACTTGTCCGCAAACTGTCCGAACAAGGCGGAGAACAGGAAGAAGGGCAGGATGAACACCATGGCGCTGAGGTTGACTACCTGGTCGGTATTCAGCCCGCCCATCTGGCTGCCCTGGAAGACCAGCAGGGCGGCCAGGGCGTTTTTGAAAATGTTGTCGTTGAGCGCACCGAACGCCTGCGTCCAGAAAAACGGCAGGAATCGCCGGGTGCGAAACAGTGCAAATTGTGAGTTGGCGCTCACAGCCCGGAAGGCGTCAGGCGACGAACTCGGAGAGGACGCCTGCGATGGTCGCCGTCATCATGGTGGCCAGCGCGCCGCCCAATACGGCCCGAAGACCAAAGCGTGCGATATCCGAACGCCGCTCCGGAGCTAATCCACCAATGCCGCCCAGCTGGATCGCGATGGACGCAAAGTTCGCAAACCCACACAAGGCATAAGTGGAGATCAGCAGCGCCTTGGGTGTGAGCGTGCTCTGTATCTCATTCAGGCTTAAGTAGGCCACGAATTCATTGGTAACGATCTTCTCTCCGATCAGCCCGCCGACCGCGACAATATCCTGCGTCGGCACGCCAATGGCCCAGGCCAGCGGACAGAGCAGGTAGCCGAGCACCAGTGAGAGGCTAAGGGGCTTGCCCAACATTGTTTGCAGACCGCTGATTTCTCCCAACCATCCCAGCGGGTAGTTGATCAGGGCAATCAGCGCGATGAAGGCGATCAGCATGCCGCCCACGTTCAATGCCAGGCGCACGCCTTCCGCCGCTCCGTTGGCGGCCGCCTCGATCACGTTGGTGGCTGTTTTTTCGACGTGTATGCGGACACTTCCTCGGGTCATGGACTCCTCGCTTTCCGGCTTCAGAATCTTGGCCAGCACGATGGTGGCGGGCGCCGCCATGACGCTGGCCGAGAGCAGGTGCTTGGCGTAGTAGATACGCAGCGCCTCATCGCCGCCGCCCAGCAGGGTGATATAGGCAGCCAGCACGCCACCCGCGATCGTCGCCATGCCCCCGATCATCATGGTGAGTAACTCGGACTGGGTCATTCGCGCAATGTAGGGCCGCACCACCAGCGGCGCTTCGGTCTGCCCGACGAACACGTTGGCAGCTACCGACAGCGA
>Ga0181574_10001112_pt1 | contig 25150 bp, 17 predicted proteins | sample 101ome_24_FD_145600 | JGI IMG/M metagenome (GOLD analysis project Ga0181574, IMG submission 145600) | Coastal salt marsh microbial communities from the Groves Creek Marsh, Skidaway Island, Georgia - 101410AT metaG (spades assembly) | ecosystem: Environmental > Aquatic > Marine > Intertidal zone... | reverse complement strand
TGCCAAAGAGTTAGGCAATGCGGTTCCTAGTGAACCGTTGTTTTTCCTCAAACCGGATAGTGCGGTGTTGGCCCATCGGCACCCCTTCTACATTCCGCAATGGACGCAAGACGTCCACTACGAAGTAGAATTGTTGGTGCGCATCAATCGAAACGGAAAGGCAGTCGCTCCTGAATTTGCGCACCGGTATTTCGATGAAATATCATTGGGTATTGATTTCACAGCACGCGATGTCCAAGCTCAAGCCAAGGCTAAAGGCCATCCATGGGAAAAGGCCAAAGCGTTCGATGGGTCGGCGGTAATTAGCAGAAAGTGGATGGATAAGCAAGCATTTGAAGGCGGGTGGGAGAAAGTGCCTTTTGCATTGAGAAAAAATGGCGACATCGTCCAATCGGCTACGGCCGAGGATATGCTATTTCACGTGCACGACCTCATTTCCCACGTGTCGCACTACATGACCTTAAAGATGGGAGATGTGTTGTTTACTGGGACGCCGTCTGGCGTTGGGCCCGTAGCGCCAGGTGATTGCCTCGAAGGAGAGCTTGCAGACCAAACGATGTTCAAGGTCAATGTCCATGGTTAGAAAGCTGATTTTCATCGGCTACATGGCGAGTGGAAAAAGCACCATTGCGCGGAAACTCGCGGAAATGACGCGATTGAAGATGGCGGACGTCGATATGGAAATCGAGCGGCAATCGGGAATGTCCGTTTCAACCTTGTTCAGCACCCAGGGCGAAGCCACCTTTCGTTCGTGGGAAAATCGCATCCTTCAATCGGTGCTTAAGGACGAATCCATTGCCATCATTGCCTGCGGCGGCGGCCTGCCCTGCAGCGAGGAAAATTGGACCTTGCTGCGGGAGAGTGGGGGCCAGGTGATTTGGTTAGATCCCCCTTTTGCCACGCTGTATGACCGATTGCGCAACGACATGAGCAGGCCGTTGTTGAGCGGTCCAACCGGCCTCAAGTCAGAGGGCGAAATTCTGACGCATTTTGAGGGACGACGCGCGTGCTATGTGGATGCACATGAACGAATCGAAGGTACTGTGGACGACGAGATGCTGGAACAATGGTCGGATTGGTTGGCACAGTGATCCCCTGTGCGCTTGTTGCATCAGTCGAATAAGATGGCTTCGTCATCCGCATGGGGTGCCGTGGCAATCCTCACGTCGATGTGCTCTTTTAAATTCGTGGAAAGGCTCAAACCACAATAATCTGCACGAATCGGGAAGGACCGGTGAATTCGGTCGACGAGTACGGCTGTGGCGACCCTGCTAGGACCAGCAGACAAAATGTGGTGCACAGCGTACATGAGGGTTTTGCCAGAATTCAAAACGTCATCCACGATGATAACCTGCTGGTCTTTCAGGTCCTTCAGCGGTGTGCTGAGTTGGATGTCTTGACTCAAAGGGGCTTGCTTATTCAAGGTCACTGTGGAAGCGTGGACGCGGGTGGGACCGATTTCTTGAATGATTTGAGCGAGCCGTATGCCTACGGGCTCACCATTGCCTGCGATGGTGATAAAATGGAGGTCAGCCACCGTATGGAAATCCTCCAGAATTTGGCGGGCGATGCGCTGAAGTTTACGTTCGATTTGATCGGCTTCGAGGATTCGGGTACTGCTCATGACGGTTCACGTTGTCGTGGGGCTAAGTTGGCCCGTTTTTTCGAATACTGCAACGGCTTCGATGTGCGCCGTATGCGGGAATTGATCCACCAACCTCAATGATTTCATCGAGTAACCGTATTCGGATAACGTGGTGATATCGCGGGCTTGGGTTGCGGGATTGCACGAAACATAAACCAGGCGTTCAGCCCCGAGTCGAATGACTTTCCGCAGCGTTTTGGGAGAAATGCCCGCGCGGGGAGGATCAAGTACAATCGTTTCGATTCGGCCAGCGTAATCTGGGTATTCCAACAGAAATTTACCTACGTCTGCGGCGTGGAAATCAATGTTGCTCATGCCGTTTTTTTGTGCGCTGCGTTTGGCATCGCGAATGGCTTGCTCCACGAGGTCCACACCGATAATTTTTCTACCAGACTTTCGAGCCAGTAGCTGAGCGATGGTACCGGTGCCACAGAACAAATCCATGATGTAGGATGCATCCGATTCATCTTCCAATAGTGATTCCGTAGCCGCCTCGACCGTGAGGGCGTACAAGCGTTCAGCGCTTGCTGGGTTGGTTTGAAAAAAACTCCCCATCTCCACATCGAATTCCAATCCATGCAATGATTCCGTCACGTACGGCACGCCATAAATGCACTTGCTATCGCCCGCACGAGCCTCGACGCGTTCCCCTTTGTCGTCGTTGATGGTATGTAACACGCCTACTAAACGCTGCCCAAAACGATCACGGAGCCAAAGCACGAATGCATCCGAAGCAAATCGGTCTAGGTCGTCAGACGTCGTAACCAGGTTGACGAGAATCCCCTGATTTGCGATGCTTTTTCGGACGACCAAAAAGCGAAAGAATCCGCTACGCTGAGGCGGATGCCAAGCAGGCAATCCAGTTGATTCGAACCACTTCCGCAATTCAGGCATGGCATTCTCCACATCGGCATCGAACAAGCCCGAATCCCCATCCAAATTCTCTACGGCCCACCACGTGCCCCTTCGCTTGAATCCAAGCCCAAACCCGTCAATTTTCTCGTTAGCCACGTGGTCGTGAATGATCGCGGAAAAGCTGTATTCCATCTTGTTCCGGTAATGCCAAGTGCTGGGAGACGGAACCAAACCTTCGTAATAAGCTTCGATGTTTTGAATCCCAGCAATGCGCCGGTATAATTCCAATGAAGTGCGCTCTTTGTAGGTGTGTTGGATTTCGATGGGAAGGTGGGCATAAGGAGCACCAGGAATCTCCTGAAAGGGAATTTCTGTCTCTTCCGGTGCGCGTTTCAGTACATCTTCGAGCTTGCACTCCGCGTATTTGGCCTTGCATTTCGCCACACGTGCACTGACTTGCTGGCCTGGCAAGGCATTTTGTACAAACACGACGAAGGGCCCCTGTTCGGTGGTGAGCCGAGCAATGCCCTTGCCGCCAAAGGCAATGTCCTCAATCTCCAAGGTGAGGAGCTCGTTTTTTCGAAACAATCGTTCCCGTCTCACGAGCGCAAAAGTACTTCCGATCTCGCGGTATATTGCGTCCATGATGATGAACTGGCGAAATTTTGGCAAGCGGATGATGGTGGCTTTGACGGCCTTCTTGGCATGGACAACTCCATCCGTTGCGCAAAACGCTCCTGAATTCACGGTGGGTACGTTCAACATCCGTTACGATAATCCCGATGACACCCTAGAATGGCGGGAGCGCAGAAATGAGGTGGCGGATGCGGTTCGTTATTTTGACATTGTCGCAATCCAAGAGGCGCTGCCACATCAATGGGAAGAGTTGGAGGAACGATTGCCCTTACACGAAACGTTCGGTCGCGGACGGGATGCCGATGGCGGAGGTGAGGCATGCCCGGTATTTTGGAATCGTGAGCGATACGACTTTCTGACCGGAGAGGTGCGCTGGTTATCACTCAATCCAAATGCAGCAGGGAGCATCGGTTGGGACGCCGACTTGCCGAGGATTGTGACCGTGGTGGTTTTGTACGATCGCTTGAGGGAGCAAACCATCCGAATTTTAAATACCCACTGGTCTCATACGGGTGAAGAAGCTAGGCTGAACGCCTCGGCTTTATTGGCAGGCTGGAGCGGTTGGGAAGACCAAAGTGCAGAAGATCTCGTCATCCTTTGTGGGGATTTGAATGCGACCAATGATCAAGTCGAGGTGACAAACTTGATGGCTTCTGCTGAACTCCAAGACACCTACGATGCCGCGAAATACCGCTGCCGAAAGGAGTTTGGTACATACACCACCTTCTTACCGGACAATTTAGCGAACGCAACACGCATCGATTACATTTTCTATCGGGGTGCGGCAAAGGTGGATTGGGTTTGTGCTGATGAATTCATCAAATACGGCGTTTACATTTCAGACCACATGCCGTATCACGCGGTTTTCAAATGAGGAAGGAAACGCTGGCTCGTTTGGCAGGTCCTATAGTGGCAGCGTTGCTTTGGGCGACCCTGTCCAATATAGGAATCGAAGCACCTGCAGTTCGCGTCCTTGCAGCAGCGAGTTGGATGCTTATTTGGTGGGTATTTGAAGCCGTTCCTATTGGTGTCACTTCCGTATTGCCCATGGTGATTTTCCCTTTGTTCGGTGTGGCGAGCATCGCGGAAACAACTGCTCCTTATGGATCGCATTTCGTCTTCCTCTTCATGGGAGGTTTTCTGATTGCTTTGGCCCTCGAACGATGGCAATTGCACAAGCGGTTTGCGTTGACAGTGTTGGTTGCTGCTGGAGGTAAGCCAAGGAGACTGATCGGGGGATTTATGCTGGCAACCGCTGCGTTGAGCATGTGGATTTCCAATACCGCCACCACGTTGATGATGCTCCCCATCGCACTTTCGGTGTTGCAAAAGGTGGATGAGGGGGAATACCCCAATTTCGGTATCGCTTTGCTTTTGGCAACGGCCTACTCTGCCAATCTGGGAGGCATTGCAACGCTCATCGGAACTCCGCCCAATGTGGCGATGGCCGGTATTTTGGAAAGTCAATTCTCCATCGAAGTGCCATTTTTAGAATGGACTTTGATGGCGCTGCCATTTTCTTTGGCGATGCTGCTGCTGGTCTATGTGTTGTTGACGCGCGTTTTGACGCCGGTTTCAAACACATCATTGAATCAAGGTATTCAAGGCATTCGGAACGAATTGAAGGCGCTCGGTGCATGGAGCATTTCAGAGCAAAGAGTCGCCATGGTGTTTGGTTTGACGGGATTGATGTGGGTGTTACGGCGTTGGCTCTCCATGGGAACAGGAGTGGAATTGAACGATACGACCATTGCCATGATTGGAGGTATATCGTTGTTTTTGATTCCTGCAGATGGTAACCAGAATAGGGGGCTGTTGACTTGGAAGGAGGCAACGCGTTTGCCGTGGGAAATACTCTTGCTTTTTGGAGGGGGCTTAACCTTGGCCAACGCGCTGAATGAGGCTGGCGTTCTCAAAATGGCTGCTGATGCGATTTCTTCATTGCAGGGTATGAATGGCCCCCTGTTGATTTTTGTGCTAATCGTTTTGGCCTTGCTCTTGACGGAAGTAATGAGCAATCTAGCCTTGACCATCGTCATGGTTCCGGTTGTGGGACAAGTAGCGATTTCTTGGGGAATGGATCCGTTGTTGCTGGCCATTCCGGTCACCATGGCGAGCAGTTGCGCATTCATGTTGCCGATGGCCACACCACCCAATGCGATTATCTTTGGGAGTAACAAGGTCAGTATGGGAACCATGGCTCGCGTGGGCTTGATGCTGAATTTGATTGCTGCGGTCTTGGCCTGGATTTGGGCTTTATTCGTTTTGCCTGTCTGGATGGAGATGACCTAATTTTGTAACGTGAAACACATCCTCATTCTCAACGGACCCAATTTGAATCTTTTGGGCAAAAGGGAGCCCGAAATCTATGGGTCTACAACCCTAGAGGAATTAAGTGTGGGTTGGCAGGAAATTGGCCAAGCAAATGGGGTAACCGTCACGTGCGTACAATCCAATGTGGAAGGTGAATTGATTAATGCAATCCAAGATCATGGTTTCGATGCTGACGCCATCATCTTCAATCCTGGCGGATACACGCACACGAGCGTGGCCATTCGCGATGCCATTGCCGCAATCTCCACGCCTGTCTATGAAGTTCACATTTCGAACCCAGAGGCTAGGGAAGAGTTTCGCAAAACATCTTTGATTCGGGAGGTATGTGCTGGTGGGGTGTCGGGATTTGGTGTGGCAGGTTATGCCATGGTGTTGCGGGAATTGATCAGTGGCCAATAATCACAGTGGTCGTTCCAATCAATTCTAGATTGCTTCGCATTTCGAGTTGATAAATTCCATTCGATAAGTCCCCCAGTTCAAAAGTCCAATGAGAAGAAGAGGTCGAAATGGCATAATTCTCAAACACCACGCGCCCTGCCATATCGAGCAGACGCACACAGGGTTCATGCCATACTTGGTCACCCACATAGCCCCAGTCGATGGTCAGTGCATCGGTCGTTGGAATGGGATATACGGTGAATTCACGATTTGCATTTGAATTCAATTTTGAGCCCGAATATTTAAGTTGGGATGACGCATCAGTAGGAGTTGGTGAGGTGCACATACCGATGTTTGGTGAAGCATCCTTGAAGATTATTTCAATGGTGGTCGAATCGAGGTAAAGACTGGTGTAAGGAACGATCATCGGTACCCCAAGAATGGATCCGGGCCATGAGTTTTCATTTTGTTGTACCAAAAAAGGACCGTTGGAAGTGGGGACAGCGAATTCATTGACGATGTTTCCCAGAAACAATGCGTCTTCAGCATCTCCCATTCGGTTTCCACCTCCGACGAAATCAGGCATCCATGAAGCTTCGCAAACGATGTGCGTGCCATTTTCCACCCATTCATTTTGACCCCATGGCAGGCACGCAACCAGACGTGAACCTGTCAATAAATGGATTGCTGTATCCAAATGAGACCAGGCGTTGCAAGCCAATTGCATGGTGGTATACGATGACTCAATTCCTTTATTATTGGATGTGAATTCGCAGTCTTCAAGACGCACAGGGTGTGGATTTTGATCAAGTTGCAGCTGACTATTCTCCCCAATTCCACCAAAGAAAAAAGTGCCTTGTAATGAAGAGTTTTGAGCTAGTGCATGCCCATGGACGCTGCTATTCTCAAATGTGCAATCGACCAACCTTACACCAATAGAATCCAAATGGACTTCCGCCTGATTCGCCGCAACATCAGTGAGCCTTATGGCCGCAATTCCCGCATTTGAAGCGGAGAACTGACAATTTTCAATCGTTCCGTAATGCCATTTCAATCGGTTCATGACGAACATAGAAGCGTTTGCGCCGGTACCAAGGACATGACAATTTTCGAAATCAGTTCGAGAATGAACGGCCCAATCGACTTCTTCACCCAGTGAGAAAACCGCATTTTGCCATGAGGACTTACCATTGCCTGTGATCAAATGACCACTTTGGTTCTGCATTTGAACTTCTGCAAATCCTCCATTTACGCTTTTCAATAGCAGGAGTCCGTTGTCTTGAATCGAAGTGTAAACCGAATTCCCTTTCCAGATCCAAGACCCCATGTTGCCTGCAGTACGAGACGTGATTGTCAGTGTATCCGAATTTTGGATTATGAGGTCACCAGCCATTTCCCATTGCGATGTTGCGCCATTCAACTCAACCATGGATGAGGATGTGGTCTCAATTTTGGAATCTGGTAGCTGAGTCAGTTTGCCAAAAGGGTGCACACAAATTTTTCCGCCTTGCAAATGAAGAACTGCATTTTCTTCCAAGATTAATTCGGAATGCGGCCCAATGTGCAAATCGCCTTCAAGAATCATCGTAGTGTTTGATAGGAGGTTGAATGAACCTCTGCCGCTTCCAAGGGTATCACCGATTAACATGACTTGATCATCGTACAAAGTGATGCTGGGTGCACAGGCTGTGTTCCTTGCGTCGAAACGTGGCCATATTCCTGTTCCATTTGCTGCCGTGGTTCCGATTTCTATCACTTCCACTTCGGAGCTGTCGATCTGGGTCAAACTTCGTGCGAAGTGATTTTCCCATCCCAATTGAATTGCATTGTCCGCTGAAGCAGTTGCAGGTTGGCCTTCCACGATGGCATCGAGCAGAATTTGGGTGTGATGGCTGATGTCGCAATGAAAGGCCGAACCCACTTCATAGGGTTCCATTTCCCAGAGGTCAAAAGGCACTTCATCTGGGTCATAGGATTGTTCGAGTTCAAGATCGAGTGCGGAATGTACAGGAATGAACATCGATTGAGTTGAGCCGTTGTCTGGGGCAATTCCAGCTTGTTCCAAGGCGAGTTGAAATTGTCCCAAGTGATTTGAATAGCTGCCTGGAAGAGACTCCAACACAGGCTGAGAAATTGGTTGCCATGCTGTCCCTTCATAAAACAATGGTTCGCCCCAACTCCAGTCGTCGTTCAGTAAACTGCCTTCAAAAATGACCCATTCGGACAAATTGGATTCAGGATGCGAAGCATTACCTGGTTGACTCCAAAGGGCGATATCGACTAAGTCCCATCCGAAAAAGGATTCATTGGCTTCGTACCAAAGCGAAGGAATGGCATAGGTGAAATCGGCGTGCCCGTTTGCAATCCCCAGATTGATTGAACGCGTCGGCAACCCATGTTCCAGTTGAAATGATTCCAATTCTGCCCGAACACTTGGCGCATGGAATGGGGAGCCGACCAATAATTCACCTGCAGCAGGCGACAATAGCGCGTCTTGCAAGGCAGCCGCATCTGCGGATATGGTTGAAAAAAAGGCAATCGCTTCTTGTAAGGATACAGGGAGATGTGCCCCTCGGAATGGGCTATCTAATGCAATAAAAAGGCGGGTGCAATGTTCGGTGCCTTGCAACTCCATCTGCCGCAACGTGTTTCGCCCCACTACACCACCCATGCTGGGACCAATGAGTACAAGCGGTTCGTATCCAATTCTGTAACTAGCACACATATCCAATACGTATTCCAATAGTGCCGACTGATGTGCAATGGATTGGGTGCCATTTTGAAAGTCTAAAAAGACAAAATCAAAATTCTCATGAAGGAGGGAATCGAGCAAAGGTGACAAGGCATCCAAAGCCGAATTGAAATTCCCTTCGCAATTCCATAGCACTTCCCAATTCAAGTCGCCATAACCATAGCTGGGACTGTTGTTCTGCAGATCTGGGTCGAAACCTTCGATAAGCACGAGAGGTTTATCAAAAATTCCATCATCGCCAAGTTTCACGAGCGCTTGTCCGGTGACTGGAATGCCTTCATGAAAAACTCCTACCCAATGCGGATCCAAGCCATTCGATTCAGGCCAAGGAGGAAGGTCGGGCTCCACGCAGCTTTCAAATCCAAAAACCGGCAGCAATACATGGGCCTCATGAACCGTTCCGCCATGCTCACATCGAACCCCGATGGAGGTGGCTTCAGTTCCTATCGGAATCTCTATGCTAACGGGCACATCCAATTCGCACGAATGCAGGATGCCGTCCGAAATCAAATACCAATCTCCATCGTGCCAGTCCTCTGGAACCAAAGATTGTGGAATGACAATGGATCGTTGTCCGGGTCGAATAAAAGAATTCGCTGTAAGCAGGTTATGGGTATTCGGAGAGGCTGATGGAATCAGTTGGTCCCAGTGATTTTCAAGTTGGCCAGTTCTTTGTTGCAGAGCGACCGCGAACAGTCCATGCTCATGGGCGAGCGCTTTGAATACGGAATCGACCACCTGTTTTCCTTCTCCTTTGAAAGGAACCTCACTTTTTTCCCAGATGAATTGAATCTGACGTGAGATGGCAGGTTCAAGGGTTTGAGCGAATAAAACGCACGGCAACAGGGACGCTACAACGGTAGCGATGCAATTCAGGTGTCGCATAAAAATCAAAAGTTTAGAGGTACGATGAGCGTATCCAGCAAGTCAGCGGGACCGAATTCAATGGATGCGACTGCAGCTTCATGGCCGTTTTCATCTTGGTATCGCAGCTCCGCGTAAAAGGGGGTAGAAGATTTCGGCATCACCCAATGTTGAAGCAAGTAGCTCGGACGAGGCGGCTGGCCTGGCGTAAACCATTGATCGGAATCGAAATTCAATCCTTCCCAATTGGACGTGACCCAAATCCGGGAGTGAAGCATTTGTCCAGGTCGATTTCCTACGACTTTGAACCAGATGACTTGGGGCAGTTCCAGGAGCCAAACTTCTGCTTCGGATGAAAAAGCTCGTTCGAAACGGTTGATCAAAAAAGGATCCTCCCAATCGCCATGAGGTTGACAAAGGAAGGCGTCCACACAATCCAAGGATTCTGGGAGCCTGCACGTTCCGGATTCATCCGTGTAAAGTGTGTCTCCAAGAACTTCGTAGGATTCACCACTCCACCATCCTTGTGAAGGCGTTGAGGTTTTGACCGGGACAAGCCACTGATTTGCAAACGGGTCACCTCCAACGTACGCGGCTTCAATCAACCGAACGTCGGTTGAGCTTCTTCCACATCCAACCAACAAACCTCCTCCTAAAATCACGCCCCACATCCGTCCAATCATGCTTCAAAAGTCTGCTCATTTGAGGATCGACTGAGGAAGACTTCATGAACAGCACACGGCGTTTTGTGAATGGTTTGGAATCAGAATTTCCGCAAGGCCTGATCAATGAGTTTGGCCAATTTTGCCGCTTCTTTTTCGGGCAATTGTTTGCCCAACACAAAACGACCTCTCAGGTAGGTGAACTGCAACGAGTCTCCGCCCATGATCCAAAAACTCTGGTCCAGGTTTTGAATGAAATTCGTTGGATTGCGGCGAATGACCTCCATCTTTTTGATGTTCTCTTTGATGAAGAATCGCGCTCGCCCCAAGTCGCCAAACGCATTTTTCACCGTCATGCCTTCGGAGGTGATCCGCACCATTTCCCTTCCAATGCGGCGCCACAAAACCACTTTCAAGACACGAAACGCGAAAAAGGCCCAAAAGGCCATGAAAATCAGGAAAAAACTTCGATCACTTCCTGCAGAGCCTGCCATTTCGATGGCCATGGCAACACCAACAGCCAACCAAGCGAGCAGCCATCCTTCCAACATCAACCGCTGTTGGCTTGGGATTTTTTGATCGATGATAACGGTCAAAGACGATTCATGCCAAGCGTAGGTGACGCGTTCACCGAGGGATTGGATGGGGCCGTTTTTCATGAATTTACGGGCTCGAGATGTTCGGTCCATTGGTGGTACAGCGCTTCGTAGCGGGGCAAAATTTCCATCACATTGAATTGCATCGCACGCGCTTGGGCCGCTTGCTTAAATTCGGTCAATAGCGCAGCATCGCTTAGCAGGTCAACGGCCCATTGTCCCATGGCTGTCACATCTCCTACATCCCCGAGGAATCCACATTTTCCGTGTTCAATAACTTCGGGAAGCCCACCGGCATTTGACGCAATGACAGGCACTTTTGCTGCCAATGCTTCCAATGCTGCCAGTCCGAAACTTTCTGTTGTGGAAGGGAGGAGGAACAAATCACTCACCAGCAGCGGTTCAATTGGGTTTTTGATTTTTCCAATGCTGACGACATGTTCACGAATACCCAGTTCCTCTGCCATTTTCTCGACACGGGATCGTTCGGGTCCGTCACCGACCAGCAAAAGCTTGGCAGGCACAGCTTGTTGGACCCGTGCAAAGATGTCCAATACGTCGTCAACGCGTTTTACTGGCCGAAAATTTGAAATGTGCGTCAGGATGAACTCACCGTTCGGTGCTACGGCAGCTCGGAATTGTTCGTCAGCCTCGCGTTCAAAGTGTCTAGGGCAGATAAAGTTGTGAATCACATGGATGTCTTGCTTTACCCCAAAAAGCTTCAAGGTGTCGCGCTTTAAACTTTCTGAAACAGCGGTGACGGCATCGGATTGATTGATGGCGTGTGCAATGACCGGTTCGAACGCCGGGTCTTTCCCGAGCAACGTGATATCCGTACCGTGCAAGGTGGTAATGATCGGCAGCTCAATGCCCTGTTCTGCCAAAATGTTGCGAGCGGTAATTGCCGCACTGGCATGCGGAATGGCATAGTGCACATGAAGCAGGTCTAACTGGTGCGTTTTGGCCACTTCAACCATTTTGGAGGCGAGAACCAACTCGTATGGCTGGTAATCAAAAAGCGGGTAGTCGCTTACGTGGACTTCGTGGTAGAATAGATTCTGCTTCAGACTCCCCATGCGGGCGGGGGCGCTGTAGGTAATGAAGTGGAGTTCATGGCCCTTATCTGCCAATGCCTTGCCCAATTCCGTGGCGACCACACCTGAACCCCCGAAAGTGGGGTAGCACACAAATCCTATCCGTAGCTTTTTCATTTCACTCGTCTGTAAAGCGGGAGGAAATCCCGTATGCTTTGTACACTTCGTGTTGGATTTTTGTTCGCACATCCCAATCAATCAACTTTCGATTTTCCGCATCCGGGTACGTTCGGTTGCTCAAAAAAACGAAAATCAAATCATGATCGGGGTCAGCCCAAGCTAGGGTCCCTGTGAATCCTGAATGACCGAAACTCGAAGCACTCGCTTCATTGCACGTGGGCCCCGAATCCATTTCATGCGCTGGACGATCAAATCCGCAGGCCTTGCGGTACTCTGCGTCAGGATCCACACGCTCAACCCAACGCTGGACGGTATTCGGCTCGAAGAATTCGGTGCCTCCGTAAAAACCACCCAGCCGTAACATGTACATCAGTCGTGCGAGATCATATGCATTGCCGAAAAGGCCTGCATGTCCACAAACACCTTCCATCATGGCAGCCCCTGGGTCGTGCACATCACCTCGGACGACCCCTTTGCGAAAGATTGTATCGAGCTCTGTTGGTGCAATTGATGCGAGGGATGCGCGTTCCAGTGGTCGGTAGCCCAAGCTCGACCACCCCACAGGTCGATAGAATGTTCGCTCGACGAATTGGTTTAAGGGTTCAGATGTCAAGCCTTCAATCACCCGTTGCAGTGCATAGAAGCCCAAATCACTGTAGCGATGGGTACCCACCGGATCCACCTCACTCGCGCAAATTTTTGCCCAAATGGAATCCTGCCAAGCCGGGCGCATGTACAACTGATTTGAAATGCGTTGTCTGTGTATATCTGTGGGTGAGGGATTGAACGCGGTCGAATCTTCAAGGGCCTCGAGGTAGAATGGAATCCAAGATTTCAAACCAGCACGGTGCGAAAGGATATCGCGAATGATGCGGTTTCCAAAGTCGCTACCGATCAATTTGGGTAAATAAGCGGAAAGGGGTTGTTCTATATCCAGTTTACCGGCTTCTTCGAGGTGCATGCATGCCAGAGTCGTGGCGGCTATTTTAGTGATACTTGCTAGATCATAAATGCTACTGGCCTTCACGGACGCTTCACCATCCAAAGTCCCGTAAATCCCGTCATGCACGATAGCGCCACGGTGAGCGGCCAAAACCCGGCATCCCGGCATGGCGCCGCGTGCAATGGCATCCTCCACAATGCTATCAATCGCAGCCTTGGTGGAAATTGGAGCAGTTGCAAATCCAAGTCGCGTGCGCCCCATCCATGGCATGCCAAATCCTTGCGCATAAGCTTGAGTTTCGACGGGAAGTCGACCTCCCGCAGGCCCAGCACCGACCAAAGCCTGCGCTACGCCATTCACTGTGCGGTCGTCATCTTGATAGGCAATCAATACCGCATCACTCAGGGCGATCAATGCACCGAGGCGATCGAGTACGTAAGGACTGCCATACACCACCAATCCGAACGGGACATTGGCTTCATGCGCAGCAGCTGCACATTGTAAGGCGACAGCGATTTCTTGGTCCGTGATGCCGTGCAATTTGCTGGCTGAATGTGATGTGCCTCCAAGGTGCAAAAAGCTCCAATCCGGTTCTGTTTCGAGTTGGACCAAAAACCGAGCATAACCATTGGCAGTGAACTCAGCAGCGGTGAGTGCGCGGCCCTGCACATCGAAAGAAGTCGGCATAATTTGCTTGACTACGCGTTCTGAAACGGCGTCGGGAGCCCCTTCGAATCCAACGAACATCTGACTCATGTGATGCACGTGCGGAAGCACGGGCAATGCAGCGTTGTCATTTTTGATGACGGTGATGGATTGACCGATGACGGCTTGGTGAAGGGACTCAGCAGTGGCATCGTTCGCAGTTGGAACAGGATTTTCCCAAACGCGGCACCAGGCTTTTGCGCGCAGCACACGGTGGCATTTCTCTGCAATTTGAAGGGAGTCGAGGCGTCCCGCTTGAATCGCGGCCATCACCTCGCGGATTACCGTTCCAGGCTTCCCTGGGAAGAGCAGGATATCGTTGCCCGCAATGAGGGCGTCGGCGTGCGGGGATTGGGTTTTGGAAAACGATGTAAACCCTTTCATGGTCATCGCATCGGTGAAAATGAGTCCATCAAAACCGAGGTCTTGCCGCAAGAGGGTATCAACGATGTACGAGGATAGGGTAGAGGGCAGGTTGGGAGTATTGTCCAATGCTGGGATAAACAGGTGAGCAGCCATAACGGCGCCAACGCCTGCATTGATCAAGTGAGCAAATGGAGCCAATTCTATGGAGTCGAGGCGCTGTCGGTCATGCAGGATTACAGGTAAGGCGTGGTGTGAATCGGCATCGGTGTCGCCGTGACCCGGAAAATGCTTGGCCGTCGCCAAAACACCTACCTCTTGCATACCCAGTGCGTATGCCGTCCCGAGCTCACTGACCAGCTCGGTGCTACTCCCGAACGATCGGCTCCCGATAACCGGGTTGGCCGGATTGCTATTCACATCGACCACAGGGGCGAAATTCACATGGAATCCCATATTTCGCAACGATTGCCCCACTTCACGGCCCATCGCTTGCGTAAGTTCAGCATCCGCCGTTGCTCCGAAAGTGAGCGACCTCGGCCAAGAACGTGTAGAATCAATTCGCATGCCCAATCCCCACTCGCCATCGGTCGAAACGAGAAGGGGAACACTTGCGCGCGATTGCAGTCGAGCCAATCGATCTGCGTAAGGTGCAGGCGCCCCTTGCATGGCGATAACTCCGCCGATTTGGTGCGTTTCGACCCATTGCTCGACTTCTTCCCAATTCACACGGTCCGCGTGAGCATAGACAGGCGGCATGAGCAACTGCGCAATTTGGCGTTCAAGGCTCATTCCGTTTATGACGGAATCTGCCCACGCTTCGCAGGAAGGCGTATTGAAGGGGGCGGTGCTTTGGGCTATGAGGTAAACAGGAAAAATCGCGAGAGCGGCTGCGAGGACGAAGAGCTGTCTCATGAAGCCGCCAGCACTTTCCGTACGTTGCTCAGCAAAAACTGGAATTGCTCTTCTTCCGTGAGCAAGCTGTTATCCAACACGATGGCGTCTTCTGCCTTTCGAAGAGGGCTTACGGACCGGTTCGAATCCAAACGATCGCGTTCAAGAATGTTCTGCAGAACATCGTTTAACGTGGTTCCCGGTTTGGTGGCTCTCAATTCATTCAAGCGGCGTTCAGCGCGTACCTGGGGTTCGGCAGTAATGAAAAATTTCACATCAGCATCCGGCATCACGACGGTGCCAATATCGCGACCGTCCATTACAACGCCACCGTGCGCTGCCATGCGTTGCTGCAAATCGACCATCTTGTGTCGGATGACCGGAATTGCTGCTACCAAGCTGACCTTCTTTGCCACCTCCATGGAGCGGATTTCGTCTTCCACGTTTACACCACCGAGGTGGATTTCGTTTCGCTCGGTTTTGGGGTTGTACTTGAAACCGATGTACATGCGTTCGATGGCGACATTGATTTTCTTGGTATCGATCTCATTGGTTTCAATGAGTTTCTCCTTGATGCAAAACAAAGTCGCTGCGCGGTACATGGCGCCTGTGTCAACATACACGAAGTTCAATTCTTTCGCGAGTGCTTTTGCCATGGTGCTTTTTCCAGCAGACGAATGGCCGTCAATGGCGATGTTGATTTTGCGTGGTTCCATCGGGCATGCAATTTAACAATTCCCGCCAGACTAATTCAGTGAAAATGAACGCGGATTAAAACGAATTCCGATATGCGTTGAGGCCCCAGCAAAATGGTAACGAGATCGAGCCAATCGAAATTCGAATAGCCCAAACGTAAAGTTGGTTCCGATCGATAGTCCGTTTCCGCTCAATCGCTCTGTGGCCATCATTTCGGTCCTTCTTCGGTAGTCAAATCCGGTCCAAATGGCCATGTTTTCTCCGGCCTGGATGGAGGTGCCAATGCACATGTGCCTCATCAATTGGTCGCCAAAAACGAACGTTGAATTTTCCACGGTTTCGCCCGTGATGGGATCGATGCTGTCGTCGTAGGTCCCAGGAGGCGCCAAATCCCAAGTTTCCAGGTGTTGCGCTTTGAGAAATACGCGAAACGGAGCATTGGTAAATCCTTTGGTCAGAGCCACTTGGAGATTCCATGGTAGTGAACCCGTTGGCTGGGTTCCTTTCCAACCGATTTGGTGGCCAACTCCCGTCGCGGCGATTCCAATCGCCATCATCCGTTCGGGCCATCGCGCATGGACAAACCCCTCAATCCCCGCCCAAATGGCCACTTCACGTTCCAATTGCCTTGTTCCCAGAAAGGGTTGTAAACCAATTTGCCACGTAGAGTCGATGGAGCGGCTTGTCCCATAATAAATGAGGTTGTCGCTGCCTCGAAACTCCTCCGTTGGGTACCCCGCAGCATCGTAGCCTTGAAAAGTTCCAAAATTTAAAAACCTCGTTCCGACCTGGCGTCTCCATGCTTTCGTTGCAGGAAGCTGGTAATTCACCTGAGCAACCCCCATACCAGCGAAATAATCCACGTAATCGATGGTGACCAATCCTTGATTGGCGGTATCCAGAAAACACGGGTTTGCAGCAGCTGCATGGGCGTCATCTTCGATATCGGCCATGATTTGACATCCGAGACCTGCTCCCCGCGCATCGGCGGCAATTTCGAACAGCAGTGATTCGTAACCTTGCCCCATCATAAGCCCACCCTGACCGAGGAACGCCCAAATAAATGCAAATCGAAGGTAGCGGGTTGTCATCATTCAGCAGGGTTAACGCTAAGAGGCGGCTTTTTCTTGCAATAAGGCACGATTGATCACTTCCATAATGTCCGATACAAAGGTGAAAGTTAATCCTTTCAAGTATCGCTCATCAATTTCTTCGATGTCCTGGCGGTTGCGGTCGCACAGAATGATTTCCTTGATACCAGCACGTTTCGCGGCCAGTATTTTTTCCTTGATTCCACCTACCGGCAGAACTTGGCCTCGAAGGGTGATTTCGCCTGTCATGGCGAGCGCCTTTCGGATTTTTCGACGCGTAAACGCGGACACCATTGCGGATACCATGGTAATTCCAGCGCTGGGCCCGTCTTTCGGAATCGCACCTTGGGGAACGTGGAGGTGTACGTTGAGTTGATTCAGTTCATCCGCTTCGAGGCCCATTTCTCGGGCATGGGATTTAATGTATTCCAAGGCAATGATGGCGCTTTCTTTCATCACATCGCCCAAATTTCCAGTAAGGGTGAGCTTACCAGTGCCTTTGGTCAATGAAGTTTCGATGAACAAGATGTCACCTCCATGTGGAGTCCATGCCAATCCAGTTACCACACCCGGGGTGTCGTTTCCTTGGTATCGATCACGCTCGCGAGAGGGCCCTAGTACCTTCGGAAGGTCATGGGGAGAAATTTCGGTTTGGTAATCCTCCTCAAGGGCCATTTCTTTAGCCCGATTCCGTACCAACTTTCCAATTCTTTTCTCCAGTCCACGCACGCCGCTTTCTGAGGTGTATTGCTCGACGACAGCTTCCAATGTTTTCACAGGAAGTTTCAAATCCTTTTTGGTGATTCCCGTATCCACTAGGTGCTTGGGAACGAGGTGCCGTTTCGCAATTTGAACCTTTTCTTCAACCGTGTAACCTGTGACTTCAATGATTTCCATCCGATCACGCAATGCTGGTTGAATGGAACTCAAGTTGTTGCAGGTTGCCAAGAACATGACGTTACTCAGGTCATAGTCCAAGTCCAGGTAATTGTCATGGAAGGTGCTGTTCTGCTCAGGATCAAGCACCTCGAGCATTGCACTTGAGGGGTCGCCGTGATGGTCTCTGCCCAACTTATCAATCTCGTCCAAGACGAATAGGGGATTGGATGTTCCGGCTTTTTTGAGATTTTGAAGAATGCGCCCAGGCATCGCTCCAATGTACGTTTTTCGATGTCCTCGAATCTCAGCTTCATCGCGCAACCCGCCGAGGCTCATCCGCACATATTCGCGGCCTAAAGCCTTGGCAATGCTTCGGCCAAGCGATGTTTTTCCCACGCCAGGAGGTCCGTACAAACAAATGATGGGTGCTTTCAAATCCCCTTTGATCTTCAAAACGGCCAAATGTTCGATGATGCGCTCTTTGACTTTTTCAAGGCCATAATGGTCCTCGTCGAGCACCGCTTGAGCATGGAAAAGGTCAAAATTATCGGCGGACCTTTTTTGCCATGGTAGGTCCAGCATCAAATCGACATAATTCGCTTGCACACTGTACTCCGCACTTTGCGAATTCATGCGCTCGAGCTTGATGATTTCTTTGTTGAATGCCTCGCGTGCATGGTCTGGCCAGTCCATGCTCTCTGCGCGCAGTTTACGTTCTGCAACTTCCTGTGCCTGTGGATTGTTGCCGAGTTCCTCTTGAATTTGTTTCAGCTGTTGGTTGAGGAAATATTCGCGTTGTTGCTGATCCAATTCTCCCTTGACCTTGGTTTGGATGTCACGCTTCAGGGAGAGCATTTGTTTTTCCTTGTTGAGCAATTCCAGCACACGGCGTGCACGGGCTTTAATCCCAGCGACTTCGAGCAATGCCTGCTTTTCCTCTACAGGCGCATTCATGTTGGATCCGATGAAATTGACCAAGAAGGTCAAACTCTCGATGCTCTTGATGGCGAAGCCCGCTTCTGAAGGAATGTTGGGACTCAGTTGAATGATTTCAATGGCCAGTTCCTTGAGGCTTTCCATGAGGGCTTTGTGCTCGTCATCTTTTGGCGGCAGAAGCTCTGCATCGTATTCGACTACCCTCGCCTTCATGTACGGCTCCTCTTGCACAATTTCGGTCCATTTGAACCGCTTTTGTCCTTGCAAAATGACTGTATTGCTGCCGTCAGGCATCCGGAGCATTTTAATCACCTTTGCCACCGTACCCACTTCATTGAGGTCTTCTCCGTTGGGTACTTCGATATCGTCATTTTTTTGACTCACGACCCCGATGCGGTGCTCTTCCTTGTGCGCTTCTTTGATCAATCGAATCGATCGATCACGACCGACTGTAATGGGAATGACTACCCCTGGAAATAGGACCGTATTACGCAGCGATAAAATCGGCAAGGCTTCAGGAACTTCCTCCTTTTGCATGGCCTCCTCATCTTCTTGCGAAATGAGGGGAATGAACTCGTGGTCCTGTGCATCGCTCAGCGCCCAGGTATCTTCTCCATGTTGGTCTTCAAACATCAGCTTCTTTTCTTGCTCCGTGTTTATACACTTCAAACCCCGTGCCACGCAGGATTCGGACAATGTGGCAGGCGGTTTTGTCAGTCAATCTTTTGAAAGGAAACGCGAAGTGGCCAGCTCATGTTGTTGCCTCCAAACCTCAATTTCGTTTTCAGACAAGGCCTTTCCTCGGCGCGACATCACGCGCTCGGCGGTATCGACGAATTTGTCAAAACTGTGCAGGGCCCAATTATCTCCACCTCCCCAAGAGAAGGAGGGGATGTGTTTGGGCTGGAACCCACCTCCGTAGATGTTGCACCCAGCGCCGACAATTGTGCCGGTATTGAACATGGTATTGATGCCACTTTTGCTGTGGTCTCCCATCATCAACCCACAGAACTGCAAACCGCTATCCTCATATCGCTTTGTCGATTCCCTCCATAATCGCACGTTGGCGTAATTGCTTTTGAGGTTGCTGGAATTCGTGTCCGCCCCGAGATTGCACCATTTGCCGATGACGGATTGTCCCAAAAAACCGTCATGTCCTTTGTTGCTAAACCCGGTAAAAACGCAGTTTGATATTTCCCCTCCAATGCGGCAAGAAGGTCCGATGACCGTCCCTCCGTAAATGCGGGTGCCCATTTTAACAATCGATTCTTCCGAAATGGCCAATGGTCCGCGCAAGTGCGCACCTTCTTGGACCTCAGCTCCAGATGCGATCAAAATGATGCCTTCGGTCGCATTTAACGTACATGCCGTCAACTTGGCATCAGGGTGAATCCAGATGCGCCCAGGATCACCAATAAGGGTCACGTGGTCCGGGATGTCCAATTCATGCGCTGGTTGAAGAGCCCAACTGGAAATGACCTGTTCAGCTTTCGACGCGATCCACTGGGAGGCGAAGAGGAATAAATCGGTCGGATGCTTAATGAGAGAGACGGCATCAGGCAAAACTTCGGTTTGACCTGCGGGCTGGTGGGCACCGTTCCAGCGAAATAATTCATCTCCCTCCGAAAATAGGTTCTCGCCGGGTTTCAATTCCGCGATGGTTCGAACTGCCTTTTCATCTGGAATCCATCGGTCGTTGATGGCACCATGTTCAAGCGCAAAATGAACTTTATCTCGAAGGGATTGTTCGGATGTTGAAACGGTAGTGAAAGTTGTTTGTGCCCAGTGTTCCGCAATTGTGAGAGGCCCAACAAGCAAGCCCCCTTGCTGATGACCTCTACCCAGTGGATATAGGTCAACCCATTTCGCATCGGAAAAGAACGGAACAATCATAATTCAAAGGAGTCAAGAGCAAAGGTACGAAGCGAGCATAAGCAGAAGCGCTAATATGTGAAAGCAATGAAGGAAAGAGGAATAGCCCAGCAATTTTCAATCAAAGACCTCGAGCATTTTACTGGGGTCAAATCCCATACCATCCGTGCTTGGGAACAGCGGTATGATTTGTTGATTCCGAAACGAACCGCTACCAATATCCGTTATTACAGCGGCGATGATCTTAAGAAGTTGCTAAATGTTAGCTATCTGCTGGAACACGGAATGAAAATTTCGAAAATCGCTGATTTGTCGGAGCAGGCCATGTTGGACATGGTGCAGTATACCCAAATCGAAGAAGGTGGTCTCAGCGCGGTTTTCAGTCAGTTGAAAATGAGCATGCTTAACTACGATGAGCCCTTGTTTCGACAGGTCATAGATGAGTATGCAAGGGAACATGGGCTTGAAACCACCGTATTGAACGTGTTCTTACCGTTTTTATCACAAATCGGAGTGTTGTGGTTGACCAATAGCATTTGTCCAGCACAAGAACACTTCATCAGTCATTTGATGCGGCAAGAGCTGCATTCTGCAATTTCTGGAGTCCAGTCTTCACCAGACGAAAACTTACCGGTGGTTATTCTGTATTTGCCCGAGCGTGAGATCCACGACATTAGTTTATTGTTCATTCACTACCTCTGTCGAGCTCGCAATGTGCGAAGTGTTTTCTTAGGAGCGAGTGTGCCGTTTAATGATTTGATTGCAGTTGCCGAGCAATTCCCAAATGCGCGGTTTGTCTCGTATTGCACGACACACCCTTCATCCACGGAGGCCGAGGCTTATGTGGAATTCGTAAATGCCGAATTCGGTGCAAGTGACAACAAATTTTTGCTAGCAGGGAAAGTTTTTGAAGGAGTAAAAGCACGGGGATGCGTTGAAACTGCTGCGGATGGCCATGAATTGGCTGCAGTGCTTTTTTCTTAATTGTCTCAGAATCAATTTTTTGAATTGATTACCAGGAGGTGATCTCCTAAATTGTTTAAACTTTTTCCAGAAAAGTTGAACAAAAACTTGGTTTCAAGGAAAGTTTGTTTAATCTTTGCTTCACATCGTTAAACAAAACGTTATGAGCACCCTTGAATTCAACACGCTTTTGGTTTCGAATAGAACTTTCCTCAAAGGCTTCGCCATCGGATTCACCCGAGACTCCCAAGACGCAGAAGACCTGATTCAGGATACCATGGTAAAGGCCCTTCGCTATAAGAATAATTTCAAGGAAGGTACCAACATCAAAGGATGGCTCTACACGATCATGCGCAACATCTTCATCAATAACTACAAGAGGAAGAAGTTTCAAAACACGATTTTGGATACGACGGAGAATCAATTCTACTTGAATTCAGGTTCTATGCAGTCAGATACTGTGACATCTGTCATTAATGAGCAGGATATAATCGGAGCGATAGAGGGTTTGAAACCAGAGTTCAAGGTCCCATTTAAAATGTTCCTCGAAGGTTACCACTACGATGAAATTGCTGACGAGCTCACCATTCCCATGGGCACGGTGAAGAGCAGAATTTTCCACGCACGGAGGAAACTCAGCACTGAACTGCAGGCCTTCAGGCACTGAGAGAATAAATTATCGAAATAAAAGCAACCAACGGCATCTCCCGTTGGTTTCTTTTTTTGTGGTATACTTACATACCCTGAATGAACTAGCAATTCTGCACATGCATAAGTCCATTTTTTCCATCGCGCTTTCAGCAATCATGGCGTTTTTTGCTGTGAGCTCAGCAGCTCAATTGGATGTTGAAACAGGCCTCACATTAGAGGAATACGTCAACGATATCTTGCTGGGTAGCGGTATCCAAGCATCGAACATTACATACACGGGAGGAACCAATCAGCTCGGATACCTTACGGGAGGTGAAGATGTGTTTTCCATCAGTTCTGGATTGGTTTTGAGTTGTGACGTGGCAGAGAATTTGGAATGTCCAACTGATTTCTTGACGTGCGATGGTTGCCTAGGCAATGGATTCAACGACCCTGACTTATTGGATATTGCCAATTCGGTGCCTCCGCTTATCGGCCAATCCTTTTCGGTCAATTCTGTGAACGACGGATGTGTGCTGGAGTTTGATTTTGTGGCAGCAGGGGATACTGTGAGCTTCAATTATGTTTTCGGGTCTGACGAATATGAAACATGGATCAACACCCAATACAACGACGTTTTCGCATTTTTCTTAAGTGGCCCAGGCATAACAGGACCATACGATAGCCCTGCGGGATTTCCTGATGGTGCGGTCAACATTGCAGGCGTGCCCGATACAGATCCCGTGCTCCCAATTACCATCTCTTCGGTAAATTCGGGCACGAATCCTGAGTATTACATTGATAATCAGGGAGGAACGGATGTGTGTATCAATGGTTATACGGTTCCATTCACGGCTGAATGGCCTGTAGAATGCGGTGAAACTTATCACATCAAACTCGCCATTGCCGACGGTTCGGATACGGCCTTGGAATCTATTGTGGTTCTTGAAGAGGGTTCTTTCGAGTCCAATGCCGTTGTACAGATTGATTTGTCTATAGACGTTGGAGGACCAGAAGCCAATACCATTTACGAAGATTGTGGGCAAGCTACCCTAACGTTCGAACGTCCAGTTGAAACCATCCTTGAGATTCAGGAAATGGTCTACATCAATTACGGGAACAGCGAGGCCACGAATGGAGTGGATTACGGTCAGCCTCAACCCGACGGTTCACTACTGCCGCTGCCGGATTCGGTTATTTTCGAACCGTTCGTAAGTATTGTTGCATTTGATCTGGTCGCAGCAATTGATGGCATCACGGAAGGCCCAGAATTGGTCGAGATGCAAATCGAGAACGTTGCTGCGTGCAACGGTGGCGGATTGACCACTTACTTCACTTTCTACATCGCTGAAGATCCGCCGCCGTTTGTTGTGGAGGATTTTAGTGCTACGATTTGCCAGGGGGACGTCATCGAAGTCGGGCCTATCGTAACCGGTGGTTACGGGAACTATACGTTTGATTGGGATTGTCCTGAAGGAAATGGTGAATCACCAATCAGCATTTCGCCCTTGGATAATTGGTCGTGCTTCGTTACGGTGGGAGACACGTGTGATTTAGCCATCAACCCGCCGACCGTTGAGGTAGCGGTGGAGGTGCTCGAATTCCCTCCTTTGGAGATTGAGATCAACGAAGACGGACCTATTGTTTTGGAATGCAACGGAACGGCAGATATCTCTTCAACGGCTTCGGGAGGAGACGGCATGTATTCTTACACTTGGGAGGATCAGGATGGTGCCAATTTGTGGCCCTCTTGGTGGGATCCGAGTATTCTCACGCTGAGCACATGGGCCAACGCCGATGAAGTGTTTGTCACCTTAACGGACGGCTGTGGTTTTGAAGTCACGGATAGCATAGAGATTGAATACAACATTCCACCCATTGAAATCACAGTGGATGAAGCGGTGACGGTACTTTGCAATGATCCGTTTACCATCCCTGCCTCCGCGGATGGAACCGCGCCATTTTTCTATACGTGGTTGAACGGCAACCAATGGTTAGACTTCGACGCGACACTGAATTGGCAAACGAGCAGCGATGCCACAATTACGTTGCAGGTTTCGGATAATTGCGGTCAGACGGAAGAAGCGACGGTGGAAATCACTGTTGATGCGCCAGATGTTGAGGTCAGCCTTCCTCAAGGCCTGGTCGGCCCGTGTACCGAGGTGTTCGACTTGCAAGCCGATGTTACAAGCGGATCAGGGGGGTACCAATATACTTGGTATGAGAACGGCATAAATATGAACGAGTCGAGTTCAAATGTGGACGTTCAGCTGTCATCGACCAGCACCATTTCGGTTAATGTGAATGATGGATGCGGACAAAGTGGAAGTGCGAGTGCTGTTGTTACCATCGACAATCCGCCTTTGGTCGTCGATTTGGGACCCGATATTTATGCGAGTTGTGTTGATTTCACCAACATCCCTGTAGAGATTATCAGTGGTGCTGGCAACTACAATTATGATTGGTTCATCAGCAGCGAGCCTTACGACCAAGGTCCAGACATCACAGTCCAATCATACGGAACTATTCCGATTTCTGTTTTTGTCACGGACGGTTGTGGCGGAGCGACCCAAGATTCTCTGGTTTATCACATTCCAGATATCCCGTTGACCATTGAGGTCACACCGAATGAAATCATTTGCGCTGGAGACGGAATATCGTTGGAGGTTGAAGCAATGGGAGGAGAGGAAGGCTTCGTTTATTACTGGCCAACACTCGGCGCTTATGGTCCTGTTCAATACATCACACCACTACAGTCGGCGGTGTATCCAGTTGTTGCAACGGATATTTGCGGTGAAGAAATTGATACTGCGACAAATATTGAAGTTCAATACCTGTTCAGTGACTTCATCGCCAGCATGTCTGAGACTGATGAGAATCTGTACACTTTCCGTGCGACGCCTTCACCGGAAGAGCCGTATGCTGGAGCGTACTCCTACCATTGGGATTTTGGTGACGGTTCGACCTCAGACGAACCCATTACAACTCACATGTTTGATGGCCTGGGCGACTACACAGTGACCTTGGACGTGACAAGTTGGGTTGGTTGTACAAACCAGGCCTACACGGTGGTTCGTGGTCCAGTTTTGCTCTACGTTCCGACCGCCTTCACGCCGAACAACGATGGAATCAACGACGGATTCCAAGTAATCGGGTCACAGATTATGAACTATGAAATTTGGATCATGAACCGATGGGGTGAAACGGTATTTCATAGCACAAGCCTGGATGACGTTTGGGTC
>Ga0181574_10001111_pt1 | contig 25154 bp, 18 predicted proteins | sample 101ome_24_FD_145600 | JGI IMG/M metagenome (GOLD analysis project Ga0181574, IMG submission 145600) | Coastal salt marsh microbial communities from the Groves Creek Marsh, Skidaway Island, Georgia - 101410AT metaG (spades assembly) | ecosystem: Environmental > Aquatic > Marine > Intertidal zone... | reverse complement strand
TAGCTCGATGGCTTCAAGGTGATGGGCAAAATAGGAATAGCGGGCGTGAAGAATGTCTGCGACGCCCTGACCCGTATTGTTGGCGAGACTGAAGATGTCGCCGATGACATCGGGTTTGGGGAAACGAGTGCTCTTGGTGTCGATTTCGCATTCTGCGATTACGGAACTAAGCAGAGACTTCTGGTCGTCCCGATCCATTATTGAAAAGTTCCGTTCCCATCCCAGTTCCTGCGCATGGCGACGAAGAATACGATTGCCGACAGAGTGAAAAGTTCCGCCCCAGATATCGCGAGTATCGTAGGGGACGAGCTGCTCAACGCGCTCCAACATTTCCCGGGCTGCCTTGTTCGTAAAAGTGAGCAGGAGAATGTTTCGCGCTGCCACGTCATGGTCGAGCAACCAGGCGACGCGGTAAGTAAGTGTGCGCGTCTTTCCAGAACCGGCTCCTGCAATGACGAGAGATGGGCCCGGAGGAGCAGAAACGGCAGCATATTGCTCGGCGTTCAGCTCTTTCTCGTAATCGATGTTGGAGGCCGGTTTTCGGGGCGCTCGTTTGACGGTGTAGTCGCGGGCCATGGGGGTCGGTGCCTGACGGCTACGAACGTTGAACGTTCAACGCGAAACTTTCAACGCTCAATTGGTGGAGATCGGAAATCTCCAGTAAAGGTTGAGTGTTCGCCCGAAGGTCGCTCCTCACATCTTACCCGCCGCTGCTTCAGCGAGCACGCTTCTCTCTCCACGCTCCAGTGTCACATGAGAACTGCAGGCTTCGTCGCGAAGGCGGTCACGGGTGTAGACGAGACCGTTGCTGAGTCGATCGACGTAGGGATTGTCGATCTGTGCAGGATCGCCGACGAGAACGAGCTTGGAACCGCGCGCCATGCGAGTTACGATGGTCTTGGCCTCCAAGGGGGTGAGTTGCTGCGCTTCATCGAGAATGAAATACCGATTCGGAATTGATCGGCCGCGGATGTAGCAGAGGGCCTCCACTTCGACCATTCCGGATTCGAGAAGCGGCTCGTAGACTTTCTTTCCTGCAGAATTGAGCGCCGAATCTGCTGCACCCTTGCGATTGCGGGGCTCTTTGCGTTTCCCTCCGGCTTTCTGGTCAGGGGTCAGCAGGAATTCCAGGGCGTCGAAAATCGGCTTGAGCCAAGGGTCGAGTTTTTCTTCGAGTGTGCCAGGAAGAAATCCGAGGGTGTCTCCCAGCGGGATGACGGGGCGGCTGACTGTGATTCCATTGAATTCCCCGCTAAAGGTTGCATGAAGAGCGGAAGCGACGGCGAGAAGGGTTTTTCCGGTTCCAGCCTGCCCGTAGCAGGTAACCAGAGTGGCCTCGGGATTCAGAAGTGCGTCAATGAAGCATTGCTGCCCGAGGTTCAGGGGGCGCAGAGGGGTGCCTCTCTGAATCCGAATCTGGTCGGGGATGTAGAGCTTGTGATAGAGCCCGTCGCTACCCATGCGAGCAGGCATAGTGCGCTTTTCCCCCGCTTTGAAGAGAACGTATTCATTGGGAGGGATTTGGTGTCGCGGAGGAAGCTCGATGGAGCCTGAGCTGGCGAAACGCTGAAGATCATTGGGCTTCAGGTCGATGATTTGCGGAGTGTTAGCACGGTCCCCCTCGCAAGCCACTTTGTCTGTCTGATAGTCTTCGCAGGGAATTCCGATGGCGTGTGCTTTGAGTTGGAGATTGAGATCTTTCGTCACGAGGACGGTTGGAGCCGTGTTCTTCGAGGCGATCTCGCTGGTGCGGGCCAAGATGCGATTGTCATTGGTGTCCTGCCCTCCGAACGTTTCCGCCAGTGCCGCAGATTGGGAGTGTTTTCCATTCCCACCTGGAACGAGCCTGACTGAACCACCGTCCCTCGTTGAAATTCCAAGAGTCGCGTTTCCGGATTGGCTGGAGAAAAGCTCGGCCAGCTTGCGGTGAACGGTTCGCGCATTAGCACCTCGCTCGCTCTGTTCGTTCTTGAATCGGTCCAATTCTCCGAGGACCTCGAGGGGGATGCAGACGTGGTTATCACGAAAATTGTCGAGGCTCTCGGGGTCGTGAAGGAGAACGTTGGTATCGAGAACGAAGTTCTTACCGAGGGCGGAGGGAGCCTTAAGCCCGTCGCCGTATCCAGCGTTTTTCCCGCCAAGTCTCGAATTCTTCTCCGTTTTTTCGCTCCCATTGAACATGTCCGGCTGCAGATCGGGTCCGCGGGAAGTTGTTAAAGGGGAGTTCTCCGAGGCACCACCCGCCACGGTTTTGGATTGGAGATCGCTCATAAGTGTCTTACCCAAGTCCATACAGGTAAATGAAGGCCCAGGTAGACAGACTCTCACGAGATTGTTTAGGATTGTCAAAATATAATGACTTCTTAATGCCGATTTGATGGCGAGGGTGGAATTTTCCGGATTCAAGATGACTCTCTGGCTCTGGAATGGCCCCGAACCTTCCTATATGGGGCTCGGTAATTGAATCACGTTGTTCGGCGCGATTGGGGTGTTAGGTGAAGCTGAAAACTTTTTTCAGTTTTCGCACCCATCCCCTTGCAAAGTGGCGACGTAATGATTAACAACTCATAAATGAATTCGCTTGGGCAATCTCTCTTGAACTTCTGGCGATCCTCGATCGGGAAAAAGCTGATCGTCGCGGTCACTGGTATTATACTAGTGGGCTTCCTTCTCGCTCATATGGTAGGCAACCTTCTTGTCTTCCAGGGGCGCGAGCCGATGAACGACTATGCCTATTTTCTCCACCACTTTCTGCACGGTGCTGGCATCTGGCTCTTCCGCCTTGTCCTTCTGGGAGCTTTCGTTCTACATATCGTAACGACGATTTGCCTGGTGCGAGAAAATCGTGCCGCTCGCGAAGAGCGTTATGCCTGCGAAGCCACTGTGAAAGCTTCGGGCAGTTCAAAGATTATGATCTGGAGCGGGTTGACGGTGCTCGGGTTTGTGATCTTTCACATCTTCCATTTTACGGTCCGGGTTGATCCCGATCTAGCTGCGATGAAAGACCCTTTGGATCCGTCGCGTCACGATGTCTACGGAATGGTCATTGCGGGATTTCAGAATCCCTTGGTGGTCCTTTTCTACATCATTGCTGTGACTTTGCTTTGCTCTCACCTGAGACACGGAGTTGCCTCGCTTTTTCAGACACTTGGGTTCCGAAGCGAGAAGACACGTGTTGCGATTGGCTATCTCGGTATCGCCATTGCCATCATTCTCTGGCTCGGCTTTTTGTCGATTCCTTCCCTGATTACCTTCGGGTTGCTTGAAGACAAAGGAGCTGCCATTGAGCATTCCAGCCTTTCCACGAACAGTCCTCCTAACTGCTGACCGCTCTTTTTTATTTCTTACCCCATTCCAATTATGGCTACCAACGGCTCACTTGATTCAGCAATTCCGGAAGGCGAACTTTCCAAGAAGTGGACGAAGTACAAGAGTAAAGCAAATCTTATCAACCCGGCGAATAAGCGGAAATATAAGATCATCGTCGTGGGAACCGGTCTTGCAGGAGGATCTGCTGCGGCAACACTCTCCGAGCTCGGTTATAAGGTGGACTGCTTTTGCTACCAGGACAGCCCGCGGCGGGCTCACTCGATCGCTGCCCAGGGCGGAATCAATGCGGCGAAGAACTATCAGAACGACGGTGACTCGGTTTATCGCCTCTTCTACGACACCATCAAAGGTGGTGATTTCCGTTCGCGCGAGGCCAACGTTCATCGTCTTGCTGAAGTCAGCGTAAACATCATCGATCAGTGTGTCGCGCAGGGAGTGCCTTTTGCTCGCGAATACGGAGGCCTTCTCGATAACCGTTCCTTTGGTGGTGCACAGGTTAGTCGGACTTTTTACGCTCGCGGTCAGACTGGGCAGCAGTTGCTCATCGGTGCCTACCAGGCGCTTGAGAAGGAGATCGCGAAGGGTGGTGTCACGATGCACAAACGGACCGAAATGTTGGACCTCGTAGTCGTTGACGGTCATGCGAAGGGCATCATTACACGTAACTTGCAGACCGGTGAAATCTCCAGTCACGCTGCTGACTGCGTCCTTCTGGCCACTGGTGGTTATGGTAACGTCTTTTTCCTCTCGACCAATGCGATGGGGTGCAACGTGATGGCTGCGTTCCGCGCGCACAAGCGTGGAGCATACATGGCGAATCCCTGTTACACACAGATTCACCCGACCTGTATTCCTGTGAGCGGAGATTACCAGAGTAAGCTCACCCTAATGTCCGAGTCGTTGCGAAACGACGGTCGTATCTGGGTGCCCAAGTCAGCCGAGACTGCGAAGAAGATTCGCGAAGGGGAGCTCACAGCAGCCGATGTCGCAGAAGAGGATCGGGACTACTACCTGGAGAGAAAGTATCCTTCCTTTGGAAACCTCGCTCCACGTGATATTGCTTCCCGTTCCGCGAAAGAAGCCTGCGACGAAGGTCGCGGGGTTGCCAAGACCGGTCTCGGCGTATTCCTCGATTTCTCTGATGCGATCGAACGCCTTGGGGAGGACACGATCCGTGCTCGCTACGGGAACCTTTTCCAGATGTATGAAAAGATCACTGGTGACAATCCTTACAAGACGCCGATGATGATCTATCCGGCCGTCCACTACACGATGGGTGGACTCTGGGTCGACTACAACCTGATGTCGAACGTCAACGGGCTGCATGTTCTCGGAGAAGCCAATTTCTCCGACCACGGAGCAAATCGCCTCGGGGCCAGCGCGCTGATGCAGGGATTGGCGGACGGATACTTTGTGATTCCTGCGACATTGCCAAACTATCTTGCCAGCATTGAACCGGGGAGCGTCACGACTGAGGCAGAGGAATTCGTCGATGCGGAGAAGGCAGTGAAGGATCGAATTGAGAAACTGCTTTCCATTAACGGGACGAAGACAGTTGACAGCTTTCATCGCGAGCTCGGGCTTCTCGTCTGGGACAAGTGCGGGATGTCTCGCAGCAAGGAAGGTCTCGAAGATGCGCTCAAGAAAATTTCCGAGATCCGCAAGGATTTCTGGGAGAATGTCAGGATCCCGGGCAGTGCCGACGGGGTGAACATGGAGCTCGAAAAAGCGGGGCGCGTCGCTGACTTCATCGACTTCGCCGAAGTCATGATGCACGATGCGCTCGATCGCGAAGAGAGCTGCGGAGGTCACTTCCGGGAGGAGTATCAATTTACGAAGGACGATGAAGCCGTCCAAAGCGGATACACCAACGAAGGAGAAGCAAAACGCCGGGACGATGAGTTCTGCTACGTGTCGGCCTGGGAATACAAGGGGCCGGGAGAAAAACCCGTCCTGCACAAAGAGGAACTGGAGTTTGAGAACGTCGAACTCGCTGTTCGAAGTTACAAGTAAGCCGACTGAAACGTAACCTACTACAAGGATAAAGTCATGAATCTCACTCTCAAAGTTTGGCGCCAGGCACATGCAGACGACACCGGCTCGATCGAAACGTATCCTGCGAAAAATATTCCCGAAGAGGCTTCGTTTCTCGAGATGCTCGATATCGTAAACCAGGATATCATCGAAGACGGTGGTGACCCGATTCACTTCGATCACGACTGTCGCGAAGGAATCTGCGGCATGTGTTCCCTGACAATCAATGGAGTTCCTCACAGCAAGGAAACAGGAATTACGACCTGCCAGGTTCACATGCGAAAATTTCGCGATGGTGACACAATCTGGGTGGAGCCGTTCCGTGCGCGGGCATTTCCCATCGTCAAGGACCTGATGGTGGATCGTTCTGCTTTTGACCGAATTGTCGCGGCTGGCGGTTACATCAGTGTTCGCACCGGAGCTGCCCCTGACGCGAATTCCATTCCGATTCGCAAAGATGATGCGGATGATGCTTTTGATTCTGCGGCGTGCATCGGCTGCGGTGCTTGTGTCGCTGCGTGTAAGAATGCGAGTGCGATGCTCTTCGTCGGAGCCAAGGCCAATCACCTTAACAAACTTCCACAGGGCGGACCTGAGAAGGACAAGCGCGTTCTTGGTATGGTTCGTCAAATGGACGCCGAAGGTTTCGGCAATTGCACCAACCAATACGAGTGCGAAGGCGTTTGTCCGAAAGATATCAGTGCGGATGTGATCGCGAAACTGAATCGCGATTTCGCGGCTGCTACGGCTCGTGAGGCGGTGGAGTAGGCTCGCTGTGAGCCTGCAAATCGCTAAGCGCATCCTTTAAGGCAAGCACATCTCCTTCCTCATGCGCCGCTGATAGAGTCACCCGAAGTCGGGCTGATCCGCGCGGCACGGTAGGGTAGCGGATCGCTGGAACGAGAAATCCTTTCTCCAGTAAAGTGTCAGATGCTGAGAGAGCGGTTTCGTTCTCTCCCATCAAGATGGGAATGATGGCACTCCTCGCATCGCTATCGAGAAGATGAATCCGTTCCCAAAGTGTGTCCCGTTTTCTGTCGCCATCTTCTCCTGCGATCATCTCCAAAGCGCTTTCAATTGAGGCGGCAAGGGCAGGAGAGGGGGCCGTCGAGTAAATGAACCCTCTTGCGCGATTCACCAGCAGATCAATAAAAGCACGATTCGCACAGACGTATCCTCCGGTAAGCCCTGCCGCTTTGCTGAAAGTTCCCATCTGAAAATCGACCTCTGATTCCAACCCCATTTCCGCAGCAAGACCGCGCCCCTGCGGGCCGAAAACACCAAAGGCATGGGCTTCATCGAGTAGCAGCAGAGCACCTTGTAGGTTTTTCATTTCGATAATCTCACGGAGCGGTGCACGATCTCCGTCCATGCTGAATATCGATTCGGTGACAATGAGGATTCTGCCGTTCTTACTAACCTGACGATTTGCCCAGGCGATGCGGGTCCGGAGTTTTTCCAGGTCGTTGTGGGGCCAGACCCGGAGTTTCGCACCGGAAAGCCGAGCGCCATCGATCAGCGATGCGTGACATAGCTTGTCGAGAATGACAACGTCGCCCTTCCCGCATAGTGCCGGGATCACACTAGTGGCAGCTGCAAAACCCGAAGAAAAGGTTAATGCCGCTTCACTTCGCTTCAGCTCGGCGAGAGACTCCTCCAGCGAGAAGTGCTGCTTCATTGTGCCGCAGACAAGCCGCGAGGCACCAGACCCTGCGCCGTATTTCAAGATGTTCTCCGCGAAGATGGTTCGGAGTTCTTCGGAGTTGGCGAGGCCGAGGTAGTCGTTGGAAGAAAAGTTTCGGCAAGGGCCGCTCCCAGCCAGATCAATATTCGGCTGTTGAGGGGATTCGAGTCGTCGAAGGTAGCGTCGCAGCCCAGCTCGTTCGAGCTCCAAGAGTTCTTCCTCTGGGCGCCGCATCATTGCTACTTATTTGGGATCGGGGTAAAGAAATTCATTCGTCTGCAGCATGTCAACGGTCTGTTGCAGGGCCCGGTCCTGAGGAAGGGCTTTATCCCAAGGCGTCGGCTTGTTGTTGCTGCGAAGAAGATAGTAGTCGATCTCCGGATCTGTTCCGGCGACCAGTGCCGCCTCATTCATCCGTGGGCGCTGGCGGGGGAAAAGAAGCTTGGTGAGCTTTTCCCCGTTTTGGGTGAGACTGTATATAGCGCGCTTCGCTTCATAGGGAGTCGGTGTGTCGATGTCAGGAGCGATTCCTTTTTGGAAAATCGAAGTGTCGTCCTCCAGCACCACTTCGGCGATGGCGTATCGGAGAATGCGGTCTTCACCGATAGGAACATCACGATACTCGACAGTGAGTCCCGGAGTTTTCTCCCCAATGATAAGGCAATCGTTGCTACGTTGGAGCACGGCGGCGATGATTTCCCCGACGTTGCCTGTTTCCCGATCGACCAGCAATACAAGTTTCCGACTCCAGTTTGTTTCGTTCGTCGTGGAAATGAAAAGAGTGGGACGGTCATTTCCGGGCCGACGAATTTTGAAGAGCAGCTCGTTGGGTGGGCGAAAGCGGCTCAGGATCTCTGACGCGATCGCAAAGTCCGCCTGCGCCTGGGGCGATCTCAGGTCGAGAATGAGATTCTTGATCTCTTTCTCCTTGGAGAATACGTTGAGAGCTTTGTCGAGATCTGTCACGCCCTGCTTGTCGTAGCGCCCAAAGCGAATGTAGGCCGTGTTGTCAGTGATTTTTTCGGAAAAGAAGCGAAAGGGAGAATTTCGTGATTCGAGGGATTTCTCGGTCAGCAACATAGCTCCGAAGTCCAGTCGAGCGAGAAGGCCTTGCATTGCCGCACGATTGACCGCGAGAGGATCAAGTTCCTCATGATGGATGTAGTGCTTGGTGAGAAGGCGGAAGGCCTCCTGAAGACTTGCCTGATTCAGCGTGTCAATCATCTCCCGTAGTTTCAGCGGATCATCCGCTTCGGGAGAAACGATGGGCTTGGTCGACTTCTCTGGCCCATCAATGGCAGAGAGGCAAAGTGGGAGAAAGACCAAGGCTGTTGCAAGTCGACGAATCATGTTCTCTCGGAGTTTACTTCATCGGGGAAATGGTTCAATGCCCGGCTTGCGTCAGATCCAGGCCACCGAAGATGCTGGCTCATTGTTTCCGTGAGGTATGAAATGGCGCCACCAACGGCATCCACGAGCAAATTACCCAGTGAGATTCGTGCGGCAATTGCTGAGGAAAGGGTGCAGCCGGTCCCGTGCAGGTCAGGAAGGTTGAGGCGAGGGTGAGGGAATTCGTGCGCTTTTCCCGCGATCCAGGCATGATCCGTAATAGTTTCACTTGCCGGTGAATGTCCACCTTTGACGAGCGCAGCGCAGCCAAATCGTTCGGCGATCGCTTGCGCCGCTGACTCGGGTGATAGCTTTTCTTCGAGGAGGATCTCTGCTTCCGGTAAATTCGGAGTCACGAGCGTGGTCAAGGGCAGGAGATCATTGCGGAGGAGTTTAACCCCCTCGGGTGAGAGCAGTTCGGCACCGGCACTCGCTCGAATGACGGGATCAACAACTACCGGCACTTCCGGATTCTCTCGCAAAAACTCTACTATCACTCCCACTAGGTCCGCATTGCCTAGCATACCAATCTTGATACAGCTATATGAAGCCCAACAGGGTTGGGTGAATGACCTGACCCGGTTGAGTTGCTGACCTAAAAGGGGTGGGTCGACGGGAGAGACGGCGGACACGGAACCCGGAGACTCGGCAACAACTGCGGTAACTGCGCTGAGTCCATACACCCCATGGGCGGCAAAAGCCTTGAGATCAGCCTGAACTCCGGCTCCGGCGGAACAGTCTGAGCCGGCAATAGTGAGAGCGAATGGGGGTGATGAAGTTGAGTAAGACACTTCTGAAACTTGCCAGATACGTTATGGGAGTGCAAATAGGCAGTGTGAAAGAAAAAACCTCCTACCCGAAAAGCGTTTTTGGGGAAACCCTGACCGAGCACTCCGGGATCACCGAGCTGATGGATGATCTCGGCGAGGCTTTAACGATTGGTCGCGATCGCTTGCGCATGATGGGCGGCGGCAATCCGTCGCACATCCCCGAAATGCAGAATCTGTGGCGAGACCGCATGGCGGAATTGGTCAGCGGAACACCGGATGAATTTGATCGGGTCATGGCGGACTACGATCAACCAGCCGGGAGTCCTGCATTTCGGGATGCCATCGCTGGATTTCTCAATCAGGAGTATGGCTGGGACCTCAGCCGGAAAAATGTCGCGATCACTAATGGTGGACAAACCGCATTCTTTTTTCTCCTGAACCGTTTTGCCGGCCGGATGCCGGACGGCTCGAGCAAAAAGATCCTCCTGCCAATCGTGCCGGAATACATCGGCTACGGAGACCAATGCGTGAGTGGGGGGGAGATGTTCGATGCTCGGAAACCTCTCATTGAGTTTACTCGTGACCATCGTTTCAAATATCGAATTGATTTTGAGCATTTGAATGTTGGACCCGAGCATGGAGCGATCGCAGTCTCTCGGCCGACCAATCCGAGCAGCAATCTGCTTACCGATCACGAAATTGCCGAGCTTCGTGAAATCGCCGAAGCGAACGGTATCCCCCTGATTATCGACAACGCTTACGGCCTGCCGTTTCCCGGTGTGGTCTTTCACAATGTAGTGCCGGTCTGGGACGAGAACATCATTCTGACGATGAGCTTGAGCAAACTTGGGCTCCCCGGGACTCGAACGGGAATCGTGGTTGCTCGCGAGGTAATCATTGATGAAGTGCGTTCGATGACTGCGATCGTCGGGTTGGCGAACAACAACGTGGGTCAGGCTTTGGCTCGTCCCATCATCGAATCTGGGCAGGTGAAGCACCTTGTTGAGGAAGTGGTTAGACCGTACTACCAAGAGCGATCAGAGCGTGCTCTTGCCATGGCGCATGAATTGCTGCCCCCGCACATTCCCTGGCGCGTCCACGAGAGTGAGGGAGCGTTTTTTCTCTGGTTCTGGTTCGACGGATTGCCGGGAGGTTGCCGAGCATTGTACCGCAAATTGAAAGATGCCGGTGTCGTCGTCGTGCCCGGCCAGTACTTCTTTTTCGGTCTCGATACTGATGATTGGGAGCATGCGCATCAGTGCGTGCGCGTGAGCTTTACCCAGCCGGAGGAAGTCGTGCGGGACGGATTTCGAATCTTTGGAGAAGTGCTGGGCGGGATCTATCACGAAATGTGAAGAAACAAAGGGGAAAGCAGAGTCAGGACTCTGCTCTCCAGATGCGTTGAACGTTCGATGTTCCGCGCTCAACGTTGAAGGTTCGGGGAGAAGTCTCGCTCAGCCTTCCACCTTAACGGCAGTTGGTTTACCGGAGGCATCCTCTGAGAATGACATCTTCAGCCTCCAATGTTGGGAGATCGCTTTCAGCAATTCACGACGAGAAACGTCGGAGCTGGAAAAGTTGAAGCTCGGTGCGCCGGAAGGAAGGTTCGAGGTCTCGTAGAAAATGTCGTTCAGTGGGACCTGATCAAAAATCAGCTGAGGCGTCATGTGCTTGTAGTCGACTTCGAATCGCTCATCGAGCCACTTGTTCAGCGGGGCGTAGTCCGTCTTGAGGAACCCGGAAGCATTGATGGGGCCAGAGTTGTTATTTGGCAATTCGGCTGGAGCGATAACCTCGCCACCACCATTTTTCGGATTCGTTTCGCAGGAAATCAGACCCATGGCGGCTGTTACGAAAGCGGTAAAAATCAAACCTTTGCGGATTGTCATGGAATAAATAGTAGCGGGATTTAGCGGAATGTCTTTGAAAATTTTGCAAAAATAGGTTCAAACTGGCTTACAGAAAAGGGAATTTCCCGAAAGTTTTTATGAAAATCGCCATTTATCCCGGTAGTTTTGATCCAATCCACTATGGCCACCTCGATGTGATCGAGCGTGCTGCAAAATTGTGGGATCGTATCATCGTAGCTTCGGCGAGGAACGAATCAAAGATGGGGCTGTTTTCGACGGAGGAGCGCGTTGATCTGATTCGGGATGCAACTTCGCATATCGAGAGCGTCGAAGTAACGTCCTTTGAGGGCTTGCTTGTCGATTACGTTCAAAAGGAGAAGGCAAACCTCGTGTTACGTGGTTTGCGTGCGATCTCTGACTTTGAATATGAATTCCAGATGGCTCTCATGAACCAGAGTCTCGACGAAACCCTCGAGACAGTTTTTCTCATGCCAAGTCAGGAGAATATCTATCTGAGTTCACGTATCGTGAAAGAGGTCGCAAAGCTCGGTGGGGATATCGACGGCTTTGTGCCTGAGGTCGTGAGAGAGGCCCTGCGGGCTAAGCTGAAGTGAGGATCGGCGAAAATCTCAGGTCGTCATCGGCGCAGGCTGAGTCGGCATAGGCTCGAAGTCGGAGGGAACGCCGGGGAAGTTTTCTTCGCGGAATTTGTCCCAGGTCTTCCGTGTTTCTTCGGACATAATGGCGGCCATGTCCTCCATGCAGCCGAAGCAGATCATGGCGCTGTCGATCATGTCGTCACCATGACAGACGCCAACAAGGCCGTATTCGTCGTCTTTGACGTCGCTGAACTGCTTGTCACAGAGGGAGCACTCATCAAATCCTGAAACATCTCGAAACCGTTCTTCCTGAAATTTCGCGAGGCTTTCTTTCGATTCATCGGAAGCTTCGTCCAGCATCGCAACGAGGCAGGGCATGCAGAGTGCATACTCGATGATGACTTCATCTCCTTTGAAGTTTTTGGAAATCCGATAGCCGTCTTCAAAGTCGGAAAGTGACTCCCCGCATCGGGTGCAGGAGACAAAAGCCCGATCCTCGTAGAAGGAATGCAAAAGCTTGGGTATGGGTTCCCGTGGATCATTGGGATCGTGCGGGTGTGTCTCCTCTTCGCTCATAAATAGTGGAATTGAGTATGGGAAATCACGATGGCTTCGTCCAGCCCTGATTCCAGAGAATGTGCGTTCCGCTCTTTCCTGGAACGACGATATCATTCCATCCGTTGCCATCGAGATCCTGAACGCGGATCTGTAATCCAATGCCGGGACCTTCGCCGGCTGGTGCGTTGGAAATCATGTTTTTCTTCCAGGTCTGATCATCGGGGTTCCAATCGTAGTATTGCACCGTGATTGGATCCTCAGATCCAGGGTCCTTTCCGGAGTGTGCGTAGTAGCGTTTACCGGTGATGAGTTCCGGTTTCTCGTCGTTGTCGATGTCTGCCCAAGCGAGGCAGTGGGCTTGGGAAAACTTCTTATCTATGAGGTGCTGACGCCAGACCACCGTGCCGTCCGATTGTGGCTTCAGTTGCTCGTGCCAGTAGAGCCCGTAGTTGTGGCCGTCGGCCCAGATGATATCGTTACGTCCATCGCTATTTAGGTCAACGACGATGATAGGGCAGCTGGCGTGTGGGAGAACGAAATCCTTGTGCCATTCCCAGGTCCCGGAATAGGGGCCATCGGCTGGGCACTCATACCATCCGCCATAGAAAATAATGTCTTCTTTTCCGTCGCCGTTGATGTCACCGAATCCCATTCCATGTCCATTGCCGCTCTCGGATACGACGTGCTTCGTTGTCGTTACCTTACCGTCGTCGCCGCGAACGAGACGGATGATCTGCATGGGGTTATTCTTATTCCAGGAGTTTTCAAGCCACTCGGGTGTGCCGTCTCCATCGATGTCGTGGAAGAAAACGGCTTCGTTGTGTGTCGTTCCCGTATCAAGGAGTTGATGAACTTTCCAGCCTTCGGCATTGTCGTAGTTTCCTTCGCCGGGGTTCTCAAACCAGTTGACGATGGAGAGAGTGAACTGGCCTCCAATGATATCGAGATCGCCATCGCCGTCCATATCGTAGAGATGCTCGGCATTGTTCTGCATGTAGTCGGCTCCGAAGGGAAGGATCTTGCGGACGGGCTTCTGGGGGAAGTCGGGAGCTGGATACCAATACTCACCCGCAGTCACGTCGAGCTTGCCGTCGCCATTGATGTCGCCCACGGCGGCGCCTTCGTTGTTATCCTTGTGCAGCTGCTTTAACTCCCATTTCAGAGAGGGTGGAGCTTTTTTCTTACCCTTCTGCTGGGCATAGATTGTTGCCGACGTCGCGATGACCAGTAGGCAGGGGAGGATGAGTGTTTTTTTCATGAGAGAATGAGGCCTGATATTATTGAAAGTCTTTGATCGCGATAAAATCAACTACGGAGGCGTCATCGAGCAGTTCCATGGAATAACGATCGAGACCGTAGGCTTTCAGCCCGACCAGGGTAAGTTTTTGCGGTCCCGCCTTCTTGATGGGTAAATCGAGAATAGCTTCGGTGCCGTGTTCCGGAAGCTTGATTTCTTTTCCCCCGTGAAACAGGTCCAGATCAGCGAGCTTGCCGGTGACCTTCAGCTTGATCATACCTGGTTTTTTTACATCGAGGAAAGTGCGGGTAACAGCGTATCGATTGCGTCCGCGACCTACGACGTCGAGCGCCTCAACAGCAGGTAGCTCACCTGATACCGTCGAGTAGAGAGGCAGCCAGACGTAGCCATCGAAATCTTCAGCAAAGATCTTACGCCCATAGTGGCCGATGTCGTCACGGGTCCGCTCATGCGGGCTCAGCATCTGCCACTGGCGGACGAATCGATTCGATGGGGTTTTGAAATCACCATCTTTTCCGAGTTCAGAAAGAAAGCGCACGAGATCAACGAACTCGTCTTCGCGCAGACTTGCGGTGAGTCCGGGAGGCATGAGGGAAACTGGGCTGATTTGGTTGCTGGCAACCTCAGCCTTAGCAAGGCGGTTCTCATTGCCCACAGCATCGCGTATCACGATCTCGTTAGCGTCCTCGCGAGCAATGGCTCCCGCAAAGGCCTGGCCGTTCTTCAGAGTCACGAGTGTTGTGTGGTAGCCTTCCTTGATCTTTACGCTGGGCTGCAGCAGGGAATCGACGAGGTAATCGACGGGAGCACTCGAGCCAATACTGACCAGATCCGGACCTATCACGCCTCCTGCTCCGCCGATCGCATGACAGACGATGCACTGCAACTGGGCACGCCGATAGATCTCTTCGCCTTTGTGTGGATTGCCTTTCTCCGCGACCCGCTGCATCATGGATTCCATCTCGGCGGGCGCGAGAGCGGTCTTCATTGGTTTGATTTCGCCAGCCGCCTGCAGAGCCTTAACGAGGCCCTGTGGTTTGGTTGCTGCGCTGCTGGCTTTTTGCATTCCGGCCAGGGCAACCGCCTGCGGAAGCGTTTGCCCTTTGAGGGCGCCTGCAAGAGCTCCCGGGCCCTGTTTAGTAGCGAGAAATGCGTTGAAGATGCCGTGAGGATCTTTTCCATCGGGAGCATTGCGGAGAACTTCGAGTGCAAGTTTTGCTCCCGGCGAGGGAGCCATCCTTGTTCGCCCGATCACAGCAAGTGAACGAGTCAGAAAATCTGAGGTTTCGTTTTTAGCGATGGTTTCGAAAAGCTGCGCACTGGTTGGGCCTCCGAGGCTGACGAGGCCATCGAGAGCGGAACGGGCTCGGGCCTGGTTTTTGGGGGCTTCGATGAATGCCTGTTTCAGGCCGACGCGAGCGGACTCGAGTTTCCAAAGTCCAGCAAGGCCTGCGGCACTGGCGAATAAAGATTGATCATCGGACTGGAGAAAGCGGGAAAGTCGTCCTTTGTCGCCAGCGGGCTGCAGTTTACGGAGTTGTCCGGCGCTACGAAGCGCAGCGAGAACGATGATCTGCTGAGATTTCGTCGCATTTTCCCGAAGGGCGTATTCGAAGATAGAATTAAGATGCTCCGCATTGCCTACTTTGGAAATCCAATCTGCGACGTTTGTGAGATCGCCATCGGATGAAAATTCTCCGTCTTGCAGTGCTTTAATGATGGTGGAGACGGCGACTGGCTTGTTTAGTGCACGGGCAGCGAAAAGCAAGTGCTGGACGCTCTCAAAAGGATTGCCGTTCTCCGTCAGTCCGATCCAGCGATCGGCATGTTCGCGACTAATGGACCACACGGCGAAGTCCAGGAACTCGTCGACCTCAATGCCGTTCAATGCGGTGAGCGCGATTTTCACGGTGTCAGGAGAATCAAGCTGGGCGAGGAGACTGACGCCCCAGAGTCGAACATGTGGGTGAGAGTCAGAGACCGCTTCCTTGGCCACCTCGAGTGCGTTGCCATGCTCCTCAGCGCGATAGTAAAGGGCACGCAGGGCTCCGGCGCGGAGCTTGTGATTCTTGGATGCCAGAAGTTGATCTGCATCGGCGGGCTGAAAACGCTGAATTGCCTGAAGTGCCCAGACATCGCGCAGGTAATCGATTTCGGAACTGCGCGTACGAACCTGATTTCGAATCGCCTTCTCCATCGCGTCACGATCGCGAGTCCGCAGTTCCACCGTAGCGAGTTGTCGAGTCCATCCTTCCTCTGAGCCGAGCGCGGCGATCAATTGCTCGTCTGATGACTCTGCAAGATTCGGTTTTTCTAATAGATCCCGTCCATCAAATGAAATTCGCCAGATGCGCCCGTGCTTGTGATCGCGTCGGGGGTCTCGAAAGTCGACCTCGCCGTGCTGGATGATTGGATTGTACCAATCGGCAATGTAAATCGCGCCGTCGGGTCCCATCTTGATATCGATGGGGCGAAATGCGCGATGGGTGGAAGAAACGAGATCATCAATCTGCGTGGAAGTGTAGGCACTGCCGTTGTCGGTCAGCCTAAACAGGTTGATGCGATGACCTCGAAAATCGGGAGCGGCAAGGACCTCCTGCAATTCATTCGGCAAGTGACGCCCGGTGAGAGGTTCGACACCGCAGTGCTTCGGTTGGCCGGGATTGAGGCCAGTAAGGATGCGCGAGGCTCCTGGAGAGGTAGCAAAAACGGAGCGGGGGAATACGTAATTGATTCCCTGACCACCCGCGCCATCTGTCATAAAACTCTGCCCCCACTTGTCAAAAGCGTGCCCCCATGGATTAACGAGGCCTTTCATAAAGACCTCCGCTCTTCGCGTCTCGGTCCGGTAGTGCCACATTCCTCCTCCGAGGAGGCGGCGAACACCGTAGGGAGTTTCGAGATGGGTGTGGATGTAGATGGACTGATTCATCCACATCATTCCCTCCGGCCCCCAGCGGAACGTGTGGACGAGGTGGTGGGTGTCTTCGGTTCCAAACCCTGACAGAACGACATGCCTTTCATCTGCGACATCATCTCCATCGGTGTCGCGCAGAAATAAGATCTCGATCGAGTTGGCGACGTAGACCCCGCCGTCCCCGGGAAGAACTGCCGTCGGAATGTGAAGATTGTCGGCGAATACGGTGTGCTTGTCCGCGACTCCGTCGCCGGTTGTATCCTCAAGAATCACAATCTGGTCGCTCTCTTCCTGGCCGGGCTGAATGTGAGGATAAAGTGGGCTGCTAACTACCCAGAGTCGACCACGTTGATCCCAGTTCATGTGAACTGGATTCGAGATGACTGGGTCTGAGGCAAACAGATTGATCGAAGCTCCTTCGATAACCGAAAAGGAATCGAGTTGCGCTTGCGGATCCGTGTTGGGAATGTCGCGCAGTCCATTCTGAGCGATTGCGCTCGCAAGGAGCATTGCGGAGATAAAGGCAATGAAAGAAACACATCTCATGGGAAGAATGGGGAAATTAGTTCTTGGTTATGCCTGCGAAGATGCGCTTCCGAGCTGCTTCGATGACTTTTTCTTGTTCAGCAATCAGAGGGTCAAACATAGGAATTTCTTTGGCATTATTTCCTTGCTCGTGTTTCCGAAAGAGAAAGAGGTAGGTTTCGTTGGCAGGCCGCCAACGATGAAAGAAGAGCCGGTTTTTCTCAATAACCGCCTCGCGGAGTGCCAGGTATGCCGGAGCTTCGAGACCCGTCACCGAGCTCTCATTATAACCAAGCTCTTTAATGATATGGCGGGCGAGAACGCGATATCCTTCCTCGGTAAAGTGGATGCCGTTGTCCGTGAGTGGGCTTTCGGTGATCGATCCGTCGAAGTCATCACCACCGAGTGCTGCGAAAAGGTCGACGAAGTGACTTTTATTCTTTTTCGCGAGATCTCGCATCGCGTCGCGGAACTTGGCGATCCGCGCGTTGTTTTTGGTTTGGTCTGGCAGGTAACCGCCATGATTTTCAAGAGGCGGTGGGGAGAGTAGCACGATCTCACGGAGATCTGCTTCTCCGGCTTTTTGAACGCGGTCGATCAATTTCTGGTATCCATCGACAAAGAGGGCGAGACTCTTTTCCAATCCTGCCGCCGACGTTCCCGCGGCTGCCGCATCGTCCGTCCAGCCCTGTTCCACCGACATGGCTTCGCCAGTGCCGTAGGAAAGAAAAACAATGTTGGGTTTGATCTCTGAAATGTTCTTGTCAAGACGGTCACGACCTTCCTGAGGCGTGCCGAAGTAGGAGCGTGAGTCTCCTAAAACCGAATCCGCGCTCCAGCCAAGATTCCGAACAACAAGACCGTTGACTTTTTCTCCCGCGGCAAGGAGCAAAGCCGATTCCAGGTGGCCATAGAGCCGAGCTCGTTCCACGAGCGTATTACCGATGATGGCGATTCGATCACCAGATTTCAAAAGGCCTGCGGACTCCGCTTGCGCAGAGAAAGATAAGCCTACCAGAAGCGCAAAGAGAACTGAGGGAAACCGCATAGTCATAAGAAAACGAAAAATCGATGAAGGTCCAAGCTTCCGATCGCCCGAAACGCGTGAAACGGGTGTCGCTATGGGACAGCTTTGTATCGAATCCAATGGCCCATTGCGAGAAAGAATTGGAGTAGGTTCGGCCATTTTTCCTCACTTGCTTGTCGTCGTGTCGTGGCATACGGAAAGATAAGGCAACCTATGAAATCACTCGAACTCAAATGGGGGCTCATCGTCGGCGGGACGTATTTGATCTGGTTGTATGTATCCTACTGGTTGGGGATGCATACAAGTGGACTTGCGATGATGCAGATTATTGGATTGATCAGCCTGGGGATAACATTCTTGGGTTTTTTGCTGGGACTGCGGGAAGTGCGATTTGCGACGCCTGAGATGACGTGGACTGAGGGAGTTAAATCAGGGACCATCATCGCTGGAATCGCCGCGCTCTTTGCGATTCTAACTCAAGTGGGATATTTCATCTTTGTGCATCCGGAATTTCCAGACTTAATGACAGAAGAAATGAGACAGTATTTCGCCGCGCAACAGCTGAGAGAGGAGGATCTGGATGCTGCCATTGAAGCGGTCAAGGAGACATTTTCGATGAAGGCATACATGGTGAAAGCCGGTGCTGGAATGTTCATTGTAGGCGTCATTTTTTCCGCAATCATAATGGCTTTGCCGCGTAGACTGGCGAAATGAAGATTAGCCGGAAACTAGTAGTGGTCGCAGCAATATTGCTGTTAGTGATTCCTGCCATCGGATTCTGGGCATTGCTCCAAGCGGGACTTGTCGGATTGCCAGGGAAGCCAGTGGCTCCTCCGTTCAACATGTCTGATCAGATCGCTACGATCGATGTTGTAGAGGGGGAGGATGGAGAACTGCGCGGTCGCTTTGCAGGATGGAAGGAAGGAGATACTGAAATGACGGGGGAGGAATTCTTTCAGGAAATTCACGGCAGGAATGGGGACCTCCCGACTTTCTACAGGCTACTGACCGTAACATCCTTCGCTGGTTTGGCCTGGGTCGTATTTGGATTTTTGGGCCAGGCCGTGTTCATGGGCCGAATGGTCGTGCAGATCATTGCCAGCGAAAAGGCGAAGTCATCCGTTGTGCCTCCAGCCTTCTGGTGGCTCAGCCTGCTAGGGGCTTCCATGCTGATGATCTACTTCATCTGGCGCAAAGATCCCGTTGGATTTTTGGGGCAGAGCACCGGATGGGTCATCTATCTGCGCAATCTTTGGCTGATTTACGGGCGTAAAAAGACTCTATAAGGCTTTTGTTTAGAGTTTGTTAAATTGAAATTTTGGTTGTAATCGGAGCAAGTTCGACGTTCCCCGTTTCGGAAAGTGGCGATTCCTTATTTTCAGAAATTTTCCCGCGGGAATTCTCACTGATCTGCCTAATTCGAATAGCTAAGAGACTGTGGGTTCCTCGACGCCGCTTTCCTCGGTAGTTCCCTCTTCAGTCGACGAATCGGCAAGAGGCTCTTCATCGTTCTCTTGCGACCTGAAGAACTCGATTTCCTGGATGGATCGCTCGTCGGCCAAGGTAATCGTCGCGAGATACTTTCCTATGGCTGTCGATTCCCCAACTCCAGGAATCCGCCCAAGAAGGCTGGTGAGGTAGCCTCCAATCGTGCTGACGTCAGGATCCTCGAGCTGGAGGTCGTTGACCTCTGCGGCAAGTTCATGAAGGGGCAGCCAGCCTTCCACGATAAAGGAGTTTTCATCGATACGACGAAACCCAGGTTCTTCCTCGTCATCAAATTCGTCGTGGATTTCTCCAACGACCTGGTCTAGCACGTCGTCGAGCATCACGAGTCCAACCGCGCCTCCGAATTCATCGACGACGAGAGCAATGTGGGCCCGATTCGAAAGAAAGAGTTTTAGAAGGTCATCCAAAGGCAGCATTTCTGCGACATTGATGAGATCGCGCTTCGCTGCAAACAGGTTCGGGGAATCCCGCTGCATTTCGCGGATGAGGTCCTTGATGTGAATCAAGCCGAGTGTTTTATCGAGGTGCCCATCGACGAGGGGAAAGCGGGTGTGTTTGGATTCGAGTGCGATCTCGAGGTTTTCCTTAAACGTTTTGTGCACGTTGAGAACAATGACGTCATTCCGCGGCGTAATAATGTCACGGACACGAAGGTCGTTCAGCACAAGGGCGTTCTCAAGAATCTCTTGCTCGGTTTCGGTCACTTCCTGCGCACGTCCGCTTTCTTCGACCATGAGGCGCAGATCATCAGCGGTGGCATTGGCAAGCGAACTGTCTACCGGTTCGACACGAAAGACGTTTTTGAGAAGAATATTGGAAAGCTGATGGATTACCCAGACTGGTCCGGAAAAAAGGACGTAGAAAACCTTAACTAAACCAGACGTGGCGATGGATGTGCCGACCGGCCGTCGAGACGCTATCGCACGCGGAATCTGCTCTCCAAACATGGTATTCACCCCGGTCAAAAATAGGACTCCGATCGCAAATCCGATCCATCTCACGGTTCCCGTCGCGAGATTGGTTGATGCTAAAAGAGGGCCAATCTTCGAAGTTATGAAGGGCTCGCCCAGGGCTCCCAGCATAATACTAGAGAGGGTAATGCCAATCTGGCAGGCGGCGAGGTGGGGGTCGATATTTCGAACCAGGTCGAGGGCACGTCGCGCTCCTTTCCTTTTTTCCTCTACTGCTTCTTCCAACTGGCTCAAGTGAACGCGAAGAAGAGATGTCTCTGCAGCGACGAAAACGGCATTGAGAATCGCTAGCGATAAGAGCAGGAAAACCCAGATCACAGGGTGCTCGGAAAACACCTCGGCAAAAGCAAACAGGCCGGAAGAATCGGAGGCGGTCGCAGGTGCGAGAGTGCCTATCGAATTAGCAGATGTCGTCATTCAGGTATCGATCCCGTTGCGACCACACTAACTGACTTCGTCGCAAAAACGGGATCGCCATAATACCGGAATTTGTGGTTATCTCCAGTCGAAATTCGAAAGGCATGCTGGCGCTCGAAATGTTACCAATCAGTCATCCTCTGGGAAAGGGAGCACCATGTCCAAGCCGCTGGGAACGGATTTAGGGATGGTGTGCTCCAGATTGCGCGCGGAGGGACTCGTCAATGCCTCCATGAAAGCAACGAGGTCCGCAACTTCTTCTTCGGAGTAGAACTTCGGGAACTTGAGATCTTCCGGCATCGTCTTTTTCACCATGCGGATGACTTCTTTGTCCTGGTGGACTGCGCCACGAAATTCGGGTTCCAGCTGAGACGGATCGTAGTTTTCCAGCTCCTGAACCGGGTTCATTTTATGACGCACAACAGCCTCCAGAGTCCTGTAGGCTCCGTTGTGCATGTAAGGGCCGGTCAGCTCCACGTTTCGGAGAGGTGGGGTGCGGAAAGCGAAGCGGTCCTCGAGACCGAAATCACTGCGATGGGTTACGCCAAAGTCATAATCCTCGTCACCCGCCGGTCCTGGGCCGATAGGAATGACACCAATGTTGTGAGTCTTTTGATCGGTCAGCAGTTTGCCAGTATGGCACTTAACGCAATTTGCTTTCCCGTAGAAGAGATGGGCTCCGCGAAGTTCGGCATTGCTGAGCGCGTTGTGTTCACCCGCGACGAAACGATCAAAAGGTGCATCGTGAAAAGTGAAAGCATCAATCTCAAAGGCGGCTATCGCATTAGCGGCGTGAGCGAAGTGCAGTTCCTCCTGCGGTATGTCAGGAAAGGCCGTGGCGAACATCTTCGCATATTCGTCTATAGCGAGGACGCGTTTCATGAGCGCCCTCCAAATTTCCTCTTCGTTTTGTCCGAGGACCTCACCGACTTCGTTGTGCGCTCCCGTGATACCCGTCTCACCTTTGGTCCCCCGCATCTCGGCATCAGATAGAACTGGCATCATCGCTTGCGCGGCAAGAACGTTATCGATGATCTCGGGGAAGACGACTTGGTAGTAGCCAGGGGATTTGGTCATCCGTCTTTGGTTGATCACAAATCGACCGTCTTCTCTCTTGTAGACCCGATTGTCCCAGAACATCGTCGTCCACTCTGAATCGCCGCGATTGAAACAGTCGGGTGCGTTACGCGGGGTAAAGGGGTGAGCGGCGGCATTCATGTTGAAGCCCATCAGGACAGGATCACGACCCTTCACCTCTACGAGCCGGAGCCCTTCCGGCATGCGTCGGCCAAGATTGGTGTAGGCACGGGTGCCTACGGAACGGGAGCGATTGTCTGTTGTCGATGCGAGAGGGTGATGGCAAGTGGAGCAGGATACATCGCGGTTTCCTCCGATGAGCGGATCAAAGAACAGCGACTGACCCAATTTGAGTATTCCCTCGGAATAATCGGGCACAGGGTCGAGCGGAGTGACTTTGTGATTCTTGAGGACTTCAATCAAGTCCTTGATGGAACGCTCCCGATCTTCGGCTGACAGTGCAGTCGTGAAGCTCAGGATAGAGGTGAGGACGAAAAAAGTGTTTCTAAGAATTTTCATCGAATCGATTCGCAATGATAATACGCCGGCAGAGGCAGGAAAGGCTTTCAAAAAATCTATTTTCGATCTATCTCGAGGAATTTTGTGTTTGCATCGGCCTCAGTCGTAGATGTTTTGCCGTCAGGCCACCGGACTGTGACAACAACTGAACTGTCGTTGTCTTTGGCCACGGCAAAAATCTGATCGGAACTGGACTGAGAAAGGTAGCCACCTCCTGCAGTAACTTCCGAAAGCTGATTCGCGAGTCCTTTTGCGGTAACGGTGATCCTTGCGCCGATTGCATTCGGATTGCCTTTGGTGCCGCTCAAGCGAACCTTGAGGGGGCGATTAGGCGAGCGGTCGCCCAAGTTGTTAATGAAAATCTGCGGGTCTTCGTCATTTACGCCGACGATAAAGTCTTCCCAGCCATCGAGGTTTACATCAACCGCTGCGAGGCTCTTCGCATCACCGGGAACAACGAGTCCACTTTCGTGATGCCAGATCAGTTCGAATGGATTCTCCGAATCGCCAGTTCCTTTGAGCAGGGTGCTGAGTCCACCATCGAGACGGCCTTGCTCAATCGTGATGTTGAAGTGGTTTTGCACGATGTAGCAGTCAGTCAAGCCATCGAGATCAATATCGCGCAGGGCGACCCCGAATCCGGGCGAAATCTGTGCGAGGTGAGGAAGGGGCTTCATCGTGAACTTCCCTTTGCCGTCGTTAATGAGGACGGAGCAGTCCATGTTGTTTGCCACAAACTGTTCCGCTGCCTGAAGTCGATCAATGTCGTAGATGCCTGAAAGGGGAAGCGAAGCGTAGTTGTGGAAAGTCTGCAGCTTGTCCGCGATGTAGGGCATTGCTCCACTTGAGGCCATGAAACCGCGCCGTGGGTAGCAGATTTTTTCGCCATTCTCTTCCAGAAAGCGAGCTTCGACGATATGAGACTTTCCGGAATTGTCGAAGTCGCCGTAGAAGATCAGTTCCGGCGAGTCGAGGCGGGCATTGTAGGTCGAGTTTCGTCCAAGGTTGGTTGCGACGTAGTCGATGTCGCCATCGTTGTCGATGTCGCCGCCATCAATCCCGGTCCACCAACCGAGCGATGCCTGCCCCTGCTTTACGAGTCCGGATGTTTCCGTCTCTTCGTTGAATTTGCCCTCGTAGTTGCGGAAGAGTTTGATCGGTCCCCATTCGGTCGTGACCATGAGATCGATCCAGCCATCGTTATCGACATCCGTCCAGATTCCGCTGGTGATCATTCCTGCCTCGACAAGGGCGGGAGCCACGGAATCGGTGATCTCAGTGAACTTTCCGCCGTCATTGCGAAGCAAGCTGCTCTGCGGTGACATGGGGAAGTTTCCGGGAATTGATCGAGACCCGATGAAAAGATCGAGATCTCCGTCGCGATCAAAATCGGCTGCAGCAACTACGCCACCACTGTTTCGAAGCTCAGGAAGCACGCCTTTCTCGGCTTTGGTGAACCCGCCTTTGCCGTTGTTCCAGAAAAGGCGATCTTCGAAAGCATCACCACCGGGAGGGCCTTCGACGCCGCCGCTGACAACGTAGAGATCGAGATCACCATCGGAGTCCGCGTCAAAGAAAAGCGTTCCCATGTCCTCGTATCGAAGGTCCTGCTGAAATGCGGGCTGGGGATCAGGAGAAAGCAGCACTTCTTCTGAGCCAGGGCTACTTTCGTTGCGGAAGAGTTGGCCCGGTTGGCCTGCGGCACCGGCGAGGTAAAAGTCTGCGTCACCGTCGCCGTCAATGTCACCCCATGACTGACCCGGCCCGAGCTGGGATAGCATAAAGGGGAGAAGGGGTTGGCGATCATAGTCGTCGAACTCCAGTTCCGCATGAGAAAAACCTTTGAGGACAGGTGACTCCTCGAACCACGGGTCCTTGAGTTCGCGGGACTTCGCGGCTGGCTCCCTCTTCGCGCCTGTATCGGGTTCGGTGATGGAGTAGCGATGGTTCACTTTCAGATCCTTAAATTCCTGTACTTCACCGCTTGGCCAGTCGAGACGCAGCGAGGAAATTTTCTGATTGTTGCCGAGACCGAAGTGAATGATGGGTTCGTCGGCGTCGAGGAATCCCCCGTAGGGGAAAAGCTGTCGGCTTTGTTCGACTCCGTCGGGCGTTGTCAGGGTCACCAGCGTTCCGATTCCTCGGGTGTTACTGCGGGTTCCTTTGAGATCAACGACGACTCGGTTCCCTGATGGGCTCTGGTTGTGATAGAAGCTGAGAGGATCGTCCAAATTCGAGGTCAGCAGATCCATGCGACCGTCCCCATCGAGATCACCGAGAGATGCTCCATAGGACATTCCCATATGATCGAGGCCCCATTCTTTGGATACATCATCGAATTGAAAGTCGCCTTTGTTTCGATAGGCAAGGTTCTGCTCACGGCGCGTGCTCGTGTTGCGGTAGTGGTCCCAGTGCGTTTTCCCGACCAGGCTCGCGTGGGTGATTTCGGGTAGATCCGCATGGTTGAATTGACGGGGGATACCGTTACAGAAAAAGACATCGGGCAGCATATCGTTGTCGAAGTCCGCACTTCGAATCGCCCAGGTCCATTCCGTCTGCGCAATTCCTGCCATCCATGCCCCTTCAAGAAACTGATTCGTTCCCGTATTGATGTGGAGGGTGTTGTGCATGATCTGCTCAGCCCCTTCGACGTGTTCGAGGTTGTCCTGGCGGTCCGCCATAGATGCCATCGACGCCATCTGCATGTAGTGTGTCTTCGG